>Ga0209310_1001622_pt1 | contig 16308 bp, 12 predicted proteins | sample AD_UKC030_MetaG_FD_184415 | JGI IMG/M metagenome (GOLD analysis project Ga0209310, IMG submission 184415) | Active sludge microbial communities of municipal wastewater-treating anaerobic digesters from USA - AD_UKC030_MetaG (SPAdes) (version 2) | ecosystem: Engineered > Bioreactor > Anaerobic >... | reverse complement strand
CGTCAGGAGCAGCGCGGCAAGGAAGGCGAGGGAAAAGTCGGGTGTCACGAAGTTGCGGGCGAAGCTATGAGAAAATCAGGGTTTTCAAGGGTCTTGGACAATTATATGACAGGCAACGCAAACAACCTCGTCTGGCTGGACATGGAAATGACCGGGTTGAACCCGGACGGCGACCGGATCATCGAAATGGCGATGGTAGTGACCAATTCCGAACTGGAAATGGTTGCCGAATCGCCGGCCTGGGTCGTCCATCAAACCGACGGGACGCTGGCCGGCATGGACGAATGGAACCAGAAGACGCATGGCCGTTCCGGCCTGATCGACAAGGTCAAGGCATCGACGCTCGACGAAGGCGCTGTCGAACTGGCCGCGCTGGAATTCCTGAAGAAGTATTCATCCAAGGGCCATTCGCCGATGTGCGGCAACTCGATCGGCCAGGATCGCCGCTTCATGGCCCGCTACATGCCGACACTAGAAGCCTTCTTCCACTACCGCAACCTCGACGTCAGCACCCTGAAGGAACTGTGCAAGCGCTGGCAGCCGGAAATCTACAAGGGCTTCAAAAAGAAGGGGCGGCATACGGCGCTGGCTGATATTTATGAGTCGATCGACGAACTCAAGTACTACCGCGAGCATTTCCTCAAGGGCTGATGCCTACGAACCGGTACGCCGATAGAGGCGGAATTTTTCCTTGCGCTCGCCCGGCCGGTTGCCTTCCCAGGCGCGCGTCCATTTGCCTTCCGGTGCCGCCAGTTCAGGCCGGTTGTCGCCAATGACCAGTACCCAGTTGCATTGCTTGCCGGCGGCGGATTCGGCGGCGAGCGGCTCAATGCCCACGAAATAGGCGAGCGATGCACGCTGGGTGTCGTTCAGGCCGCGCTCGGCCAGGCAGCCGTGGCCTTCGGGCAAGGCCGCGGCGACCGCCTGGGCGATCGGGCGGTAGGTCTTGCCGTAGTCGAACCAGGGCAGGATCAGCGTCGTGGCGAGCAGCCACAGCGTGGTGAAGCCGAGCGTCCAGTGGGTCAGGCTACGATAAGGCGAGCGCGGCGCGGTCCGGATCAGCCAGATCCACCAGAGCGTGGCGAATACGCCGATGATGAACGACGCGAGTTCAAAATGACCGACAAAGCCGGGGCGCAGAATGACGACGCGTCCGGCGAGCCGTTCCGGCCAGCCCAGCGCCATGGCCGACCAGGCCACCCAGACCAGTGCGACGAAGAAACTGAAGGTCGTCATCGCGAACCAGTCGAAGGCGCTGGCGGCGCCCCGGCGCAAGGTCAGCGCACCGGGGGTGGCCAGCAGCGCCAGCGGGGGCAGCAACAGAAGGGCGGGAATCTCGCGCGGCCGGTAGGCGAGGGCCAGCATCAGCAGTGTCAGCAGCAGGAAGGCGAGCGGCAAGATCTGCGGCGCGGCGGCGAGTTCCTTGCGCCGCGTCCACAACGTCCAGCCGGCTAGCGGCAATGCCGGAAAGGCAAACCAGGGCAGCATCGCGAGGAAGCGGCCGGCACCGGAAAACGAGAAAGACGTCCGCAGCGGTGTGAGTTCGGTATTCAGCCAGCCGTGGAAACGTGCCGGTTCGAACGCCAGCAGCAGCAGTGGCCAGGGCAGGGCGAGCAGGGCCGCAATGCCGAGGCCGATGGCCAGTGTTTGCAGCGTTTTGCGTCGGTCCGGGGAGAGCCACCAGGCGAGCGGCAGAATGGCCAGCAGGGGCAGGGCCGGCGCAATGCCGGCGCCGAGCACGCAGCCGGCGAGCGCGATACCGTAAAACAGGCCGCTCAGGCGCGGGCGGCGGTCGATGGCAGCCAGGGCGCCCAACGCGCCGCCATAGGCGGCGAGGGCGATCAACATCGGCTGCGCATCATGGGCATGAAAAAGCAGGCCCGGAGAGCCGGCCAGCAAGAGCGGACTGGCCGCGGCGCTCTCCTGGCCGTAGAGTTCGCGCCCGGCGTAATACAGGCCCATCAACGCCAGGGTGACCCAGAAGCCGCTGGCCAGGCGCATCGCTTCGTGCATCGGCAACAACCAGCCGAACAGTTGGCCGGTCAGTGCAGCGCTCCAGTAGTAGAGCGGCGGTTCGTGGAAGGGGCGGCCGGCGAGGTCGGGCGACAGCCAATCGGCATGCGTCAGCATGTGCCAGGCGGTGCCGATATGGATGGCATCCTCACCCTTCCACGGGTCGCGGCCGAACAGGCCGGCCAGCACGTAGAAGGCCAGCATGGCGGCCAGTACCCAGCCGGCCGGGGGCAGGCGGATACCGCGGCGGATCAGGGCAGGAATATCAGGCATGGCGGCCGGAAATGAAAAAGGCAGCCGCGCGGCTGCCTTTCGTGCGCCTGTTCAAGAGATTCAGGCAGCGGACTTGCCGCGCATCGCGCCGAATTTCTGGTTGAACTTCTCGACGCGGCCCGCCGTATCGACAATCTTCTGCTTACCCGTATAGAACGGGTGGCACAGGGAGCAGACTTCGACATGCAACGGCTTCTTCATGGTCGAGCGGGTCGTGAAGGTGCTGCCGCAGGAGCAGGTCACCTGAATCTCGTTGTATTCGGGATGGATGGAGGCTTTCACTTTGTGTCCTTTCGTTACGCGACCGGCGGATGTGGCCGACCTGGAAAACGCGCGATTATCCTCGAATAATCACGTGCTTGCAATATGTTTCGGTGCCTAACCGCGGCGCATGGCGTCGAAGAACTCGGCGTTGCCCTTGGTCGACTTGACCTTGTCGAGCAGGAATTCCATGGCGGCGAGGTCGTCCATCGGGTAGCAGAGCTTGCGCAGGACCCACATTTTCGAGAGCACGTCGGGCGTGAGCAGTAACTCTTCGCGGCGGGTGCCCGAGCGGTTGACGTTGATCGCCGGATACATGCGCTTCTCGGCCATGCGGCGGTCGAGGTGGATTTCGGAATTGCCGGTACCCTTGAACTCTTCGTAGATCACTTCGTCCATGCGCGAACCGGTGTCGATCAGCGCGGTGGCGAGGATGGTCAGCGAACCGCCTTCCTCGATGTTGCGCGCGGCGCCGAAGAAGCGCTTGGGTTTCTGCAGGGCGTTGGCGTCGACGCCGCCGGTCAGCACCTTGCCGGAGGCCGGCTGCACGGTGTTGTAGGCGCGGGCGAGGCGAGTGATCGAATCGAGCAGGATGACGACATCCTTCTTGTGCTCGACCAGGCGCTTTGCCTTCTCTATGACCATTTCGGCGACCGCGACGTGGCGGGTGGCCGGTTCGTCGAAGGTCGAGGCGACGACCTCGCCCTTGACGGTGCGCGTCATTTCGGTGACTTCTTCCGGCCGCTCGTCGATCAGCAGCACGATCAGCACGACGTCGGGGTGGTTGGCGGTGATGGCGTGGGCGATGTTCTGCAGCATCACCGTCTTGCCGGATTTCGGCGGCGAGACGATCAGGCCGCGCTGGCCGGCGCCGACCGGGGCAATCATGTCGATAACGCGGCTGGTGATGTTCTCATCCGACTTGATGTCGCGCTCCAGACGCAACATGCGCGTCGGATGCAGCGGCGTCAGGTTCTCGAACATGATCTTGTTCTTGTTGGCCTCCGGCGGATAGCCGTTGATCCGGTCCAGCTTGGTCAGCGCGACGTAGCGCTCGCCATCCTTGGGGGTGCGGATCTCGCCTTCGATGGTGTCGCCGGTGCGCAGGTTGAAGCGCCTGACCTGCGACGGGGAGACGTAGATGTCGTCCGGATTGGCGAGATACGAGGTGTCCGAGGAACGAAGGAAGCCAAAGCCGTCGCCCAGCACTTCGAGGGTGCCATCGCCGTAGATGGTGACGCCCTTTTTTGCCTCATGCTTGAGGATGGCGTAAATCAGTTCTTGCTTGCGCATCCGGTTGGCGTTCTCGATGCCGGCTTCGGTAGCCATCTCGAGCAGTTTGCCGACGTGATGCGTCTTGAGTTCGGAAAGTTGCATGTGGGGGAGTGTGTGGCGCTTGCACGGTGCCGGGCGAATGCCGGAAACCGGGGAATGACGCGAGTTGCTGGGGGTGGGGGATGACGCCGGCTGCTGCCGTTGCGTCGGCCTGATAGCGCAGAACGCGCTGTCAGGCCTGGAGGGTACGGAGATTACAGATTGCTGTCAATAAATGCGGCGAGTTGTGATTTCGACAGCGCACCGACCTTGGTGGCTTCGACGTTGCCGTTCTTGAACAGCATCAGCGTCGGAATGCCGCGGATGCCGAATTTGGCCGGGGTTGCCTGGTTGTCGTCGATATTGACCTTGGCGATCTTGAGCTTGCCGGCGTATTCCTTGGAAATCTCGTCCAGGATGGGCGAGATCATCTTGCAGGGGCCGCACCATTCGGCCCAGTAGTCGACCAGGACCGGTTGCTGCGACTGCAGCACTTCGGCTTCGAAAGTGTCGTCGGTGACGTAATGGATGTGCTCGCTCATGGATTGCCTCGTGAAAATGGGAACGCGAATTGGGGTGGGCCGAGAGCGGCCCGGATCGTGTCGCGAGATGCTAGCGAAAAACCGGGTGCATGGGAAGCGTCGCTAACCGGGTTTGAGCAGATTGGCCAGTTCGACTGCAGTTTTTACCTTCATTTTGTCGAAAAGGTTGGCCCGATGCACTTCGACGGTGCGCATGCTGATGTTCAATTCGTCGGCAATGACCTTGTTGAACTTGCCGAGCAGGACGAGTTCCATGATCTGCCGTTCACGGGTGGTCAGCGTGGAAAGCCGGCTGTTTACCGAGTCGACCGTGGCATTGGCGGCACGCTGTGCGGCATCGAGCGCCATGGCTTCCTGGACGCGGGTGGCCAGGTCGTTGTCGTTGAGCGGCTTCTCGAAGAAGTCGAATGCCCCCTTCTTCAGCGTGGCGACGGCGAGCGGTACGTCGCCATGGCCGGTCAGGAAAATCACCGGCAGGGTCGAGTTGCGTTCGCGCAGCGCGTCGAAGCAGTCGAGCCCGCTCATGCCGGGCATGCGCATGTCGAGAATCACGCAGCCGGCCAGCTTCGGGCTCCATTCCGCGAGGAAAGTCTCGGCGCAATCGTAGGTCCGGCAGGGAATACCGCGCGACTTGAGCAGCCAGGCGAGCGCGTCGCGGATGGCTTCGTCGTCGTCGACCAGGTGGGCTTGGGGCGGATTCATGCGGTTTCCAGCGGCAGGGTGAAGATGAACATCGTACCGCTTCCGGTTAACGACCGGGCATTGTCTTCGCACCACAGTCGACCGCGGTGGAACTCGATGATCGAACGACAGATTGACAGGCCGACCCCCATGCCCTCCGCCTTTGTGGTGAAGAAGGCGGAGAAAAGTTTCTCGCGCGCCTCCGGCGAAATCCCGCAGCCCTGGTCGGCAATCGTGACCACGACCTCGCCGTCGACGATTTCGGCGGCAATGCGCAAGACGCGCTGCCCTGCCGGCGTGCTGCTCATGGCTTCCATGCCGTTGCGCATCAGGTTGAGGAGAACCTGCTCGAGCATCAGGCGGTCGGCCAGCACGGGGGGCAGAAGCGGTATGGCGGTTTCGATCTGGACATGGCGCTTGCGCGCTTCCGATTCGACGAAACCCACGCAGTCCTCGATGATTTCGCCGAGTGCGCAGGGCGCGCGCCGGGGCTCGCTCTTCCGGACAAAATCGTGCACCCGGCGAATGATGCGGCCGGCGCGCTGGGCCTGCACGCCAAGTTTCTCCAGCGCCTGGCGAATTTCGCGTGCGTCGAAGTCATCCGCAGCCAGCAGGTTGAGGCAGCCGGTGTTGTAGCTGGCAATCGCCGCCAGCGGCTGGTTGAGTTCGTGCGCCAGCGTCGATGCCATTTCACCCATGGTCACCAGGCGCGAGGTGAATTGCAGTTGCTCCTGATGCTGGCGGGCCAGTTCCTCGGCACGCCGCCGTTCCGTGACATCGAGCACCGAGGCCATCCACCCTGTATGCCGGCCATTGCCGTCAATCAACGGCGCTTCGTAGATCAGTGCCTGGAAGCGTTCGCCGCCCTTGCGCCGGAAGGTGATTTCGAAGCCGTCCGGTGGTGCGTTGCCGTCCAGCACGGCCTGATGTACCGCCATCGTCTCCTCGAGTTGTTCCGGCACCCAGTAGGGCATCGGCGGGCCGCGGTCGACCAGTTCCTCGCTGCTGTAACCGGTCATCCGGCAAAAAGCCGGATTGACATAAATGATCTTGCCGGTCAGGTCGCGCGCCCGCATGCCGACCGTCAGCGAATCCTCCATCGCCGACCGCAGTGCATGTTCGGCGCGCAGCGCTTCTTCGGCCTGGGCGCGCTTTTTCATCAGGTCACGGACGATCCACAGGCTCCAGAAAACGCCGGCAGCGAGCGCCAGGATGATCCCGGCCAGGGCGCGCTGCAGGGGATTGCCCGGACTCTGGTAGCTGGTGACGCGGAACTTCAGGCCCTGACCCGGCGGGTCGAAGGGGAGTTCGTAGGTGAGATTTGGAACGCCCCCGATATTCGACTTGGCGGCATATTGAACATCGTTGTCGTCGACCACGACCACCTGGTATTTCTGGGCAAACCACCAGGGCACCAGGTTGCCGAGCAGGGCATCCATCGGGTAGACCGCCACCAGCATGCCGACCACCCGGTTGTCGGCATAGACCGGTACGGCGATTTCAAAATGGGCGACGTTGCCACTGAGGAAATAAGGTTCGCTGTAAATGCGCTTGTTCAGACGCTTGGCCAGTTCGAAAGCGCCCTGCGCGGCCGATGGCCCGAAGGCCTCTACCTCGCTCTCCAGTGGCGTGGCAGCAGGCAGTGCGTCAATGACCCGGCGTTGCATATCGAACCAGACGATCTGCGTGATGTCCGGGTTGATCTTCAGCAGATGGTTGGCGCGCAGGCGGAAGATGTTCCGCTTGTCGGGGTGAGTGCCGAGATCATTCGCCAGTTGCTGCAACTGCTCCTCGTTGTTGCCCAGATGGAAGCGCAGGTTCTGTTCGAGCCAGAGCACGTCCTTGATCAGGGTGGTGCGGTCTTCCTCAACCTCGTTCTGATGCAGGAGCCAGAGCAGTGCGACGAGTGCGGCGAGCAACAGCACCACGCCCAGCTTGGGCAGGGCGAGAAACCAGCGCAGGCGCCGGGAACTGACGGGCGGGGGAAGCGGTTGCATGCGCCGATGTTAACCCAGAGCCTGTCGGTGACTGCCGCGTATTGTGGAAATCCACAATACGGATATCCACAATGGCCGCAGCCACTGCCTTTGGTGATAATTTGTCGGTGCCGGAACGATATCCGGCAAATTCGAATCAACCGGAGGAGAAACCCGTATGAAGATGTCTTCACTATTGTTCGGCCTGATGACCTGTGTGCTGTCGGCCACGGCCTTTGCCCAGCAGCCGATCGTCATCAAGTTCAGCCACGTCGTCGCCAAGGACACGCCCAAGGGGATGGCCGCAGAGTATTTCGCCAAGAAGGCGGACGAGCTGACCAAGGGCAAGGTCAAGGTCGAGGTCTATGCCAACTCGACGCTGTACAAGGACAAGGAAGAGATGGAAGCGCTGCAGCTCGGCGCCGTCCAGATGCTCGCGCCATCGCTGGCCAAGTTCGGCCCGCTCGGCGTCAAGGAATTCGAGGTCTTCGACCTGCCCTACATCTTCGACGACTACGACGACCTGCACAAAGTCACCCAGGGCCCGGTCGGCCAGCAACTGCTGAGCAAGCTGGAACCCAAGGGCATTCGCGGCCTCGCCTACTGGGACAATGGCTTCAAGTCCTTCTCGCTGAATTCGCCGATCAAGGCACCGGCCGACCTCAAGGGCAAGAAGATGCGCATCCAGTCGTCCAAGGTGCTCGAGGAACAGATGCGCGCCCTCGGCTCGCTGCCGCAGGTGATGGCCTTCTCCGAGGTCTATCAGGCGCTGCAGACGGGTGTGGTCGACGGCACCGAGAACCCGATTTCCAACCTCTACACCCAGAAGATGCATGAAGTGCAGAAGCACCTGACGATTACCGACCACGGTTATCTGGGCTACGCCGTCATCGTCAACAAGAAGTTCTGGGACGGCCTGCCGGCCGACGTGCGCGGCCAGCTGGAAACGGCGATGAAGGAATCCACTGTCTTCGCCAACAAGATGGCCAAGGAGCAGAACGACAAGGATCTGGAAGCCGTCAAGAAGAGCGGCAAGACGGCGGTGTACGTGCCGACGAAGGAAGAGCGCATGGCCTTCAAGAAGGTGCTGGTTCCGGTGCATCAGAAGATGGAGTCGCGCATCGGCAAGGAGATCATCCAGAGCGTCTACAAGGAAACCGGTTTCGACCCCAATTCCCTGTAAGCAGCTAGCCAGATACCCCGGGGGCCACGGCCCCCGGCAACACACCGGGGGAACTCGTAATGATTAACAAGGCGCTCAATCACATTGAAGAGCTGCTGGTGACCTTCCTGATGGGAGCGGCCACCCTCATCATCTTCGCTTCGGTCGCGCACCGCTACATGGCTGGGGTCAATGTGCCCGGCCTGCAGGACTGGCTGCTGACCCTCAATTTCGGCTGGGCCCAGGAACTGTGCATCATCATGTTCGTCTGGATGGCCAAGTTCGGCGCCGCCTATGGCGTGCGTACCGGCATCCACGTCGGCGTCGACGTGCTGATCAACCGGCTCAACGACAACATGCGCAGCAAGTTCATCGTTTTCGGCCTGCTCGCTGGCGCGTTATTCACCGGCATCGTCGCCACGCTCGGCGCCCACTTCGTCTGGGAAAATGGCGCCCACTACGCCTTCTTCAACCTCTTCGGCATACAAGGCGAAGACCTTTACGAAGGCCCGACGACGCCCGACCTCGAATGGCCGACCTGGATCGTCTATAGCGCCATCCCGCTTGGCTCGTCGCTGATGTGCTTCCGCTTCCTGCAGGTATGTTATGCCTTCGTCAAGACAGGTGAACTGCCGCACCACGACCACGGCCATGTCGACGGCCTGGAAGAAGAAACGCCGCCGGTCGACGTCGATCCCTACGGCATGGACGACAACCTGCACATGCGCGACCTCAAGCACACCATGGTTGGCGAACGCCGCAGCGGCGAGGAGCGCCGCCACGAAGCCGGTACAAAACCCGATCCGGAACGCCGCCAGGATGAGCGGCGCAAAGAAAACGACAAGGGAGACCAGCAATGAACGCCCTGGTGATTTTCGGCCTGCTGGCCGTCCTCATGCTGACCGGCATGCCGATCTCGATTTCGCTCGGCCTGACCGTTCTCTCTTTCCTGTTCATGATGACCCAGGTGCCGCTCGAATCGGTGGCGCTCAAGTTGTTCACCGGCATCGAAAAATTCGAGATCATGGCCATCCCGTTCTTCATCCTCGCCGGCAACTTCCTGACCCACGGCGGGGTGGCGAAACGGATGATCAACTTTGCGGCCAGCATGGTCGGGCACTGGTATGGAGGTCTCGGTTTGGCCGGCGTGCTGGCCTGCGCGCTGTTCGCGGCGGTTTCGGGTTCCAGTCCGGCGACCGTGGTGGCGATCGGCTCGATCCTGCTGCCGGCGATGGTCAGGGCGGGCTTCCCGAACAAGTTCGGGGCTGGCGTCATTACTACCTCCGGCGCGCTCGGCATCCTGATCCCGCCGTCCATCGTCATGGTGATGTACTCGGTGGCGACCAACACCTCGGTCGGTGCCTTGTTCATGGCGGGGGTGATCCCCGGCTTTGCGCTGGCATGCGTGCTCGGCGGCGTCACTTGGTATCGCGCCAAGAAGTTCAACTACCCGCGCCAACCCAAGGCGACCTGGGGTGAGCGCTGGCGGTCCTTCCGCGCTTCGGTCTGGGGCCTGCTGCTGATCATCGTCGTCATGGGCGGCATCTACACCGGCATCTTCACGCCGACCGAAGCGGCAGCCATGTCTGCGGTCTACGCCTTCATCTGTGCCGTTTTCATCTACAAGGACCTGGGCATGAAGGACGTGCCGAAGGTGCTGCTGAATTCGGCCAACATGTCGGCGATGCTGCTCTACATCATCACCAACGCCGTGCTCTTCTCTTTCATCATGACCAACGAGAACATCCCGCAGGCGCTGGCCGACTGGATGCTGGGCAATGGTCTGGGCGTCATCACCTTCCTGCTGGCGGTCAACGTCATCCTGCTGCTCGCCGGCAACTTCATGGAACCGTCGTCGATCGTCCTGATCTTCGCGCCCATCCTGTTCCCGGTGGCCGTGGCGCTCGGCATTCATCCGGTGCACTTCGGCATCCTGATGGTGGTGAATATGGAAGTCGGCATGTGCCACCCGCCGGTCGGCCTCAACCTCTACGTCGCTTCGGGCATCACCAAGATGGGTATTACCGAGCTGACGGTGGCGGTCTGGCCGTGGCTGCTGTCGATGCTTGGCTTCCTGGTCGTCGTCACCTACTGGCCAGGCCTCTCGCTCTGGCTGCCGCGCCAGCTCGGCATGCTCTGAACGTCGCCGCCAACGAAAAAGCCGCGCCCTGGGCAACCGGGCGCGGCTTTTTTGCGTCGGTTGCGGTCGACCGCCGCAAACAGCCCGATTTCAACGTCATTTGAGCAGCGTCAATAAACTGTCAGGCGGGTGGCGCAGAATCTCTGGTTTGAAGAGGGCTTTCAAGTCCCTCCAGAACAACAAGACTCAGGGGGAATACATGAGTTCGCGCCAGGCACTTCCGGCAATCACCATTGCCGCCATCGGTGTCGTCTTCGGCGACATCGGCACCAGCCCGCTCTATGCGCTGAAGGAAATCTTCAACGGCCACCATCCCATCCCGGTCACCCCGGACAACATCCTCGGCGTCCTGTCGCTGGTCTTCTGGGCGATCATGGTGCTGGTCACCCTCAAGTACGTGCTCATCATCATGCGCGCCGACAACCGCGGCGAGGGCGGCTCGCTGGCCCTGCTGTCGCTGGTCACCGAAAAGGCCAAGAGTCCGCGCCTGGCCTGGGTCATCTCGCTGCTCGGCATCTTCGCCGCCGCACTGTTCTATGGCGACAGCATGATAACTCCGGCGATCTCGGTGCTCTCGGCAGTCGAGGGGTTGCAGATCGTCGCGCCCGAACTCGGGTCCTACGTGATTCCCATCACCTTGGTCATCCTGACCGGCCTGTTCTTCATCCAGCGCCGCGGCACCGGCACGGTCGGCATGTTCTTCGGGCCGGTCATGGTCGGCTGGTTCGCCATCCTCGCGGTGCTCGGGGTCGCCGAGATCATCCACAACCCGGCCGTGCTCGCCGCGCTCAACCCGCTCTACGCCATCGGCTTCATCGTCGGCCACCCGGCGCTGGCCTTCCTTGCGCTTGGTTCCGTGGTCCTCGCCGTCACCGGCGGCGAGGCGCTGTACACCGACATGGGCCACTTCGGCCGCTTCCCGATCCGCCTCGCCTGGTTCGCCTTCGTGATGCCGGCGCTGGTGCTTAACTACTTCGGCCAGGGCGCGCTGCTGCTCGCCGAGCCGGGCGCCATCGAAAGCCCGTTCTACCACCTGGCGCCCGACTGGGCGCTGGTGCCGATGGTCATCCTGTCCACGCTGGCCACCGTCATCGCCTCGCAGGCGGTCATTTCCGGTGCCTTCTCGGTCGCCCGCCAGTCGGTGCAGATGGGCCTGCTGCCGCGCATGCAGATCATCCACACCTCCGGCCACGAGGAAGGGCAGATCTACGTCCCGTTCACCAACTGGACGCTCTACCTCGCCGTCGTCGGCCTCGTCGTCGGCTTCAAGAATTCCTCCAACCTGGCTGCCGCCTACGGCATCGCGGTCACCACCACCATGCTCATCGACACCATCCTCGTCGCCTTCGTCATGGTGCTGATCTGGCGCTGGAACAAGCTGCTCGCAATCGCCGCCGCCGGCGCGCTGCTGGCGGTCGACATTGCCTTCTTCGCCGCCAACATCATCAAGATTCCCGAAGGCGGCTGGTTCCCGCTCGCCATGGGCCTTGTCTCCTTCACCACGCTGACCACCTGGCGCCGCGGCCGCCAGCTCGTGCTCGCCGAAATGGCCAGGCAGAGCATTCCGATGGCCGATTTCATCGAGACCATCGGCGACGTCCATCGTGTCAACGGCACCGCCGTCTTCCTGACCAGCGCCAAGGAAGGCGTGCCCGCCGCGTTGCTGCACAACCTCAAGCACAACCAGGTCCTGCACGAGCGCGTCGTCCTGCTGACCGTGCAGACTGCCAGCACGCCCTATGTGAACGATCTCGATCGCCTCTACGTGCACCGGCTGTCCAAGGGCTTCCTGCGCGTCATCATCCGTTATGGCTTCATGGAAGACCCCGACGTGCCCAGCGCCCTCAAGTTCTGCAACCGTTTTGGCGAAGGCTTCGACATGATGGAAACCACCTTCTACGTTTCCCGCGAAACCGTCATCCCGCGCCTCACCTGGCTCAACATCCTCCCCTGGCGCGCCCGCCTGTTCGCCGTCATGTCCAAGAACGCCACCAGCGCCACCGACTTCTTCAAGATCCCGACCACGCGGGTCGTCGAACTGGGGACGCAACTGGTGCTTTGACCACCTGCTGCGGTCCACCCCCAAAAACCGCCCAAAACCGGTTTATCATCGCCCATCCTTCATGACGGGCGATTTCGCATGACCGCCGAGCAATTCATCGCCCGCTGGCAGCACGCCAGCGGTTCCGAACTCGCCAACGCGCAGAGCTTCGTTCGCGAGCTGGCCGCACTGCTCGACCAGCCGCCGCCCAACCCGGCGCGCGAGGATACGCGCGACAACGACTACGTCTTCGAGCGCCGCGTGATCTTCCGCCACGGCGACGGCAAGACCTCGGAAGGGCGCATCGACTGCTACAAGCGCGGCCATTTCGTTCTCGAAGCCAAGAAGCTCAAGCAGAACGCGCAGAGCAAGGGCTTCGACGACGCCATGCTGCGCGCCCGCGCCCAGGCCGAAGGCTACGCCCGGGCGCTGCCGGCGGAGGAGGGCAGGCCGCCCTTCCTTGTTACGGTCGACGTCGGCAACGTCCTCGAAATCTACGCCGATTTCACCCGCAGCGGCGCCACCTATACCCCGTTCCCCGACCCGCGCTCGCACCGCATCAAGCTCGCCGACCTGGCCGACGACGCCATCCGCGCCCGCCTCTCGGCCATCTGGACCGACCCGCAGAGCCTCGACCCATCCCGCGCCGCCGCCCGCGCCACCCGGCAGATCGCCGAAAAGCTCGCCGGCGTCGCCAAGGCGCTGGAAAGCGCCGGTGGGTCGGGCAACTACAGCCCCGAGCGCGTCGCCGGCTTTCTCACCCGCTGCCTGTTCAGCATGTTCGCCGAAGACGTCGGCCTGCTGCCCAGGCGGGCGTTTACCGACCTGCTCGAATCCCTGCAGCGCGACCCCGGCCAGTTCGTCCCGCTCGTCGGCGCCCTGTGGAAAGAGATGGACGCAGGCGGCTTCTCTGTCGTCCTCCGTCACACCCTGCCGCGCTTCAACGGCAAGCTTTTCAAAACACCGGACGTCCTCCCGCTCGACCGCGACCAGATCGGCCTCCTGCGCCAGGCCGCCAGCGCCGACTGGACGCAGGTCGAACCCGCCATCTTCGGCACCCTGCTCGAACGCGCCCTCGACCCCGCCGAGCGCCACAGCCTCGGCGCCCACTACACCCCGCGCCCCTACGTCGAACGCCTCGTCCTGCCCACCGTCATCGAGCCCCTGCGCGAACAGTGGGCCAACGTTCAGGCCGCCGCGCTGCTCCTCGCCAACGAAGGCAAGCCCGCCGCCGCGCTCGCCGAAATCGATGCCTTCCACCACCGCCTGTGTCAGGTGCGCGTGCTCGACCCGGCCTGCGGCTCGGCCAATTTCCTCTACGTCACGCTCGAACACATGAAGCGTCTCGAAGGTGAAATCCTCGACTTCGCCCACAGCATCGGCCAGACCCTGGGCGGCTCCCAGCAGCGGCTGGAAGCGGAAGGCCTCACCGTCGACCCGCACCAGTTCCTCGGCCTCGAACTCAACCCGCGCGCCGCCGCCATCGCCGAACTCGTCCTCTGGATCGGCTACCTGCAATGGCACTTCCGCACGCGCAGCGCCGGCCTGCCGCCCAGCCCCATCCTGCGCGATTTCAGGAACATCGAATGCCGTGACGCCGTGCTCGCCCACGACGGCAGCGAACCCGTCTGCGACCGGAACGGCAACCCGCAAAGCCGCTGGGACGGCAAGACCACCAAGGCCCACGCCATCACCGGCGAACAGGTGCCCGACGAAAGCGCCCGCCAGCCGCTGCTGCGCTACCACAACCCGCGTCGCGCCCAATGGCCGGCCGCCGACTACATCGTCGGCAACCCGCCCTTCATCGGCGCCGCCACCCTGCGCGCCGCCCTCGGCGACGGCTACGTCGAAGCGCTGCGGTCGACCTGGTCCGAAGTGCCGGAATCCGCCGACTACGTCATGTACTGGTGGCAGCACGCCGCCGCGCTGGTCAATGCCGGTGCGGTGCAACGCTTCGGCTTCATCACCACCAACAGCCTGAAACAGACCTTCAACCGCCGCCTCGTCCAGCAGGCGCTCGCCGACGGCCTGCACCTCGCCTTCGCCATCCCCGACCACCCGTGGGTCGACAGCGCCGACGGCGCCGCCGTGCGCATTGCGATGACCGTTGGCACGGCAACGAAAAACGGCGATGGCCGGCTGTTGACCGTAACCAGCGAGCGCGAAGCCGGCGGCGAAGGGCTGGAGGTGACGCTGGAAAGCCGCAGCGGCAAGCTGCACGCCGATTTGCGGATGGGGGCGGATGTTGCGGATGCCAAGCCGTTGCAGGCCAATGGCAAGCTGGGTTCGCGTGGCTATCAGTTGATTGGCGCGGGTTTCATCGTCACGCCCGAGGAGGCTGCCAGACTCGAAGCCGACGCACCGATCAAGGATTACCGCAATGGCCGCGACCTGACCGACCGGCCGCGCGGCGTGAAAATCATCGATTTATTCGGGTTGACCGCAGCAGACGTGCGCAGCCGTTATCCGGCGACCTACCAGTGGGTTTGCGAACGGGTAAAGCCGGAGCGCGACCAGAACGCACGCGCCACCTACCGCGACAACTGGTGGGTTTTCGGCGAAGCGCGGCGCGATATGTGCGCCCAGCTTGCCGGCCTGCCGCGCTACATCGCCACCGTCGAAACCGCCAAGCACCGGCTTTTCCAGTTTCTCGACGCCGCCATCGCGCCCGACAACAAGCTCATTTGCATCGCCCTCGACGACGCTTACCCGCTCGGCGTGCTGTCCAGCGCCGTGCATGTCGCTTGGGTTCTGGCGGCGGGCAGCACGCTCGAAGACCGGCCGGTTTATGTCAAAACCACCTGCTTCGAAACCTTTCCCTTCCCGGACGCCACGCCCGACCAGCAAGCCCGCATCCGCGCCCTTGCCGAACAACTCGACGCCCACCGCAAGCGCCAGCAGGCGCAACACCCGACGCTGACCCTGACCGGCATGTACAACGTGCTGACGAAAATCCGCGCCGGCGAGGCCTTGACCGCCAAAGACAAAACCATCCACAAACAAGGCCTGGTCAGCGTCCTGCAAACCCTGCACGACGAACTCGACGCCGCCGTGCTCGCCGCCTACGGCTGGTCCGACCTGCTCCCCTCGACCGCGTGCGGAAGCGGGGCCGCGGGTGAGGGCGGGTTCGCCGAAACCCTGCTCGAACGCCTCGTTGCCCTCAACGCCGAGCGTGCCCGCGAAGAAGCCGCCGGCCACATCCGCTGGCTGCGCCCGGCCTTCCAGAACCCGCAAGCCAGCCTTGCTGCGGTCGACGCCGAAAAACAGCCAAAATCCGCGTCGACCGCAACCGTCGAACCCGCCGCGCCTGCCGCGCCTGCCGCCGCCGACGCCCCGAAGGAAGTCCCCTTGGGGGAAAAATCCCCGTGGCCCGCCACGCTCCCGGAACAAATGGCGCTCCTCGCCCGCCTGCTCACCGCCACCCCGCAATCCGAACCCCAGCTCGCCGCCCGCATCGCCGGCAAAGGCCCGTGGAAAAAACGCCTCCCCGACCTCCTGCAAACCCTCGTCGCCCTCGGCCGCGCGCGGCAGGAGGGGGAAACGTGGCGGGCGGTTTGATGGTCTACAATGATTCGGCAATCAGGAGAAACTGAACGATGAACACCGAACAATTAATTACCGAAGCCTGCAGTCTGCCGGTGGAGCAGCGCGCGCAAGTGGTTGAGCGTTTGCTGCAAAGTCTGACAGCAAGCAATGCCGAGATCGATCAGGCATGGTTAAGCCTGGCACAGCGTCGCCAAGATGAATTGACTTCGGGCAAGGTTGCCGGCATCCCCGCTAACGAGGTCTTCACCCGGATTGCCCGGCGTTTTGGCGGATGAATACGCTGTTTCACCCGGAAGCAGAAGCGGAGTTGAATGCAGCTATCGACTGGTACGAGGAAAGGCAGCCGGGGCTGGGCCTCG
>Ga0209310_1001621_pt1 | contig 16334 bp, 13 predicted proteins | sample AD_UKC030_MetaG_FD_184415 | JGI IMG/M metagenome (GOLD analysis project Ga0209310, IMG submission 184415) | Active sludge microbial communities of municipal wastewater-treating anaerobic digesters from USA - AD_UKC030_MetaG (SPAdes) (version 2) | ecosystem: Engineered > Bioreactor > Anaerobic >... | reverse complement strand
GGTGGTGAACCACTCCTTGAGAAGCTCGTACAGCTGATGGTGAAGGGGGATGGGGCTATCGCGATCGAGCTCTTTCATGTGGCTTCCCTTCCGCATTATGGTAGATATCACGTGGGCTGACAATGGTTGTACATACATTTCCGGAGATTCGCCGAGGCTTCGCTTGTACCTTCCTCCTGGGGATTGTATCATCCTCCCCGATGCCTAGGCGCACTCGCTCCACAGCTCGCGCGCGCGACCTCGCGCTGATCGCCGCCCTCGGGATCCTCCTCTCCTCCTGCTCGCTCATGCCGCTCCGCTCGGCCGGGGCCGAGGGCGGCGAGGCGGATCTCTCCTCGGGCTTCGACTTCGACTCTGGCGAGCTCGCCAGGCTCGACGGCCGCTGGGCATTCTACCCGGGGGAGCTCCTCGGCCCCGCCGAGGCCGCGAGCCGCCGGGCCCCCGCGACCGTCCTCGTGCCGAGCATGTGGGCCTCGGTGGCGGGCTTCGCGCGGGCCCGGGCGCCCGTCACGGGCGTCGCCACCCTCCGGCTCCGCCTCCGCGTACCTCCCGAGCCCCGCGAGTGGGGCATCCGCTTGCCCAATGTCTACAGCGCCGCCCGGCTCTTCGCGAACGGCGTCCAGGTCGCCGAGCTCGGGGAGGTCTCCGACCGGCCGGCGCTCTACCTCCCCTCGAACGGCCTAGCCCTGCCCCAGTTCCACGCCGAGGGCGGGGAGCTCGACCTCGTCCTCCAGGTGGCCAACTACTCGACCCCCATGATCGGCACCTGGGACAGCCCCCTCCTCGGCGACGCCGCGGCCATCGCCGACAAGCGCGGGCGCGACGTCGCCACGACCTCCCTCGTCTCCGGCGCCCTCCTCATCATGGGGCTCTACCACCTCGGCCTCTTCCTCCTGCGGAAGAAGGACCGGGCCTCCCTCCTGTTCGGGATCATCTGCCTCCTCATGACGGCGCGGAACCACATCATGGGGGAGCGCCTGCTCTGGGGGATCTTCCCGCCCACGGCCGGCGGCTGGGAGTGGTTCTTCCGGGTTCAGCTCCTCGCCGCCCACCTGACCCTCCCGCTCTTCGCCCTCTTCTTCGAGCGCCTGTACCCGCGCCAGGTCAAGCGCGCCCCGGTCGCGGCCATCGTCGCGGTCGGGCTCCTCTGGGCGGCCCTCGTCCTCGCGACGCCGGCCATGATCAACCAGCGCTTCCTCCACTGGTACGAGTACTTCCTCGTCGTCGCGGGGCTCTACCTCCTCGGGGCCATGGCCCTGGCCGCGATCCGCCGCGAGGAGGGGGCCCTCATGGTCGTCGTCGGCATCGTCCTCCTCCTGGGGACCTCGGTCAACGACGTCCTCCTGTCGGTGGGCCTGCTCACCAAGACCTTCTACATGTCCTCCTACGGGGTCTTCCTCTACATCTTCACGCAGAGCTTCCACCTGTCCATGATCTTCTCGAAGGCCTTCCGCGAGGTGGAGGAGCTCTCCGACGGCCTCGTCGAGAAGAACCGGGAGCTCGAGTCCCTCCACACCGTCGACCTGGCGATCGCCTCCAGCATGGAGCTCGACAAGGTCCTCTCGGTCATCCTCGACCAGGCGGTGGAGCGGCTGGGCGTCGACGCGGCCGACGTCCTCCTCCTCGATCCCGAGGCGGAGTCCCTCTCCCTCGCCTCCCGCGTCGGCTTCCGCACCGAGGCCCTCCTGCACACGAGGCTCCGCCCCGGCGAGGGCTTCGCGGGCCGGGCCCTCCAGCACGACGCGGCCATCGTCGTCGCCGACCTCGACCGGCACGCCGAGGGCTTCAGCCGCTCGCCGGCCTTTTCCGCGGAGGGCTTCTTCTTCTACGCGGGCCGGCGCCTCACGGTGAAGGGCCGCGTCACGGGGGTCCTCGAGCTCTACCGGCGGAGCCCCTTCCGGCCCTATCCGAGCTGGGAGCTCTACTTCGAGACCCTCGCCGGCCAGGCCGCCGTCGCCCTGGACAACTCCTCCCTCCTCCAGGGGCTCAGGCGGGCGAACGCCGAGCTCCTCGAGGCCAACGAGGCCACCATCGAGGGCTGGGCCCAGGCCCTCGAGCTCCGCGACCGGGAGACCGAGGGGCACAGCCGCCGCGTGACCGACATGACGATGGAGCTGGCCCGGCGCTTCGGCATTGCCGGGGAGGAGCTCGACCGCGTGCGCCACGGCGCGCTGCTCCACGATATCGGCAAGATGGGCATCCCCGACGCGATCCTCCTGAAGCCCGGTCCCCTGAACGAGGAGGAATTCGCGGTCATGAAGCGGCACCCGGCCATAGCCCGCGACCTCCTGTCGCGCCTGCGCTTCCTCGACCGCTCCCTGGACATACCCTACCGGCATCACGAGAAGTGGGACGGCTCCGGCTACCCCGGCGGCCTCTCGGGGGGCGCCATCCCCCTCGCGGCCCGCCTCTTCGCGGTGGTCGACGTCTGGGACGCCCTGCGCTCGGACCGGCCCTACCGGGCCGGCTGGCCGGAGGAGAAGGTGCTCGCGCACATCGCGTCGCTGTCGGGGAGCCACTTCGATCCCGAGGCGGCCCGGGCCTTCGCCGAGCTGCGCCGGGAATGCCCTAGCAGGGCCTAGCCGGGGGCGGTACAAGGGCGCCGCGCCCCGGCCGCCTTACCAGAGGTCGCCGGACTCGTCGAACTCGAGCTCCGCGGGCATCCCGGCCGCCTCCATGCCCGGGCTCCGGGCGACCTCGGGCAGGAGGGCCTCGGAGACCGAGATCAGGCCGAGGTGGGAGGTGTCGGGGATGCGCACGACGCGCGGCGCCGCCGGGTCGGCGCCGACGCAGGAGTAGAGGGCGGCCTGGAGGGCGAGCCGGTCGCTCGGGAGCACCACGGGCAGCTTGGCGTGCATGACGACGCGGCTCGTGAGGGCGTTGGTGTAGCAGGCGCCGAAGTCGGCCTTGGCGAAGAGCCGCTCGGTGGTGAAGTCTGCCATGCCGACCCCGAGGCAGTTCCCGTGGGTCTCGTCGCTCAGGTCCAGTATCGCGTAACGTTCGAAGCGGGGGCCGCCCGACGCGTAGGGGGTGCAGTAGGTGCCGGTCACGTTGGGGTCGGCCCCGTCGCCCGAGAAGTTCTTGCCGATCCGGTCCACGACGAGGAGGTCGAACTCGGGGAGAAGTATCCGGGGCATGCGGGACTTGGCGAGCGCGAGGAGCTCGGGCTCGCGCTCCTCGATCCGGCCCCGGGGCAGGGCCTCGACCAGGCAGGCGGCGTCGTAGGCGTTCTCGACGAGGGCGAGCCCGAACAGGAGCTTGGTCCGCTCGAGGACGACCCGGCCGAAGGCGGCGACGTTCTCGGCCATGCGGCCGAAGCCCTCGGCGTGGCAGATCTCGGCCCCGCGCCGCTTGCCCATGCCGATGGCCAGCATCTTCATGATCCCGCTCTCGTAGGGCCCGCGGAAGGCCGTGTGGGGCTTCACGCGGCCGACCGCGACGATGCCGTCGGCCTCGGCCGCGAGCCGGTCGACGTGGACCTCCTGGCCTCGGGGGGCCCGGCCGACGACCAGGGTCTCCATGGAGGAGCGGACGGGGGCGCCGACCGATTCCTCGGTCACGCCGAGGGCGGCGAGGAGGCCGAGCTGGCCCTCGGCCGTGGCCCCGCCGTGGCTGCCCATGGCCGGGAAGACGAAGGGCTCGGCGCCGGCGCGCCTGAGTCCCCGGACGAGCTCGCCGATCACGAGGGGAAGCCGGTCGATGCCTCGGCTCCCCACCGCCACCGCGATCCGCATGCCGGGCCTTACGGTAGCGGCTATCTCCGGGCGGGCGAGCTCGGCGGCGACGGCCCCCGCCAGGTCGGGCAGGCGGCCGTCGGGGAAGGACTGGCGGACCGGGGCCATCCGGGGCAGGGGGACCCGGCCGATGATGGAGGCGAGGACTCCCTCCCGGTCCCAAGCGCTCGTTCGCGGCGTGCTGCTCATGTCGCTTCATCGTACACCGATCCGCTCCGCCGGAGGAAGGCCGCGGCGGGGACATCCCCCATTCGCGGTATGGCGGTGCGGCCCGTTCCGGCGTAGAGTGGGAAGGCCGGCCGCGGGCCGGGCAGGGGAGGGAAGGGATGAGGACCTTCGATCAGTTCGCGTACGCGCGGCCCGACATCGGGGCCGAGTCCGAGTCCTTCCGGGCCCTGCTCCGGGATTTCTCCTCGGCCAGCTCGGCGCGGGGCCAGGAGGAGGCCATGGCCCGGATCTCCGGGATCCGCTCCCGCCTGGCGACCATGCGGGCCCTCGCGCGGATCCGCCATACCTGCGACACGGCGAATCCCTTCTACGAGGCCGAGAACGACTTCATGGACGAGATGGACGCCAGGGTCCAGGGCCTCGAGAGCGAGCTCTACGCCGCCCTGGTCGCCTCGCCCTTCCGGCCCGAGCTCGAGCGCTCCTGGGGGGCCCAGATCTTCCGGATCGCCGAGCAGAAGATGCGGATCTTCAAGCCGGGGATCGAGGCCGACCTGGCCGCCGAGAACCGGCTCGCGAGCGAGTACGACAAGCTCAAGGCCTCCGCTTCGATCCCCTTCGAGGGGGCCGAGCGCAACCTGGCCGAGCTCCAGCCCTTCGCCGAGTCGCCCGATCGGGATACCCGGGCCCGGGCCGTCGCCGCGACGAGCGGCTTCTACCTCGAGCGCCGGGGCGAGTTCGACCGGATCTACGCCGAGCTCGTGGCCCTCCGCCACGGCATCGCGCGCAAGCTCGGCTTCGCGAGCTTCGTCCCCCTCGCCTACGCCCGGCTCGGCCGCTCCGACTACGGCCCGGCCGAGGCGGCCTCCTACCGGCGCCAGGTCCTGGAGACCGTGGTGCCCCTGGCGGCCTCGCTGCGCGAGCGCCAGGCCCGGCGCCTCGGCCTGCCCTCCCTCGCCTTCTGGGACGAGGCTATCGACTTCCCCTCGGGCAACCCCCTGCCCGCGGGGCAGCCCGAGCGCCTGGTCGAGATCGCCGGCGCGATGTACGACCAGATGTCGCCGGAGACCTCGGCCTTCTTCCGGATGATGCGCGAGGGCCGGCTCTTCGACCTCGAGACGAGGAAGGGCAAGGCCATGGGCGGCTACTGCGAGTGCGTCCCCGGCGAGGGGGTCCCCTTCATCTTCGCCAACTCCAACGGGACCTCGGAGGACGTGGACACCCTGACCCACGAGGCGGGCCACGCCTTCCAGGTGGCGAGGAGCCTGGGCTTCCCCTTCCTCGAGTACCACTGGCCCACCCTCGAGGCCTGCGAGATCCATTCGATGAGCATGGAGTTCCTGGCCTGGCCCTGGATGGAGGGCTTCTTCGGGAAGGATACGCCCAAGTACCGGTTCAAGCACCTCTCGGGGGGCATCCTTTTCCTCCCCTACGGGGTCGCGGTCGACGAGTTCCAGCACTGGGTCTACGAGCATCCCGAGGCCGAGCCCGAGGGGAGGCGCCGGGCCTGGCGGGAGATCGAGGGGCGCTACCTGCCCTGGCGGGACTACCGCGGGGACGAGCTCCTCGAGTCCGGCGGCTTCTGGTTCCGCCAGGGGCATATCTTCTCGGATCCCTTCTACTACATCGACTACACCCTGGCCCAGGTCAGCGCCTACGAGTACTGGGCCCGCTCGCGCTCGGACCGGGGCGCGGCCTGGAGGAGCTACCTCGGGCTCTGCGACAAGGGCGGGAGCGCCTCCTACCTCGAGCTCCTCGCCGCCGCGGGCCTCCGTAACCCCTTCGCCCCCGGCTCGATCGCGGCCATCATGGCCCCGGTCCGGGCCTGGCTCGACGAGGCCGATGATCGGAGCCTGTAGGCGGCTGGCTAGTCCTCCGAGGCGGCCTCGTCCTCGAGGGTGACGATGATCTTGTCGATGCGGTTCCCGTCCATGTCCACGACCTCGAGGCTGCAGCCGTCCCAGCGGCACTTGTCCCCCGCCCGGGGGATGGTGCCCATGCGCTCGAGGACGAGGCCGGCCACGGTGTCGTAGTCGCCCTGGCCGAGCTCCTCGTCCAGGCCGAGGGCCTCGACGAAGCGGTCCACGGGCATGGAGCCGTCGACGAGGTAGGAGCCGTCCTCGCGCTTGACGAGCTCGGGCTCCTCCTCCTCGCCGCCGGTCAGGGGCAGCTCGCCCACCATGGACTCCAGGAGGCTCGTAAGGCTGACGAGGCCCGAGAGGCCTCCGTACTCGTCGAGGATCAGGGCCGCCCGGGCCCCTCCCTCCCGCATGGCCGCGAAGGCCTTGAGGGGGGAGATGGAGTCGGGGAGGAGGAGGGGCTTCTCGAGGAGGGGCACGACGTCGTCCAGGCTCCCCGCCGCCATGGCGGCCAGGGCCTCCTTCACCGGGAGCATGCCGACGAGGCGGTCGAGCTCGCCCTCGACGACGGGGAGGTAGCCGTAGCGCGCGTTCGCGAGGACGAGCTCCCGCGCGGACTCGACCCCGTCCTCGAGGTCGATGGCGACGAGCTCGGTGCGCGGGGTCATGAGGGAGGTTATGCGGCGGTCGCCCAGGGAGAGGACCCCCTCAACCATATCCCGCTCGGAGTCCTCGAAGACGCCGGTCTCCGCGCCCTGGGCCACGAGGACGCGGACCTCGTCCTCGGTGACGGCGGGCTCGGCCTGCCCCTTCGAGCCGAGGAGGCCGACGAGGAGCTCGGTCGTGCCGGAGAGGAGGCGGGAGATCGGCGCGAAGGCCAGGGCGAGGGCCCGCACCGGCCGGATCAGCGCGGCGGCCACGGGCTCGGGCCGGGCCAGGGCGAGGGACTTGGGCACGAGCTCGCCGAGGACGACCGAGACGAAGGTCGTGCAGACGACGACGAGGCCCACGGAGAGGGGGCCGGCGTAGGCCGCGAGGGGGGCGATCGCGCGCAGGGCCTCCTCGAGGGCCTCGGCGACGGTGGCGCCGCCGAAGGCTCCCGCGAGGATGCTCACGAGGGTGATGACGACCTGGATGGTCGAGAGGAAGCGGGAGGGATTCTCGGCCGTCTCGAGGGCCATGCGGTAGCCCTTCCTGCCCTTGTCGGCCTCGTGGCGGAGCCTGGCCTTGCGCGAGGAGACGATGGCCATCTCGGACATGGAGAAGAAGCCGTTGAGGAGGACGAGGCCGAGGATGATGGCGAGTTCGAGGAGCATGCCTAGGCTCTCCCCGCGATCGACGTCGGGACGGCGCGGCGAAGCGCCCGGCTAGAGTGCTCGGGGTCGGCGGATGGGGGTTGGGCTTCGGGGGATGAGGCGGTATCGGTGTCCATGATCGCCAATTCTATACCGAAGGAGGCCGTCCCGTCGAGGGCCGGGGGCGGCGGGGCCCGGCCCCGGCCCGAGGCCCGGCCCCAGGCGAATCTCCCGCCCCGCCGTGCTATCATGGCGATGCCCGCAGCCTAAAAATGGAGCCGAGATGCGAAACGCCAGACTTCCGCGGACCAGCCCGCGCCCGACAATCGCCGTACTCCTCGCCTGCGCGTTGTGCGGCGCGGCAAGCGCCCAGGAGGCCTCAGCTCCCGCCGCGGCGGCGCCGGCCGGGACCGCGCCGGCCGGAGCCGGCTACGCCTTCTACGGGGAGGACAATCCATTCCTCCCGGTCGCCGAGCCGATGCTTCTCGGGGAGGGGCGCTTCGTCGCTCGGGCCCGGGAGCTGGCCGGGGGCGAGGAGCCCTTCGGCCTGGTCCTCTCGGGGGGCTCGGCCCGGGCCTTCGCCCACATCGGCGTCCTCGAGGTCCTCGAGGAGGAGGGCCTGCGGCCCGACTTCATCGTCGCCGACTCCATGGGCGCCATCGTCGCCCTCCTGTACGGGGCCGGCCTCGCCCCCGCCGACATAGCCGAGCTCTTCGCCGCCTACCCCGCAGCCGGGCTCTTCGATCCCGAGCTGCCGACGAAAGGGGGCTTCCTCGACGCGGGACGCTTCATGGGCCTCGTCCGCGCCCTCGTCGGCGAGCTCGACCTCGCCGAGCTGCCCATCCCCGCGATGGTCGCCTGCGAGGACCTCCTCTCCCGGCGCCAGGTCCTCCTCGCCGAGGGGGACTTCGCCACGGTCATGGCGGCCGCCTTCGCCCTCCCCGCGATCTTCGAGCCCGTGGGCTTCCGCGGCATGCTCCTCATCGACGGCGGGGTGACCGAGCTCGTGCCCGTCGGCGTCGCCTACCGCTACACCGGGCGCGTGGCCGCGGCCACCGCCCTCTACGGCCGCGAGCTCGACTACGGGAGCCCCTTCGTCGTGATCAACCGGGCCATCGACATCGGCAAGACCCGGGCCTCGATCAAGGGCATGCTCGAGCGGAGGCCCGTCGTCGTGCGCTGCGCGGTCGAGGACCTCTCCTACATGGAGTTCTCGCGGCCCGCCGAGGTCGCCGCCCGGGGCCGCGAGTCGGCCCGCGCGGCCCTGCCCGAGCTCCGGGCCCTCGCCTCCCGGCGCGAGGCGGATCCCGAGCTCGCCAGGCGGCGCGCCTACTTCCGCGGGCGGGTCGCGGCCCTCGTCGCGGCCCGCCGCTTCGACGCCTCCTTCGCGCTCCCGCCCGACTCCCTCCCGCAGGTGGAGCTCCGCATCCTCGACGAGGCCTCGGGCGGGGCCGAGGCTTTCCAGGGACGGCGCTGGGTCGGGCCCTCAGCCCTGTTCCGGGGCGGGCCCGCCTCCCTCTCCCTCGCGACGCTCGCGGGGCTCGAGGGCGAGGGGGAGCGGGCCTGGGGGGCGGGCCTCGAGGCGGCCCTGCGCGGCTACGCCTTCCCGAAGCATCGGGATTCCGGCGCGGCCTACGAGGCCGGGCTGCGGGCCCTGCTCTCGGGCGAGGGCATCCTCGACGCCGAGCTCTCTAGCCCCGAAGCCCGCGAGCTCGCGGCCGCCGCCCGGGCCTCCCTCGCCTTCAGCCCCGCGCGGGGCCTGGTCCTGCGCCCCCTCGCCTCGGGGGAGCTCGAGCTCGGCTTGCCCGGGGGCGAGGCCGCGTGGCGGGCCTCCGGGGGGCTCGGCCTCGAGCTGGGGAGCCCGGGGGCCTTCGGGCTCGGCCTCGCCGCGGCCCTCGACTCGGCGGGGAACCGCGGCCCCGACGCTTGGGCCCGCGTCGCCTGGGAGCCCGGCGGCCTCCTCGCCCTCCGCGGCCGGGGCCTCGTCCACGCCGCCCTCGAGGGCCCCGGCCTCGAGGCGGCGGACTCCGATCCCTACCGCAGCCTGGCCCTCGAGGGCCTCGAGGCCACGCGCACCATCTGCTCGGCCGAGGTCATGTGGCTGGCCCGGCCCCTCGAGGCCTCCTTCGGCGAGCTCTTCATCGTCCAGCGCCCCGAGCTCGGGGCTTACTGCGACTTCTCGAGCGCCGGGGGGCGGAGGAGGCTGAGCTTCGGGGCCGCGGCGAGCCTGGGGCTCTCGGTCCTCGGCCTCGCCCCCCTCGAGCTCTCCGCCTTCTGCGGGGCCGCGACGGACGGCTCGGGCTGGGTCCTCGGGCTCCGCGCGGGGAGGTACTACTAGCATGGAACGCTGCCCCTGGTGCGGCTCCGATCCCCTGTACGTCGCCTATCACGACGAGGAGTGGGGCCGCCCGATCCACGACGAGCGAAGGCACTTCGAGTTCCTCCTCCTCGAGACCCAGCAGGCGGGCCTCTCCTGGCGCTGCGTCCTGGGCAAACGCGAGGCCTACCGGAGGGCCTTCGCCGGCTTCGATCCCGAGAAGGTCGCGCGTTTCGGACCGGCGCGGATCGAAAGGCTCCTCGCCGACCCCGGCCTCATCCGCAACCGCCGTAAGCTCGAGGCGGCGGCGCGCAACGCGCGCGCCTTCCTCGCGACGGCCGAGGAGTTCGGATCCTTCGACGCCTACATCTGGCGCTTCGTCGAGGGCCGGCCCCTCGTCAACGCCTGGAGGAGCCCCGCCGAGGTCCCGGTCACGACGGAGTCCTCGGACGCCTTATCCAAGGACCTCAAGTCGAGGGGCTTCGGCTTCGTGGGCAGCACGACCATGTACGCCCACATGCAGGCCATCGGCATGGTCAACGACCACCTCGCCTCCTGCTTCCGCTGGGCCGAGCTCGGCGGGGGGCGGGGGCGAAAGGAGAGATAGGATGGAACTCTCGCTTCAAGCGATCCGCGACCGCGTCTCGGTGCGCAGCTACGACGGCGCTCCCCCCTCGGCCGAGGAGGCGAGGGCCCTCGAGGCGGCCTTCGCCGAGGCGGTGCCCGGGCCCTTCGGGCGCCGACCCCGCTTCGCCCTCGTCGCGCGCGAGGACGCGGGCCTGGGCAAGGGCAGGAAGCTCGGGACCTACGGGGTCATCGCGGGGGCCGCGACCTTCCTCGTCGGCATAGTCGAGCCAGGCGAGCTCGCCTGCGTCGATTTCGGCTACGCCTTCGAGGGCCTGATCCTCCGCGCCACGGAGCTCGGCCTCGGGACCTGCTGGGTCGGCGGGATCTTCGACCGGGGCCTGGTCAAGCGCTTCCTCGGCGCCTCCGGGCGCGAGCTCGCCCCCGCGCTGAGCCCGGTGGGGAGGGCCGCCGACGGCTCGAAGATACGGGACCAGCTCATCCGCCGCGGGGCCGGCTCCGGGAGCCGCAAGCCGGCGGACGAGCTCTTCTTCGAGGCGGGCCCGGAGGGAGCCTGGCTCCCCCTGGCCGAGGCGGGAGCCTGGGCCGAGCTCCTCGAGGCGGTGCGCTTCGGCCCCTCGGCCTCGAACAAGCAGCCCTGGCGCCTACTCCTCGACCGACGCGGCGGGCCGGCGCGGCTCCACCTCGTCCTGGAGGAGAGCCGCTTCTACAACAACATGCTCGGCGCGATCAAGCTCCAGGAGCTCGACATGGGCATCGCGATGCGCCACGTCGAGGTGGCCGCCGCCGCGGCGAAGCTGGGCGGCGCGTGGAAGCGGCTCGAGGCCCCGCCCGTCGCCCTGGGCGGCTCGAGGCGCTACATCGCGAGCTGGATCTCGCGCTAGGCCTCCCTCGCCTTTCGCGTTTGTCGATTCATAGCGAAATCGCTATATTCAAACCATGCTCCGGTAGGGAGCCGCGACGCGATCGGACCGAGACGCCTAAAAAAGGAGACCAGACCATGCTTTCCAAGAAGATGACCGACCGGATCAACCTGCAGATAAACCGCGAGATGTACTCGGCCTACCTCTACCTGGCCATGTCGGCCCGCATGGGCGAGGCCGGCTACAAGGGCGTGGCCAACTGGCTCATGATCCAGTACCACGAGGAGATGTTCCACGCGATGAAGCTCTACGGATACCTCGAGGACCAGGGCTCCGCCGTGGCCCTCGAGGCGATCGCCAAGCCCGAGTTCAAGGAGACGGCCATCAAGGAGCTCTTCCAGCGCGTCCTCGAGCACGAGAAGGGCGTCAGCGGGAGCATCCGCGAGATCGCGGCCCTCGCCCGCGAGGAGAAGGACTACGCCACCGAGGCCTTCATCCAGTGGTACCTGACCGAGCAGGTGGAGGAGGAGAAGAACGCGAGCGAGATCCTCCAGACCATCGATCTCATGGGCAACTCGGCCCAGGGCCTTTACATGCTCAACATCGAGCTGGGCAAGCGCAAGCTCGGCGTGCCGAGCGACTTCACCTCGATGGGCGGCGAGGACTAGGTCGGAAGCTCGAAGGGGCCGCCCGGGGGCATGATGCCTTCCCGGCCGCGCCCGAGGGGCGGGCGCTCCGGGCTTTCCCGGGCGCCCGCTTTTCTATATCCTCCCTGGCGGAGGATGCCGTGTACGTCAGCACGAGGTCGTCCGCGCCGCCCGTCGGGCCCGAGCGCGCGGTCCTGAGCGGCCTGGCCCCCGACGGGGGCCTCTACCTTCCCCGTTCCCTGCCCCCCCTCGACCCCGAGCTCCTGGCCCCGGGGCCGATGAGCTATCCCGAGCTCGCCTATCGCGTCATAGCCCCCTTCTTCCCCGGCTTCCCCGAGCCCAGGCTCCGCGCCGCCTTGGAGGCCTCGGCCGCCCGCTTCGAGACGGCCGAGGTCGCCCCCCTGGTCCGGGCGGGCGGCCGCCACTTCCTCGAGCTCTACCGCGGCCCGACCCTCGCATTCAAGGACCTCGCCCTGACCCTCCTCGGGGAATTCCTGGCCATGTCGGCCGAGCTGGCCGGCGACGACTCGGGCATCCTCGTCCTCGTCGCCACCTCCGGCGACACGGGCAAGGCCGCCCTCGAGGGCATCTGCCCCGAGGGCGGCGGCTCTCTTCCCCGACGGGCCGGCGCCGCCCCCGCGCCCCGGGTCGCCGTCTTCTACCCCTCCGAGGGCGTGAGCCCCGTGCAGCGCCTCCAGATGACGAGCCACGACGCCCCGGGGGCCCTGGTCTACGGCATCCGGGGCAACTTCGACGAGGCCCAGCGCGCCGTGAAGGCCGCCTTCGCCGAGGCCGCCCGGCCAGGCTCCCCCCTCGCCGCGGCCCTGGCCGCCTCGAGCACGAGGCTCTGTTCGGCCAACTCGATCAATATCGCCCGCCTCGCGCCCCAGATCGCCTACTGGGTCAAGGCCTGGCGCGATCTCCGCGACCGGGGCGAGCTCGGGAGCGAGGGCCTCATGGACCTGGCCGTGCCCACCGGCAACTTCGGCGACATCCTCGCCGCCTGGTACGCCAAGCGCATGGGCCTCCCCGTCGGCGCCCTGGTCTGCGCCTCGAACCGGAACAAGGTCCTCTACGACTTCTTCGAGACCGGCCGCTACGAGGCGCGCCGCCCCTTCTACGCGACCTCGAGCCCCTCCATGGACATCCTCGTGTCGAGCAACCTCGAGCGCCTGGTCTACCACGCCGCGTCCGGCGATCCCGGCCGCGTCGCCTCCCTCATGGCCGGCCTCGCCGAGACGGGCCGCTTCGAGCTCGGCCCCGATGAGCGATCCCGGCTCTCCGACTTCCGCGCCGGCTGGGCCGACGAGGCCCCGGCGGCCGAGGCGGCGCGCCGCCTCTTCGAGGCCACCGGCTACCTCGTCGATCCCCACACGGCGGTGGCCCTCGCCGCTGCCGAGTCCGCGGGCTACCCGAGGGCAGGGCGGCCCCTGGTCCTGGCCGCGACGGCCAGCCCCTTCAAGTTCCCCCTGGCCGCGGCGGCCTCGGTCGGGCTCCGCGGCCGGGGCGGCTCGGAGGGCGCCGCAGGCCTCGAGGCCGAGCTCGCCGCCGCCGAGCTCCTCGCCCGGGCCGCCGGCCTCGAGCCGCCGCCCGCCTTCCTCGCCCTCCGCGGCCGGCGCGAGCTCCACCGCGAGACCATCGATCCCGGAAGCATCGGCGCGGCTATCCGCGGTGCCCTTGGCGCCCTCGGCGCTTCGGCCTCCGCCGGGCGCGGGGCGCGGCCGTGAGCGTCGTCCGGATCCTCGTCCCCGCCACTACGGCCAACCTCGGCCCCGGCTTCGACGCCCTCGGCGTAGCCCTCTCCCTCTACGACCGCTTCGAGGCCGAGGAGGCCGACCGCGCCGTCGTCGAGGGCTGCCCCCCCGAGCTCGCGGGGCCGGACAACCTCTTCCTCCGCGCCTACCGCCGCGGCCTCGAGGAGCTCGGCCTCCCCTTCGCGGGGCTCCGCGTCCGCTTCGCCGCCGACATACCCGTGGCCCGCGGCCTGGGCTCGAGCGCGGCCTGCATCGTCGGCGGCCTCATGGCGGCGTCGCACATCGCGTCCTGCCCGGCCGCGCCCGGCGGCGCCGCGGACCGGCGCTGGGGAGCGCTCGGCCGGGACCGCATCCTCGACCTCGCCGCCGAGCTCGAGGGCCACCCCGACAACGTCGCCCCCGCCCTGCTGGGCGGCTTCGCCGCCTCCGTGGCGGAGGGCGGGCGGGTCAGCTCCGTCCGTTCGCCCGTAGGCGGCACCCTTTCCTTCCACGCCCTCGTCCCGCCCTTCGAGCTGCGGACGAGCGAGGCCCGCGCCGCCCTGCCGGCCGCCGTGAGCTTCCGCGACGCGGTCTTCAACGCGGGCCGGGCGGCCCTCGTGGCGGCGGCCTTCGCCTCGGCCGACTACGGGGCCCTCGCCTCCCTGGCCGACCGGCTCCACGAGCCCTACCGCGCCCCCCTCGTGCCGGGCTGGGAGGAGCTGCGCCGCGCCGCCCTCGAGGCCGGAGCCCTCGCGGTCTTCCTCTCCGGGGCCGGACCGACGATCATGGCCCTGACCCTCGGGAAGGCCCCGGGCTTCGGCGCCGCCATCGATCCGATCCTCACGTCGAGGCCCGGCGGGGCCTGGCGCCGCCTCGAGCTGGCGGCGGACGACGAGGGAGCGCGCGTCGTCGATTCGCGCGACGCATCCATAAAGAGAGGTTGAAGCATGCATGAACGGCTCGTTTTCCGGGAAGAGCTCCTGAATAGCCTCAGCTCCTGCCGCGCCGATATAGAGATCTCCTTGGTCCACCTGATCCATGTATTGAAGAGCAAGAACGTCGACGAGAAGACGAAACTGGCCATCCGCGACATCCTGGTCGATATCGGCAAGGAGATACACGGATTCTATTCCTCGATCAAGGTCGACGAGATCTCGCCCTACGATATCCGGGACACCGAGAAGCGCATCATCGAGAAAAACCGCGAGCTGCACGGGCGCTTCCATGATTTGCTCGAGCTCATCGACAAGAAATGCGACGTGACCATCGATCTGACCATGCGCTTCTCGATCGGCGACATCGTCACCGAGCTGTCCGGCCTCCGCATCTCCGGGGATTACGCGCTCACGCGGGACAAGATCGAGAATCTCCTCGCCGAGAAGCGTTTCTTGCTCAAGATCGACGCTCGCCAGACCAAGGAGTCGCTCGCCGCCGAGAAGCAATTGGAGCGCGACCTGTTCGCCGTCAAGGAGAAGAGCTTCCTCGAGATCATCCGATACGCCCAGTCGCGGAATCCGGAAGCCTACTTCAGGTCCCTCGAGATCCTGAAGAAGCTCATCGACGGCGGCACCCCGGTCGCGATCGACGATACGGCGGATAAGAACCTCGACGAGGTGCGGGTCCGCGCGGAGGTGGACGGCGGCGTGCGATTCCGATACGAATGCGGCGGCATGGCCATCGCGTGCAAGGTCGCGAGGCGGCCCGCCGACAAGCGGACGAGGTTCGATATCGACGGCAGCCTCGGCAAGGGAGCATCCTCGATCGACTACTCGATCGCATTGACGAGCGCCGACGAAAGGACCGAGCAGATCGAGCGCTGGATCGGCCTCGAGTACCTCTTCAGCCATTACGAAAAAGCGTATATGGAGCATCATGAAAAGGAAGAAGCGCGCAAGGAACGGAGCGAGCGTCTCGACAGGAGCATCGTCTACAAGGCCGTCGATGATTACCTCTTCGGCTAGGCCCCCCGCGCGCGCGTCCGCGGCTACGGGACGCCCGTGATCCTCGTAAGCGCCTGCCTGGCGGGGATCCCCTGCAGGTGGAACGGCGAGGCCCGGGCCGACGAGGCCGTCGTCGAGCTCGTCCGCGCGGGCAAGGCCATCCCCGTCTGCCCCGAGCAGCTCGGCGGCCTGCCGACCCCGCGGAGCCCTTCTGAAATACGCGGAGGCCGGGTGCTCTCGAAGGAGGGGCTCGACCTCACCGAGCGCTTCGAGCGCGGCGCCCGGATCGTCCTCGAGATCGGCGAGCGCTACGGCTGCTCCGAGGCCATCCTCAAGGCCCGCTCGCCCTCCTGCGGCTCGGGCAGGGTGTACGACGGCAGCTTCTCCGGCGCCCTGGCCGAGGGCGACGGCCTGACCGCGGCCCTCCTGAGGAAGCGCGGCTACGCGATATATTCCGAGGAGGAGGCCCGATGAAGAACTCGATCGCCTATCGCCTCGCCGCGCTCTGCCTCGGGCTCGGCGCGGTCCTGGCCGGCTGCTCCTCCCTCCGTCCCGAGCCTGCCTACGTCCCCCTCCTCCGCGACCGGGCCGCCCTGCTCGGGCGGAGCGCGGCCGAGGTCGAGGCTAGCCTCGGGGCGCCCGATCGCCTCCTCAACGTCGAGGGGATCGGTTTCTACGGCTACCGCGACTGCGGCGTCTACTTCGACGACATCGTCTTCGTCTACGACAGGGGCGGCAAGCGCAAGATCGAGGGCGGCAATGCCCGGGCCATCGTCCTCGACCTCCTCTCCCCCGAGGGCCTCATGGGAATACGCCGCGGGAGGACCAAGGCCGAGGAGCTCTCCGGGATCCTCGGCAAGCCCGCCCGGGTCGCGGCGATCGGCCAGGGCGGGGAGGTCTTCCTGCCCTTCGCGGGGACCTACCATATCTATCCCCTCGAGGGGGACTTCCTGGCCTTCAGGGTCGAGGGCGGTCTCGTGCGCTCGATCCTTCTCGTCGATTCCGCCTTCACTGAGTTTCACTAAAGTACTGCCTCGAACCTTGTAGTGCTTGATGGGTGATGCGGGGAGGGAACCTTCGGAAGGTTCAGCGCGACGAGAATCGCTCACTAGATCGCGATTCTCGTCGCGCTGCCCCGCGCCCCACCCTTCCCATCGGGCACCGGGAGTGAAAGCGCTATCCTCTGCTGCCAGCAA
>Ga0209310_1001619_pt1 | contig 16343 bp, 13 predicted proteins | sample AD_UKC030_MetaG_FD_184415 | JGI IMG/M metagenome (GOLD analysis project Ga0209310, IMG submission 184415) | Active sludge microbial communities of municipal wastewater-treating anaerobic digesters from USA - AD_UKC030_MetaG (SPAdes) (version 2) | ecosystem: Engineered > Bioreactor > Anaerobic >... | reverse complement strand
TAAGATCTTCAGCGGTAAAAACAAAACCGGCAAGAGCTGCCCCGGTGCTCAGGCAAAAAGACACGCCAGGAAAAACGGTCCCCAAAGCTATATTTACATAATGCAAGTTATACGCAGCCTGTTTTTCTGTGGTATTAATTCTTGTGTTTCGGCTGCCTATAACTGGCATTATGTACTGGCGGGCTTCGCCAAATAGCCGCACTCCCTCCCCGCCGGGACCCAGTAACCAAAACCGCAAAAAAACAAAGCAAAGGTATGCAAGCTCCGCACTGGCCAACCCGCTGTAAAAAAGCAAGGCCAAGACAAGTCCCGTTAAAATTTTTGTTTTGATTTTATTTCAGAGGTAAAAATTTTACCGGGAGCCTTGCTTTTTCCCCACGCTTGCATGTGGTGAGAGCTTTCTTTTTTTCCGGTTTTTTCTTTGTGGAAATGGTTCTGATAAAACTTTACACTATGGCTTAACTTTGGCTTAGATACAGACCCAGCGAGCGCGAGGGGAAGTGTCAAGGTTTTTGGGATATTTTTTTGATTCATTTAAAAATAAAAAACAGCCATCAAAAAAATATTCCAAAATTCATTTTAACCTTGACTGTGCGAGGGCGGAAGCTACCTTTACTAAGCCAAAGTTTAAGTCAACTACCGGGGATTTCCCGGTTGTTTCGGGAGTTTTCTTCCTGGCGAGAGCGTCCGGTTGAGCGGCTATTTAACATAGTGTCACATTATAGGCCAACAGTACAAAGTTTGTTCCTGGCAGGAAGTCTCTTTGTTGCGCCTATAATGCCGCATTATGTTAATATAGCTTGGGAGGATTATTTTTTGGTCATGTCTTTTTGTTTGCAGCTGCTGGCGCGGTTCTTTGACCCGACGTTAGGAGTGGGCAATGTGCCGCAAGAGCGAGGGGACAAAAAGCATGACAAAAAATAAGCCGGCAGGGTACGGCAGCGGGTGGGGATTGTTATCTCAGAGGATGGAACAGTTCCAGCTGCTTTGTCAGATCCGTCAGATCCTCTCTCCGGTAAGCTTCGGTGCTCCGGATGCTCTTGTGACCTGCCATGTACTGAACCTGCCTTATGGTATAAGTCTTGAGCCAGTTCATAAGAACGCTTGACCTGAGCTGGCGGCTGTCTTTTATCTCCGGGTGGATCTTCTGTACTGTTTCCACTATCTTACATACCAGGTCGCTGGACTTCTTCGATGGGAACAGATAAGTTGATTGCAGGTTTCGTTTCTCAAGCAGCTCCGGCCTGGTTTCTTCCAGGTAAGTTTTCAGTGGCAGGATCTGCGCTGCCTGAAGTCTGAGTGATCTGCTGTTGCTTTTCCTCCCTGATGGGATATATATTTTGCTTTCGCTTAAGCTAACATGGCCGGTCTCAAGCCTTGAGATCTCTCCGCTATCAAGGCCCTGGTAAATCATTAACCCAAGGATCACGGTGTTTCTTTGATGCAGGAGTTTCGCTGTTTTAGTTCCATGATTCCACTCAGGCAGAGTGCAAAAATCATGGTAGATCTTTTCAAGCTGCAGGGATGACAATATCTCCGGGAGGACCTTTTTCCCGCTTTGTCTTATCCTGATGCGCCTGATCACATTCTGTTTGATGGTTCCGGATTCCAGAAGGTAATCAAAGTAGATCCTGATCGAGTTTATTTCTCTTATGATGCTCTGCTTGCTGATGCCTCTTTCTCTTTCGCTGTCAATAAATTTCAGAGCCTGATTATAGGTGATATCACTAGGGTTTATGTTCTCTCTTATGCACCAGGATTTAAATGAGTTCACGTGACTATCCTGCACCCGGATGCTCTTTTCTGAGTACCCTGACTTCTGCCGGTATTCTTTAAAACTCATTAGCCAGGTGGGTATAAATCTGTGTGCTTTCAAGGCTGGCATGACCAAGGAACTTCTGGATCAGCTCTATTTCCATCCCTGACTGCAGCAGGTGAGTTGCTATCGAGTGCCTGAGCGTATGAAGTGTTGGTTTCTTACTCTGCAGTCCGGGATTGCCGCTGTTTTTTACCAGCCTGTCGAGCCTTGCTGATAATGCCTGGTCGCAACAGATCCCTCCATACTGGTTAATAAAAAAAGCATCTGTACCAGCCTGGCTCCTGGCATGTAAAAAGTTCCTTCCATCATGAAGGTATTCCGTTATATGTTGCAGGTTGCCATCAGTCACCGGGACATATCTTTCCTTGGATCCTTTCCCTTTTCTTACATAAATTAATTTCCGCTCTGTCAATATATCACTTGTGATCAGGTTAGTTCCTTCACTCTTTCTCAGACCACATCCATAATAGATCCCGAGCATCGCCCGGTCACGCTGCTGGATCGCTCCCTGGTACTCTTTAGTCTCTGCCCTGGCAAACCATTTTTTAATGTAAGTGGCCTCATAAAGAGAGCTGATGTCCTGGAGTGACAGAACGACCCTGGGTCTGTAAATCTCCTCTACATATTCGAGGTTATCCGGGACAATAGTTACACTCCCCGACTGCCTTAAATACTCAAAAAACTTGTTTACTGAGCTTACCGCGACATTTATGCTGGCATTCATCAGGCCGCTCCCGTAGAGCTTGTTCTCCCTTCTTTTTAGATACCTGACAAAGAGATTTATCTTTTCCCCTGCAGCCTGATCCATGGCACTGATATCACATCGTTCCAGGTACAATAAGAACTCCCGGATGTTTCGCTTTCTCGTGGTAACAGTGGATTCGCTGTAACCAAGCGTTTGAAGCCAGCTCAGAAAACCACCTTCCAGATCTATAAACTCCCTGCTATGAAGCTCTTTAGGATTCATTTAAAAAGATTTCAGTTGAAAACAAAAAAGTATGGCTGCTTGTCCCTCCTGTGAAGGTTGTGAAGGTTCACTAAAAAACATCTGTAGCCTTTACCTGGTGGTTGTTTCCACCTTCACAACAGGGCTTGTGAAGGTCGTGTGAAGGTCATGTGAAGGTTCCCCTTTCTCTTTTTTCAGGTCCTCTAAAATCGTTCCCATGATATCTATTCCGGATCTAAGCTGCTCGTAATCATCCCAGATCATGATCTCGTATTCATTGCCCGGCTTGTTGCTCCGGCTGACACATCTTATTAGCCCTCTTGCTTCCAGCTCGTTTAACCTTCGTTGCAGTTCCATCGGGTGCATGCGATAATAACGGCGGATCTCCTTGGCATAAAAAGTTTTCACGTTCCACTCTTTTATGAGTTCTTTCAGGCTTTCAAAAAAGTTCCGGGTCTTACCTCCAAGCTCATCTGATTTGCGAAGCAGTGCATCCCTGCACAGGTAGTTTGCCCACTCGACATCTTCCAGCGTGGAGAGTAAAAAAGTATTGCCTTCATGATCAGTAGTTTTCTTTCTCTGCTTCTGGTTCCAGAGCGTGACAGCTTTAATGAGGGTTAAATAATGGTTCTTGGTGCGCATCTTTTTAAAAACGTGGGGCGACAGTTCAAGTTTTGGAGCAAAGGGGATGATCACTTCCACCGGCTCGATAAGAAGCTGACAGGCTTTTAAAAGATTGATGTTTTCATCATATTTCTTAAAGTTTACAAGTCCTGCCGCTATTCTTCCCTGGTACTCGAGCACCTGGCGTTCATGCAATGGGTTTTCTTCTACCTGGATCAGGAATGAGCGGTTAGCGTTATCCTCGTAGATCTTATCCCTGGTTGTTGCACCGGCCACACATACCGGACCTTCAACATGCAGGTAAACCTGCTTGCTGTCGCCGGTTCTCGAGTTGGTTTTTGTAGAGAAGCGGCTTATCTCCTGGTTACTCATCAGCTCCCGCAAGGGGAGCAGGGCGTTATATGCCCCGTCAAGATCTTCCTGAAGCAGGATCTTGTGTTTTAAAAAGTCCTTTGGAGTATAATAAAGCGTGTTCTCACTTAAGCTAGTGGTTACGTGTATATGCTGCCTTGGAACAGTCCCGGCCACTCCCTGCAGAAGGTATGTCTTGCCGCTGCCGGTGCTGCCCATGACGATGGCATGAAGCGGGTTTTTAAAGAACCTCGTGAGAAAGATAAAAAACAGCAGCGTGGCGCTATCCTGCTCGCCGATCAGGCCGAGGCTGTCAAAAAGCTTATGGGTGTTTTCGGTTAGTTCTGGCTGATTCAAAAAATCTTTTGCAGCCTGCATCTGGTTCTGACTAAAGAGATCCTTTCCCTGCTTCTCCTTCACTTCCTCGCTCTTTCGTTTCTCCTCACGTTTCAGGGAGCGGTATATCTCAAGTTCTCTGGTAAGTCCTGTTATGGCCTCACTAACTACCGTGCTGCTTATCTCAAGCTTTTCGGCTGCCAGTTTTATGAGCCGGTCAGCCTGGCTGTTAGAATAAAGATCGGCTGTGTCCCGGAAGCTGGCATACTCGTTTGTTTTTAGCTTAATATGAAGCGTTACCCGGAGCCGGTTGACAGTGTGGATCTCTATCCCGCCCCAAAGAGTTATCAGCAGGGTTTCAGTCTCATAAATCAGGCAGTCAGGTTTTATGTGCAGCACACCGTTTTTCTGATGTGCCGGAAGATTTACCAAAGCGGATCCCAGATCTTTTTTATTTTCAACTGAAGATGGTTCAATTGAAAAGAAAAATGCTTTTCGGTTCTCTATCAGGTGAGTAAATATTTCGCTATCGTGCCCCTGGGCAAGACTGTTGATGTCCTCTCCTTCGGGTGTGTCAATAGCAGTGATAATGAGCTTTTCATTTATTTGCTTTAATTCTCTTGCAATGTTTTTTACGGCTTCTGCCCCTGCTTGGTCTCCATCAAAGAACAGAATGACTTCTCTCAGATCCTTAAGCTCGGATATCACTCTTTGGTGTTCGTAAGTAAAACCGTTGGTGCCATAAAGCGCCAGGATAGAAAACTCTTTTGTGATCTCCGGGAGCTGCTGTAGGGTTGCTGCATCAATAACAGCCTCTGTCAGGATCAGCCGGATGGTCTCAGCTTCCGGATAGCCGGGATAAAGTCCCCGGTGATCTCCTTCCAGGTAGTGATGTTCTTGCTTCTCTGTGTGCCTGCCGTACATACTTACAATATTCTTTGACCTGTCAAGCAGCGGGAATACGATGCAGCCGTTAAAGCGTGTGTAGTAGCTGTTGTCCCTGCCGAACTTATCAGGTTTAAGGAGTCCGGACTTCAAGTAAAGCTGTTTCTGTTCCGGCGTGGTTTCTTTGGTCTTGTGAAGCGTTCCGGCATCAAAGCCGACAGAGAGTCTTTTATAATCGAGCTTGCGGGATTCCAGGTATTTGATTGCCTTCTCTGGCCTTACGTTCAGGCTCCTTGCAAAGTGAGTGAAGGCTTCCGTTAATATTTCGGTCCTTTGATCAGGGGTAATATCCGGGAATGGTTTCAGATCCTCTGCAGGTTTTGTTTTCCCTGGACCAGGATCTCCCGTTTCTCCCATCATCTCCTGTGCCTTCAGGATCGCCTCATGTTTCGGGATCCCTTCCTTCTTCATTATAAAATCCACCTGGTCGCCGCTTCCTGCCTGGCAGTTACTGCTGAAGCATGTCCAGGTGCCTGTCTCCGGGTAGACCTGGAAGCTGGGTGTTTTATCGGGGTGGAAGGGGCACCGGAGGCGGTTATTACGGTCGGGCTTCAGATGGTAGTGGCTCAGCACTTTTAAGATCAGGAGTCGCTGTTTAATCTCTGATATCTCCATTGTTCATAATTTTTTATTTGCGTCCACGCACAAAATAACACAATAACGCATAAACAATACTATTTTAAAGCACATGAGTTATGAACATCCGCAAGATTATGGCTCTTTAAACGTGCGTTATATGTATATTTGTGCTGTTAATAATTAATTTCCGCAAATATGAGTTTCAGCGAAAGACTTAAAAAAGCACGCCTGGAGAAAGGGTATTCAAAGAGCGACCTGGCAAAGGAGATAAATGTGCATTACTCCCAGATCGGGCGTTATGAAGAGAAAGGGGCACAACCTTCAGCCGATATCCTGGCTAAGCTGGCCAATGCACTGGAAGTAACATCAGATTTCCTGATGAATGGAACTTCAGAGGATCTGGCAGACAGCTCACTCACAGATAAGGAACTCCTTAACCAGTTTAAGATGATCGAGAAGATGACAGAGGAGAAAAAGTCAGTGGTTAAAATATTCCTCGATGCATTTATCACCAAGGATAAAATTAAACAGCTTGCCTTATAATGAAAAAGCCCCGCTACCTCGGGGCTTTTTCATTAAGGGTAACTAACTTTCCAATTTATTGATTTAAGATCGTCGACACTTAAATCAAAGCGTTTCAAGATTAAATATTGATCCCTAATAACAGACCAAGAACTTTCTCGATAAACGCCTGCATCTATGATGAAGATTGATAATGTGTCGGCTGCAAGTTCATCTATTCTTTGATTCCACGTTTTCCGCGAATCGTAGTAAAAACGTTTATTCGGTGCAATTTTAACCAAAGCTGGCCGGTCTGATGGTAACGTTGTATCAGGATACTGAGTAAGACCTTCTCCAAGTGCAAGATAGGGACAAATTGTATCAACCGAACTATTAGTAATTTCTATTGAATAAAATCTTTCAACCAATGGTGGTTTATCGCAAGATCCAGCGTATAAGAAAATTACTAAAACTATAATTATTGGGTATAATGGCACCTTATTTACACTATTAGTTTTCATTTCACTTTCTTATTTTATGGGATACAATGTTAAGAATGGAGTCCAATCCACACCATAATGTTTTTCAAAATACCTCTTAGCATATCTATTTGCACGTTTCTCAGTCCATAATGCACCAGATGCACTTGGTATACCTATCACTGGAAGATATAATGGCCCAAACCATTGACTATCGAATGTGTGGCCATATTCATGCATAAATATTGGATCACTTGTTACCCTTTCATCAAAATTTCCCTCAATTTCATCCCACAACCATATATTAGGATAATTTCCTAGTGAAACCCCTTGTCTATATTCTCTATTTTCTCCAGTAACAAATGTTGCTCCCCCTAAATAATCAACCCTGTCGACGCCTCCAAAAGTATTTCTGAATTGTGAAAAATTGTATCCAGCCCAAGTTTGTAAACCTTCCCATGTGTATCGTGTAATACTTTGGGTCAAACCATGCCAGAAATTGTTTTCATCAGTATATGTTTTCCCCAATAGAATCTTACCTGCATTTTTAGAATTATTACACAAACTTGTTATAGTACTTAATGTATTTACTGCCTTACCACCCATAATTGCCCATCCAGCATATTGGGCAAATCCTTGGGAAGCAAAGTTCATCCCTTGTATTATTGAACCGCCTCCCAAAAGTCCAGTTCCACTTAGTGAAGCTAATCCAAATGACCATGTAGCACCAACAATGGCCCCGGATACTGCGCCTTGAGCAAAATATCCAAGTCCCTCCCAGAAATTATCAATATCTCCTTGTGAAGCATGAACTGCAACATTTCCACCTCCATATAATATTGCTCCTATAATTATTGGTACAAACCAGGCAAGCTCTCCATCAGGATCCGTATAAACCAGTGGATTGTTATAGCAATAACTATACCAGTAAACCCTCTTTTCACTTTTCTGGCCGGACTTTTCAATGACCAGGTGCTGGATGTTTTTTCAAAGAACGTAATTACCCTAAAGATACAAATTTTTCTTTTTCAACTGAAAGCGTTCAATTGAAAGAAAAAATCACTTCGATTTCCAGTCACGGATTATGATCCTGTCCTGGTAAAGCTTTACCTCCAGTTTTTGTTTTCCTCTCCATTTTAATTCCCGGATGTACTCGATCGGGATAGTTACTGCGTAGCTTGAGCCTCCTGCTATCTTGGTCAGGCTCCGTACTTTGCTGTCATTTGTTTTAGTAAGTGCCATAGCTTTAATTTTTTATCTACGTAGTAAGTTACGTAGTTTCCTACATAGATACAAGGCCTCCCCGCAGCCATCCCTGCTGGCCCGTTTTCCTGTCATGCTTTTTGCGGCCTTCCTGCTGCAGCACATGCCGGCTTTTGTTTTTATGTGGTAAGATCTTCAGCGGTAAAAACAAAACCGGCAAGAGCTGCCCCGGTGCTCAGGCAAAAAGACACGCCAGGAAAAACGGTCCCCAAAGCTATATTTACATAATGCAAGTTATACGCAGCCTGTTTTTCAGCGGAACTGAGACGATTGTGTTTCGGCTGCCTATAACTGGCATTATGTACTCCGGGCTTCGCCAAATAGCCGCACTCCCCACACGCCTGTACCCGGAACCATTCCGATAGCTATCGGAACCTCAAAAAAAGCAAGCAAAGGTATGCAAGCTCCACGCTGGTCGACCCGCAATAAAAAAGCAAGGCCAAGACAAGCGCCGATAATCTCTATTTGATTTTAAAGGTATCGGCGGCCTTGCTTTTTTCCCTCGCTTGCATGTCGGGTGGCTTTCTTTTTTTCCGGTTTTTTCTTTGTGGAAATGGTTTCAGATAAAACTTTATATGATGGCTTAACTTTGGCTTAGATACAGACCCAGCGAGCGCGAGTGGAAGTGTCAAGGTTTTTGGGATATTTTTTTGATTCAATTAAAAATAAAAAACAGCTATCAAAAAAATATTCCAAAATTCATTTTAACCTTGACTGTGGGAGGGCGGAAGCTACCTTGTCTAAGCCAAAGTTTAAGATAGTCTACTACCGGAGGGTTCCCGGTTGTCCGGGAGTTATCTTTCAGGTGAGCGCGTCAGGCCGCGGGGCTATTTAACATAGTGTCGCATTATAGGCCTGGCCACTAAGTTACTTTCTTGGAATGACCATCTTCCAGCGCCTATAATGCCGCATTATGTTAATATAGCTTTGGAGGATTATTTTTTGGCCGTGTCTTTTTGTTTGCAGCGCCGGAGCGGCTCTTTGACCCGACGAAGGAGTGGGCAATGTGCCGCATGAGCGTAGGGACAAAAAGCATGACAAAAAATAAGCCGGCAGGGCACGGCCATCGGGGAGCAGCTCCCAAAAATGCGGGAGCTAATGGAAGATTTTTGGGAGCTGCGTGGATTATTGCTTATTCTTAAATCCTTTTACCTGAACAGGTTTCTTTGTGTCATGCTTCTCGATCAGCTCATCGAGATAACTGAAGACAAGTTCTATATTTTTGTCCTGGTTGGTAATTTTCTTCTTGATCTCTTCAATTTCAAGACGTATACTTAAATTGTCCATCAGGATCTCCCGAACCTTGGTAAATACCCGCATGATCTGGATATTCACCTTAATGGCTCTCTCACTGTTAAGCACTCCTGACAACATTGCAACACCCTGCTCTGTAAACGCATATGGAGGTGTTCGACGGCCACCCCAACTTGATCTTCCAATTTGGAATAGCAAGATATTGAACTCCTCCTTTGTAAGCTGGAACATAAAGTCCTCGGGGAATCGGGCTTTGTTTCGGTTAACTGCCTTATTAAGGTTGCCGGTGGTGACCCCGTAAAGTTCTGCCAGATCTTCATCCAGCATTACTTTTTTATCTCTCACTAAGTAGATCTTGCCTGTTATTATCTCGTCCGGTATCGCCAGTTGATCAGTTCCTTTTGCCATGTGGTTAGGTGTTTGCGTTTTGTAAATTTACTTATTTAATCTTGAGGTCACAATCTGTGATATCAAGTTTGAGGACGCAATTTGCGACCTCCATTTTCACCTGAGTGGATGGAACAACTCCAACTGCTTTGTCAGGTCCGTCAGATCCTCTCTCCGGTATGCTTCTGTGCTCCTGATGCTCTTATGTCCTGCCATATATTGAACCTGACGTATATTGTTTGTCTTGAGCCAGTTCATAAGAACACTTGACCGCATCTGCCGACTGTCTTTTAACTCCGGGTGTATCTTTTTTACCGCTTCTACTATCTTACAGACCATGTCGCTGGATTTCTTCGCCGGAAAGAGATATGGCGATTGCAAGTTCCGTTTCTCAAGCAGTTCCCGGCGTGTTTCTTCCAGGTAAGTTTTCAGTGACAGGATCTGCATTGCCTGAAGCCTGAGCGATCTGCTGTTACTTTTCCTGCCTGATGGGATATATATTTTGCTTTCGCTTAAGGTAATATGGCCGGTTTCAAGCCTGGCTATCTCTCCGCTATCAAGTCCCTGGTAAATCATTAACCCAAGGATCACAATGTTTCTTTGATGCAGAAGCTTTGCAGCTGCTGTTCCATGGTTCCAGGCAGGAAGGTTTAAAAAGTCGTGGTAGATCTTCTCAAGCTGCGCAGGTGACAAAATCTCCGGCAGGACCTTCTTTCCGCTTTGTCTTATCCTGATGCGCTTGATTACGTTCTGTTTGATGGTGCCGGATTCAAGAAGGTAATCAAAATAGATCCGGATCGAGTTGATTTCTCTTATGATGCTCTGCCTGCTTATGCCTCTATCTCTTTCGCTATCGATAAATTTCAGGGCCTGATTATAGGTGATATCACTAAAGTTTACATTCTCCCTTATGCACCAGGATTTAAATGAGTTCACGTGACTATCCTGCACACGGATGCTCTTTTCTGAGTACCCTGACTTCTGCCTGTATTCCTTAAAATTCATTGGCAAGGTGAGTATAGATCTGTGTGCTCTCGAGACTGGCATGGCCCAGGAACTTCTGGATCATCTCTATCTCCATCCCTGACTGCAGCAGGTGAGTTGCTATGGAGTGTCTGAGCGTATGAAGGGTTGGTTTCTTGCTCTGCAGCCCGGGACTGCCGCTGTTCTTTACCAGCCTGTCGAGCCTTGCTGATAATGCCTGGTCGGAGCAGCTTCCCCCATACTGGTTAATAAAAAAAGCATCTGTACCAGCCTGGCTCCTGGCAAGTAAAAAGTTCCTTCCATCATGCAGGTATTCCGTTATATGCTGCAGGTTGCCATCCGTTACCGGGACATATCTTTCTTTGCACCCTTTGCCTTTTCTTACATAGACTAATTTCCTTTCAGTCAATATATCGCTTATAGTGATATTTGTTCCTTCACTTTTTCTCAGGCCACAGCCGTAATAGATCCCGAGCATCGCCCGGTCCCGCTGCTGGATCGCTCCCTGGTATTCTTTAGTCTCTGCCCTTGCAAACCATTTGTTAATATAGGTGGCTTCATAAAGCGAGCTGATATCCTCAGGCGATAGAACGATCCTGGGTCTGTAAAGCTCCTGCACATACTGGAGGTTATCCGGGACCATAGTTACACTTGCGGACTGTCTTAAATACTCAAAGAACTTGTTTACTGAGCTTATCCCGACATTTATGCTGGCATTCATCAGGCCGCTCCCATAGAGCTTATTTTCCCGCCTTTTAAGATACCTGACGAAGAGATTTACCTTTTCTCCTGCAGCCTGATCCATGTCACTGATCCCGCAACGTTCCAGATAGAGTAAAAACTCTCTCAGGTTTCGCTTTCGGGTGGAGATCGTTGCTTCATTGTAGCCAAGAGTTCGGAGCCAGTTTAAAAAACTAATATCCAGATATATAAACTCCCTGCTAATAAGCTCTTTAGGATTCATTTAAAAGGATTTTTCAGCTGAAAGAAAAAAGGTGTGCTGCTTGTCCCCCCTGTGAAGGTTGTGAAGGTTCCTTAAAAAACGGCTGTAATTCTTACCTGGTCTCAGTTTCCTCCTTCACAACAGGGATTGTGAAGGTCGTGTGAAGGTCATGTGAAGGTTCTCCATCAACAGACTCAGGACTGGCTCCTTCTTTCCTGAGATCATCGAGGATCGTTCCCATGATATCGATCCCGGATCTTAACTGCTCGTAATCATCCCAGATCATTATCTCGTACTCGTTGCCTGGCTTGTTGCTCCGGCTAACGCATCTGGTCAGCCCTCTTGCCTCTAGCTCGCCAAGTCTTCTCTGCAGCTCCATCGGGTGCATCCGAAAGTGTCTCCGGATATCCTTTGCATAGAAAGTCTTTGTCCTTTGCTCTCTTATAAACTCTTTCAGGCTCTCGAAGAACTGGCGTGTCTTGCCGCTTAGCTCATCGGATTTCCTAAGCAGTACATCCCGGCATAGATAATTTGCCCATTCTACATCTTCCAGGGTGGAGAGTAAAAAGGTGTTGCCATCCCGGTCCGTTATCCTTTTTCTCTGGCGCTGGTTCCAGAGCGTTACCGATTTAATGAGGGTTAAATAATGATTCTTAGTTCTCATCTTTTTAAAGACATGCGGGGGAAGCTCGAGCTTTGGTGCAAAGGGTATTATCACTTCTACTGGCTCGATCTGCAACTGGCAGGCCTTTAAAAGATCGATATTATCCTGGTACCGCTTAAAGTTTACAAGTCCTGCTGCCATTCTTCCCTGGTACTCGAGCACCTGGCGCTCATGCGAGGGGTTTTCTTCTACCTGGATCAGGAATGACCGGTTAGCGTTATCCTCGTAGATCTTATCCCTGGTTGTTGCACCGGCAACACATACCGGTCCTTCCACATGAAGATAAACCTGCTTGCTGTCCCCGGTTCTCGAGTTGGTTTTTGTCGAGAAGCGGCTTATCTCCTGGTTGCTCATCAGTTCACGGAGTGGAAGCAGGGCGTTATATGCCCCGTCAAGATCTTCCTGCAGCAGGATCTTGTGTTTTAAAAAGTCTCTTGGTGTATAATAAAGTGTATTCTCACTTAGTGATGTTGTTACATGGATATGCTGCCTGGGAACTGTCCCGGCCACTCCCTGCAGAAGGTATGTCTTGCCGCTGCCGGTGCTTCCCATGACGATGGCATGAAGCGGGTTTTTAAAGAAGCGGGTCAGAAAGATAAAAAACAGGAGTGTTGCGCTGTCCTGCTCGCCGATCAGGCCAAGACAGCCAAAAAGTTTATGAGTATTCTCTGTCAGATCCTGACGATTAAGAAACTCCTTTGCAGCCTGCATTTGATTCTGAGTAAAGAGATCCTTTCCCTGCTTCTCTTTCACTTCCTCGCTTTTACGTTTCTCCTCACGTTTCAGGGAGCGGTATATCTCAAGCTCCCTGGTAAGCCCTGTAATTGCTTCGCTTACAACCGTGCTACTTGTCTCAAGCTTTTCGGCTGCCTGCTTAATAAGCCGGTCGCTCTGGCCATTTGAGTATAGATCGGCCGTATCCCGGAAGCTGGCATATTCGTTTGTCTTGAGCTTAATATGCAGCGTTACCCTGAGTCGGTTGACTGTGTGTATCTCTATTCCTCCCCAGAGAGTTATCTGAAGAGTCTCCGTTTCGTAAATAAGGCGGTCTGGATTTATCTTTAATGACCCGGGCTTTTGATGTTCAGGTAAATTAATAGAAGTGGATCCCGGGACTTTTTTATTTTCAACTGAAGGATTCTCAATTGAAAAAAGAAAGAGTTTTCGATTCTCGATCAGGTGAGTAAAAATTTCACTGTCATGACCCTGGGCAAGGCTGTTAATGTCTTCTCCTTCGGGTGTATCAACTACTGTGATAATGAGTTTTTCATTTATTTGCTTTAATTCTCCTGCAATCTGCTTTGTGGCTGCTATCCCGGCTTCGTCTCCATCAAAGAACAGGATCACCTCTTTGAGATCCTTCAGCTCGGATATCACTCTTCTGTGTTCGTATGTAAAGCCATTGGTGCCATAAAGAGCCAGGATAGAAAACTCTTTTGTGATCTCCGGCTTGTCTGCCGAAGCTTTAGCGAAGGCAGGGAGTTGCTGCAAAGTGGCTGCATCAATCACGGCCTCTGTCAGGATCAGGCGGGTGGTTTCCGGATCAGGATAGCCCGGATAAAGTCCCCTGTGATCTCCTTCCAGGTAATGATGCTCCTGCTTCTCCGTATGTCTGCCATACATGCTTACAATGTTCCTGGCACTATCAAGTAGTGGGAACACTATGCAGCTGTTAAAGCGTGTATAATAACTATTTCCTCTTCCGAACTTGTCGGGTTTAAGAAGTCCGGCCTGAAGATAAAGCTGCTTTTGCTCCGGGGTGGTTTCTTTTATCTTATGAAGTGTTCCGGCATCAAATCCGATGGAGAGTCTTTTATAATCAAGCTTGCGTGATTCCAGGTATTTGATAGCTTTCTCGGGTTTTACGTTAAGACTCCTGACAAAGTGAGTGAACGCTTCGGTTAAGATTCCCGTCCGTTCTTCAGGGGCAAGATCGGGGATCGGTTTCATCTCCTCTGTAGATTTTTTTTTCACTGGTCCCATAGTTCCCGTTTCTCCCATTAACTCCTGAGCCTTCAGGATAGCCTCATGTTTCGTGATCCCTTCCTTGCGCATAATAAAATCCACCTGGTCGCCGCTTCCTGCTGAGCAGTTACTGCTAAAGCATGTCCAGGTACCGGTCTCCGGGTAGACCTGGAAGCTAGGAGTCTTATCTGGATGGAATGGGCAGCATAGGCGGTTGTTACGGTCGGGTTTCAGATTGTAGTGGCTCAGCACTTTTAAGATCGATAACCGCTTTTTGATTTCATGTATCTCCATGTTGAAAACTTTTTGATTTGCCTTATAAGAACAAAATAAGTCCTAAAAGACAAAATAGTAATTATGGATCTTTCTGAAGTTTTCAACTATACGGCTAATAGTTATTCACATTTATTGTCTTATTTGGTAATTTTAACCCATCAATTACACACTAAAGACGATAAATCATGTCGGAACTAGGCAAAAGAATACAGGAGCTCAGAAAGCAATCAGGCCTTACCCAGGCTCAGCTTGCTTCCAAAATAGAGATATCTCATACCCAGCTTACCAGGTATGAAAGCAAGAACATCCAACCTCCGGCAGATGTCCTGCAGAGAATGGCAAATATTTTTGATGTCTCGATCGATTACATCGTAAACGGCAACAAATCCGACAAGGTGGAACAGACCCTGAAAGATGCCGAGCTGATAAAACAATTCAAAAAGCTCGACAAGCTCCCTGAAGAGGAGAAGAACACCATCCTTAAAGTCATTAATGCCCTGATAAGGGATTTTAACGCAAGACAGGCTTATGTGCTATAAAACAAAAGCCGGATTTATCCGGCTCTCATGCGGTCGAACTCATATTATTTTACAAAGCTATCTAACATTTTTAAGCGTTCCTTATTTGACACATTCAAAAAATCAGAAGATATCATTTTATAAATATCATCAGAAATAAGTTTGTTTCTGCAAGTAAAATTTTCACTGGTATAACATAATAAACTACCAATATAAATATTACCATTTTCTTTCTTGGAATATTTGCGTGTATTTGACTTTATTCTTTCTGCTTTGGTTACATCCTTAATTTTTCCATCTGAGAAGTTAATCGTGAAGCAAATATCTTGCACAATTAAACTATTGTCAAGAGTAATAAAGCCGACATAAGCCTGACCTGGTTTTTTGATTGCATATTCATAAATGTATGTTTTCCCTTCAACGACTTGGATGTTATTATCCTTGTTACAGTACGAACCAGCCATAAACAAAATTAAAATTAATGTTTTCATTATCTGCCATATTGAGTAAAGTAATAAGAAAATAAGTCGGGTCGTATACCCATGGTATATGCCCATGTTGTACCATATAAGATCCAAGGGGATAATCCAATGTTTGGAATTCCATTTAACCAAAGGGATAAAGAGGCCATATTTACACAATTTGTTGTTATACCTTGAAATGGCAATACTCGTCCTAATCCTCTGACCGCATCAATGGCATATTTATTTACAGTAATATCAACAGGAAGGGTCGATTTATAATGAAAATCTGAAGTGCTTTTTCTAAAGTATGTGGCATACCCTAATTTCGAGCTTGGCGTTTTTAAATCATTTGGTCCAAAAGACATCAATGGATCCCCAGAATTTTTATCAACTATGGCACTATGGGAAATAAAATCGCTGTTGTCAGTATAAAGAGTAGCTTGAGTGCTATTTATTATTTCATTTATATCTCTCAAATTTGAAAGAGCGCCTAAACCATACCCGATATTTTCTAATGTACTATTGCCCTTTTTCCCTAAATATCCCCACTCTCCTTTATCAAAATTATAAGAAGCAAATCCAAAACTAATACTAACATCTGTTTGTCCGCCAGTTAACGCACTCATGCCTACAGAATTCATGTATGAAGCACCTGCTATGCCCATTGTATTAGCCATAAAACCTCCTGACGATGCAATGGAACCACCAAAACCTCCTGAAAGTCCTCCAACTAGTGCACCTCCTGCCATATATCCCCAAGTCTTACCCGAACTATAATCCCATTTAAACGGATTCATTGTTCCATTAGCCATTGAACCTCCTTGCCACATTCCAACATCGGCTCCAATTGTCATAGGTAAAGCCCACCACTGACCGGTTACAATAGCTAAAAGCGTAAAAATAAACTCCCCAGATGGATCGGTGTAAATTAGTGGATTATTGAGGCAGTATGTATACCTGTAAACCCTCTTTTCACACTCACGGCCGGACTTTTCAATGACCAGGTTCCGGATCTTTTTCAAAGAACGTGATTAACCTTAAAGAT
>Ga0209310_1001612_pt1 | contig 16373 bp, 14 predicted proteins | sample AD_UKC030_MetaG_FD_184415 | JGI IMG/M metagenome (GOLD analysis project Ga0209310, IMG submission 184415) | Active sludge microbial communities of municipal wastewater-treating anaerobic digesters from USA - AD_UKC030_MetaG (SPAdes) (version 2) | ecosystem: Engineered > Bioreactor > Anaerobic >... | reverse complement strand
CAACATATTGAATTTGATCCAGCACATCCGCCGCCAGATGCGTGGAGCGCTGCTCCATTTCCTCACGATCAAATTCCTTTGCGCCCACCACGACGATTCGGGTAATGCCCATATTCTTGGCCGCCCGCGCCACTGAACCGATATTACCCGCATACTTGGGCCTGTATAAAACAATGCTGATATTTTTTGTTTTGGTTTTCAAAGACATTAGACCACTCCTCTGAAATAATGAGAAACTTTATAGAACTGACTTAGAAGAAATGCACGAAGAATTTACCAAAAAAGACAATGGCATTATTCGGGGTATATATTTAAAACTACTTATATATTTCTATTGCAATGATTTTGATATGTTGTATTATTCACAAAACTTAAAAGAAAATAAAATAATTACTATGTAAGACACAGCGACAACAATTTATGATTTCATAAAAAACATTATGGACATTCTCTTAACATTCACAGGTTTTCATGATCCGTATTTTAAAGGGCTGGTTGATCCGGAAGAGCAACCGGGACCAATCCTGTCTTTGCTCAATGTCCGAAAATTCGATCACATCATCCTTTTCGATACGCCAAAAACATTTCAAATTACCGCACAAACAAAACAAGCCATCAACAAGTTGCATCCCAAATCCGACGTTCATGTGCTTGAAATCAATCTTTCTGATCCCACAAATTATCGTGACATTTTCAATGGCCTCAGAAAACATCTTCAGCGGATAATAACAGATTATCCTTCAGCATGTTTTTATATATCTGTTGCTTCGGGGACACCGCACATGCATGCCTGCTGGATATTATTGACATCGTCGGGTGTTATTCCCGCCCGTATTTTGAATGTCAGACCGCCAAATTTTGTGACAAAAGAAAATCCGCTTGTAACGGAAGTCGATTTGTCTTCTGCGGATTTTCCGGATGTACGGTTTCAAGACCTGCCTATCACGGTCGAAAAAAAGCATGCAGACGCAAATGCCATCCGCGCGCAACTGGGTATCGTTGGCGATCATCCGTCAATGCACCACGCTCTTGAAATGGCAGCCATGCTGGCTCCGTCGCAGATCCCTATCATGATATTCGGAGAAACGGGGACGGGCAAGGAAATGTTTGCGCGCTTCACCCATCTGTTGAGCGGCAGGCCTAAAGACATTTTCGTGGTTGTCAATTGTGCGGCTATGCCGGAGAACCTTGTCGAAAGTCTTCTTTTCGGACACAAAAAAGGAGCATTTACCGGTGCGATTACCGACCAAACCGGAAAATTTGATGCAGCAAATTCCGGAACGCTTTTTTTGGATGAATTAGGTGAACTACCGCAGGCGGCGCAGGCCAAGCTGTTGCGGATTCTGCAAGATGGTCTGGTTGAACCTCTCGGACATGCAAAAGCCCATAAAGTGGATGTGCGGGTGATCGGTGCGACGAATCGGGATTTAAGAAAAATGGTCAAAAAGGGCGATTTTCGAGAGGATCTTTATTATCGACTCAACGTTGGTGAAATAACACTGCCGCCACTGCGTGACAGACGGTCAGACATTCCAAAGTTGTCTCTTTCCATCCTAGATCGTCTGAACGGAACGCTCCGCAGCCCCAAACGCTTATCGACGGACGCGATGACAAGACTACAATTGCATAATTGGCCGGGAAATGTACGCGATCTGGAAAACGCAATTGAAAGGTCTGTCCGCCTTTGCCGCCGGGATACATTGGAGGCGGATGATTTATTGATTACCGAACCCATAACGTACGCTGATCCATTGGACGCGCTTCCCGAGCCACATGAAGGTTTTGTTCTTGATGAATTATTAAGCAGCATTCGAAAACAAATGATCCTTCGCGCGCTGGAGGTCTCTGGCGGAAACCAGAGCCGTGCGGCAAGAATGCTTGGCTATACGCCCCAGGCCATACATAAGTTTGTTCAGCAAGAGGCTAAGAAAACTTAAACCAAAGTTTAAGTTGTTTTAACCCAGGTTTAAACATAAGATAGTCGCCAAAAAGACGAATAACATTGATTATTAAGTAATATTAGTAGGATGGAATTCTAAAAAGGTTTTGGCACAGGCGTTGCTCTTATTCGAAGAAAAACTGATTCGAAAGGAGTAAACATGTCAACATTTAACGTAACGGACATCATCGATGGAGATACCTTTGATGTCTCTCCGCAATGGAAATGGAATGGTGAAACAGGCAGCCGCATTCGTCCCGCAGGATACGATGCGCCGGAGCTGTCTGCTTATGGCGGCCAAGCTGCAAAAGACAAACTTTCAAGGCTCATCAAGGGGAAAACGGTCGATCTTCGAACGGCGCACAAAATAGACCGTGGCCGCCTGGTCTGCGAGGCCTATTTTGGCGGAAAAAACCTGGCGGACTATTTCCCTGAATGCCAGTGAGCCGGATGTAAAAGAAGGAGTACATTTGAAAGGTTATTCTACGGAATCCGACGCAAGAATTGTGATTGACGAATTGCTGCGTCAGGCCGGATGGGATCCGGCTGACAAGTCGCAGGTGCGCACCGAGGTCTTGGTGCGTAGCGGTTCAGTCAGCGTTGCCGAACCCGCCGCTCAGTATGCCGCAAAATCAGATTATAACGGCATAGCCGTAGACGGCATGGCGGATTATGTCCTAACAGATCGCCGTGGCCGCCCGCTGGCCGTTGTCGAGGCCAAGAGAACCGCAGTTGAACCGTATGCCGCAAAACAGCAAGCATTGCCCTATGCCAAAGGCATCGGCGCGCCCTTCATTTTTTTAACCAATGGCGAGCTTATTTACTTCTGGGATTACGGCAATGATGATGCCCGCATCGTCAATTCATTTTTCTCTCGCCGTGATTTGGAAAGGCTTGTTGAAATGCGCGAAACGCGCAAGCCTCTCGCAACAGTAGAAATCCCCGAATATTACCTTCGCCAGGGCGAAAATAGACTGGTGCGGCCGTATCAGCAAGAAGCGATGCAGGCAATGGATCACGCCGTAGAACTGGGTAAGCGGCGCTTTCTGATCGAACTGCCCACGGGTACGGGAAAAACAGACCTTATTTGTCTTTACCTGAAACGCCTGATACAAGCTGGTCGTGCGGAGCGCATTTTGTTTCTTGTCGATAGAGAGCAGCTTGCCAAGCAGGCCATTGAGGCCATACAGGATATTCTTCATCAATACAGCAGCTACTGGCTGCGTCCCGGCATCGTCCGGCAGGAGCAGCAAGTCACCGTTTGTTTGCTGCAAACGATGATTGGCCGGTATTCCGAATTTACCAGCGGTTACTTTGACATTGTGATTGCCGATGAAAGCCACCGTTCCATCTACGGGGCGTGGCAGACCGCCTTGACCCATTTTGACGCGTTGCATATAGGACTGACGGCGACACCGTCGGCCTATATCGAAAGAAACACGTTTCAGTTTTACCAGTGCCGCAATGATCAGCCGGACTTCTCCTTTCCTATTTTGCGGGCCTTTCAGGAAGACTATCTGTGTCCGTATAAATTTGCGGAAGGCATTACGCAGATCATCGCCGAAGGCGCGGAAGTGGATGACGAAACCTACGACCCTTCCGAGTTTGAACGGAAATGGACCAACGAAGATACGAACCGCAAAATGATGCAAGAGTTCGACCGTCTTGCCTGGGATAATTACAAGGAGCTTGCACCGGGACAAAAGATCGGGCCCGGCAAGACCATCGTTTTTGCCATCACCAAGCATCACGCGGCACGTCTGGCCCATTACTTAAATGAGCTTCATCCTGAACATAAAGGCCAGTATGCAGAAGTTATAACGAGTGATGTTGTTAATGCCGACGATCTGATCCGTAAGTTCAAACGGGAGGACTATCCTCAGGTGGCGGTGAGTGTCGGTATGCTGGACACAGGTTTTGACTGTCGTGAGGTCTTGCATCTGGTCATGTGCCGCCGTGTCCGTAGCCCCATCCTATATCAGCAGATGCGGGGACGAGGCACACGCATAGCGCCGCACATCAAAAAGCAGAAGTTTGTCATTTATGACTTCTTCGGCAATCATGAATACTTTGACGACTCCGACACCGATATTTTCACTGGAACAGGCGCGGGCCACGCGCCCGCAAGTGAGCGAAAGCCGCTGAAATCTTCCGACAGGCTGATCGAACTGGGGCTCGAAGACGAATGGCTGTATGCGGTTACCTATGTTGAAGTCGGGCCGGGCGGTGAAAAAGTTGATAAGCGCGACTACGTTACCAATTGGGAAACGGCGATTCAAAACGCCGTAAAAGACGACCCCATCATCAAGAAGGTGCGTCAAGGTAAGTTGTTGACGGAGGAAGAAGAAAAAATACTTTCCGTACGGCTCAACCGGCCGGACATGTATTTTAATGAAGACAATTTACGCCGTGCGTACCGCCGACCAGGTGGCAATCTGATCGATTTCATTCAGGCCGCGCTGGGCAATCTCAAAATCAAACCGCGCGAAGAGGAATTGACGGAAAACTTTCAGGCGTGGCTGGTGGCAAAATCTTTAACACCGCAGCAGGCCCAGTATCTTTCATTGTTAAAAAACCGTGGTATAGCGCGGGGGAAAATTGCACTTGACGATTTGTTCCAGCCGCCGCTTTCCATTTTAAACGCCGCCGAAATGGGGGTTGAGCTTTTTGGAGAGACGGGGCTCAAGGACATCATTCAAGACATGAATGACTCCATCTTTCTTGCAAAGAGCTTATAAGGAGATGAAATGAATTCAGACTTGCGACGTAAACTCAACCGGATTACCGACATCCTCTGGGCGGGCGGCGTCACCAATCCGGTTACCTATATTGAGCAGATTTCTTATCTCATTTACCTTAAACTGCTCGATGAAGAAGAATCCAGCCGGGAGCTTAAGGCCCGCCTGCTGGGTGAACAGGCTAATGGAAACGGCAGACTGCTTTATCCCAAGCAGGCCGAGCGTTTCCGCTGGACCAAGTGGCGCTTTAAAAGCGGCAATGACTTGCGCGACTTTGTCCGCGATCATGTCTTTCCTTACATGGCTTCGCTGGTGAAGGAAGAACCGCAGATTGCCGAATATTTCCGCGATGCGGTACTGGAAATTCTCGATCCGAATGTCCTCAAACAGGTGGTCGACGAAATTGACGGCATCGATTTTGCCAAACTGGGCACCGATGTGAAGGGCGATATTTTCGAGTATCTCTTGACTCACCTCGGTCAGTCAGCCCTTAACGGCCAGTTTCGCACGCCGCGCCAGATTCGTACGATGATGGTCGCCATGCTTGATCCGGACCTGGGCGACACTATTTACGACCCGGCCTGTGGCACGGGCGGCTTTCTGATTGACGCCATTGAGCATATTCTGGCCAAATATTCATCGGAGCCTGCGGAAATCCCCATCTACGGCGAGGAATGGCTGGAAAAAAGAGAGCAATCCATCGAAGCGGCCAAAAAAGATCTCTCCACACTCCAGACCTACCGCAAAGGTCCCGGCGAAAAGATTCCCGACTGGGGGCTTCTGGAGCGCTCAATTTACGGCATCGACGTATCACGCCAGATGATGCGCATTGCCATGATGAACCTGGTTCTCCACGGGATTCGCCAGGCCAACGTCAAGCGCGCCAACACGCTCTCCGACATGGGCGGATTGACGGAAGACGATTTGACGCGCAAATACAAAATCATTTTATCCAACCCGCCGTTTGCGGGTGTTCTCCCGAAAGAATCGATCCGCAAGGACCTGCCCACAAACTCCAAGAAAAGCGAGCTGCTTTTTCTGGGTGTGATGATGGAAGCGCTCGCGCCGGGCGGCCAGTGTGCCGTGGTGGTACCGGAAGGCTTGCTTTTCGGATCGACGGCCGCGCATGTGGAACTTCGCCGAAAGCTTATAGAGGATTTTGATCTGCTGGCGGTCGTGTCACTTCCGGCGGGTGTTTTCAAGCCCTATGCGGGCGTCAAGACCGGCGTGTTGGTGTTTCGCCGCCCCGCTGCGGGTGTCAAGAAAGACAAAAAAGCAAAACATAAGGAAAAAATCTGGTTTTACGAAGTGCGCGCCGATGGTTTTGATCCGGATAAAATTTCCGGCGGAGGCCGTCCGGAAACACCGGAGCGAAACGACATCCCGGATCTCCTTGCCCAGTGGGCTACGTATAAGCAATCCAAATTTGCCAAGGCGCCCGGCGTTGAAGCAGGCACGGTGCTTCCGGCAGGAAGCGAAGAGACGCGTTCCTGGTGGGCAAGCGTCGAGCGTGTTGCGGAAAACGACTATAACCTGGCCGCCGGCCGCTACAAACCGCAGATTGCCGAAAAAGCGCCGGACGAAGACCCGGCCGATCTGATTCGGGAAACGCTGGCCATCGAGCGGGAAATTACCACAGGGCTGGAAAAGCTGCTTGGAGAACTCGAAAAGACATGACGGGAAATAAAAAACAAACAACGGCTGTCAAGAAAACGGCCGGTCTGCCTGCGGCCAAAGCGCAAGGTAAAGATTATTTGGTTTTGTGCGACGACATCGGCCGCCTACTGGAGACGGCCCGCCGCGCGTCCGCGCGCGCGGTGAACGCCGTTATGACGGCCACCTACTGGGAAGTGGGTCGCCGGATTGTGGAATACGAGCAGAAAGGCAAGTCGCGCGCAGGCTACGGCGAAGAATTGCTCAAACGGCTGTCCTCCGATCTCGGCCGCCGCTTTCAGCGCGGGTTTGGTGTGGATAATCTGCAACGATTCCGTTCTTTTTACCTGATGTATCCGCCGGAAAAGATTTACGCGACGCTGTCGCGTAAATCATCCGGAGGAAGTCTTGTTGAAAAATACGCAACACCGTCGCGTATGTCTATGCCGTCATCATTGCCCGTAGCGACAGGATTTGATTTCAATGCGGTGGCCGTCTGCTTTCCGCTGCCCTGGTCGGCTTATGTGCGTCTCCTTGCGGTGAAGAGCGACCCGGCCCGAAAATTCTATGAAGAAGAAGCTCTGCGCGGCGGCTGGTCGGTGCGGCAGCTCGATCGCCAGATAAATTCCCAGTTTTACGAACGGACATCCCTATCCAGAAATAAGGCGGCAATGCTCAAACACGGGCAAAAACAGGAACCATCTGATATCCTGACACCCGAAGAAGAAATCAAGGAACCCTATATTCTGGAATTTCTGGGCCTCAAGGATGAATATTCGGAAAGCGATCTGGAAGAGGCCCTGATTCAACACTTGGAACACTTTCTCCTCGAATTGGGCGGCGATTTTTGCTTCGTGGGGCGACAGAAAAGACTGCGCATCGGCGACGACTGGTATCGCGTCGATTTACTCTTTTTTCACCGGCGGTTGCGCTGCCTGATGGTCATTGACCTGAAACTGGGCCGCTTTACCCATGCCGACGCCGGGCAAATGCATCTGTATTTGAACTATGCCCGCGAACACTGGATGCGCGATAATGAAAATCCGCCCATCGGTCTTATTCTCTGCGCGCAGAAAAACGACGCTTTGGCCCGCTACACGCTCGACAATCTTCCCAATAAAGTGCTGGCCGCCGAATATCGCACAACCCTACCGGACGAAAAACTGATCGCCACGGAACTGGAAAAAACCAGACGCCTGCTTGAGGAGAGACAAAAGTTACGCAGTGTAAAGAAAGCAACAGAGGTGCGGCGATGACGTGGCCAGCTCTTGAGATTAATCGTTTTTGTAAGACTGGTAGCGGAGGAACACCCTCAACAAGTAAAAAAGATATTTATTATGGTGGAAGTATCCCTTGGGTGAAATCTGGTGAGCTCGATGACGCTTTGATCCTTTCTACAGAGGAAACACTTACTGATATTGGGCTATCTGAATCCTCAGCAAAATGGATACCTGCAGGGGCTATCCTTGTTGCAATGTATGGTGCAACTGTTGGAAAAACTGCCTTGTTGGGTATTAACGCCACAAGTAATCAAGCCATATGCCATATTGTACCTAATCCTCAAATCGCCGAAAACCGATACTTATGGTATGCACTTAGACATAGTTTCCCCCGACTCATAGCCAAGCGGGTTGGCGGTGCGCAACCAAATATAAGCCAAAAAATTATAAGTCAGCTTTCGCTTGATATCCCCCCGCTCTCAGAGCAGCGGAGGATTGTGGAAATACTGGACCAGGCAGACGCATTGCGGAAAAAGCGCGCTGAGGCCGACGCCAAAGCCGCCCGCATCCTCCCCGCGCTCTTCTACAAAATGTTCGGCGACCCTCTGGCACTGGTAAATTCCAGCAATGGTATCCCTCTTGGAAATCTTAACGTTGATATGCAGAACGGATTTGCCTGTGGTGAAAAGGATGTTGAGGGCGGAGTTCCACATCTGCGAATGAACAATATTGACGATGTGGGCGTGCTCAATCTGGAACTCCTTCGCACCGTTCCGCTCGACCGTGAGACCGAACGGTATCGGCTAACGGAGAGAGATGTGCTTTTCATGGGAACAAATAGCGAAGATAAAATCGGTAAGACCTGTCTATTTTGGGCACCTGATGAGCGAACTTATCTATTTAGCAATCATCTGATCCGCCTTCGCGTGTCGGACTCGCGCATCACCCCGGAGTATCTTGCTGGTTTTCTCCATCTGCTATGGTCGAAGAGGTTCTTCCCGTCCATTGCCAAGAGATGGGTCAACCAATCTGCGGTTCATCAATCTTCACTAGCAGCCCTTCGCATTCCATTGCCGGAGGAACGATCGCTTAAAGTATTCACGACTACATACCAAGACCTTTTGTTTCTGCGTGCAAAGCGACAGCATGCTAGAAAAACTAACGATGAGACCTATGCCGTCCTTCTCCATCGCGCCTTCACCGGCGGCCTCACAGCCAGATGGCGCGAGGCACACATGAAAGAACTTCTGGCGGAAATGGAGCAACAAGCAAAGGCCTTGGGTATGAGCATATGAGTATAAATTACGACCTTCAACATTTTCGATCCTCATACCTTAAAATCCAAGAGGAATTGGAGCGCTTATCCCTTATAGTCAATCCAACTTATTTGGGGATTTACGAGCAGATGGAACGGGCGCTCGAGCCAATCAGACATCAGCACCAGGAAATATCTCGAACTATTGAACTTTCCAGTGTTATACAACCTTATCTTATGGAGATAGCCCAAGCCAACGAACGAATACAAAATGTAATAAGTCAGGCCTATCCTTCAAACCACGTCTTTGAAGACCTCACACGCATCCATCGGACGTGGACTGATGCAATTACGCCGCTTCAAGCCAGCATCGCACATGTTCAAGCATCGGCTAAGCTGGCTTTCAGCGATGTTGCCTATCGGTTAACCATTACCGAGCGAATTTTTGCCGGTATTGATTTCAATGCGATGCAGCAGGCAATTAGATTGCCGGAGTTGACCATACAGAAATTCCAAAACACGATCGGTCACATGACTTTGACTTATGAGAAGCTGGCTGCTTCGATTAGAGTTCTTCCAGATGTGACATATCTACCTAAATTTGTTTTTCCTGGAGCATCGCGTGAGGTGTTCATTACCGGTTACGCTTTGGATAATATCAACCCTCAAGATGGGCAGAAACTAGAGGAGGACACAGCCGTAAGTCAGTTGATCGACGAGGTGGCGGAGGAAACCTTTGGCTGCATCGAATTGCTGAAGGCTGTCGATCCCGCCTTGGCTATACCATATTGCGGTGCCCACGACGCATTTCACAGTAGAAATGCCGACAGGAGTAGGCATATTCTCTCATCAATGAGAGAATTCTGGACTCATTTACTACAACGCCTTGCCCCTGATGAAAATGTGCTTGAATGGATATCCAAAGACAAAGGGAGACTTCTCCATGAAGGGAGACCGACTCGTAGAGCAAGAATTCTATATGTTTGCCGCAATCTCAATCAGGCTCCTCTGACCAATTTCGTCATGCAAGACACAGCCGCTCTTATCAATCTCATAGATATCTTCCGCATCCATGAGCTTCAGATCAAATTGACAGATGAACAGCTCCGGGCCCTCCTGCTTCGCACTGATTCCTGGCTCATGTACATTTTGCAAATCTGGAAGGGGGATAAATAACCATGCTAACCGCATTACGCATAGGCAATTTCAAGGCATTTGCCGAAACGCAACGGATACCAATCCGTCCGCTGACTTTGATTTACGGCGCAAACAGCTCGGGAAAATCGAGCATTCTGCACAGCCTCTTGCTGGCGCGGCATGTTCATGAAACGGGTGACCTGGATGTTCATCGCACTAATGCCGGAGGCGAATCCGTCGATTTGGGCGGGTTCCGTCAGTATGTCTATAAACGCGAAGTTCAGCGCCGGGTTGAATGGGCGATGGAACTGGATACAAGTTCCTTTAAAGATCGGATGGCGGAACTCTTCGCGCCTGTTCAACAGGTAAGTATCCTGCTGAATATGGGGATTCGCCTGGACGATCAGGATCGGCCCTTGCCGGAATCCGTTCCTGAAATTCATACCTATGAAATTCTTGCCGACGGTCAGAGCCTCCTCCGAATGAGTGGGAGGCGTGACGGCAATCTCCAACTCGACCGTCTGGACCACGAACACCCTGTTTTCCGCGAAATCATACGGGCTATGGTCATGCTTTCGACGACTACCGAAACGATTCATCCGGAAGATTATGAAGGACTGAATGAATCCATATCGGTGCTGGTTCCCGAAATCGTGGCGACGAGAACGCGTCTGCTTCCGGAAGGCCTCCTGGAATCGGGCGTTTTCACGCCAGGCGGGCAGATCAACCTGTTTCCCATCAGCAAAGGCAGGCGTAAAGAAGATTTAAATGCTGCGGTGCGTTCGTTTTTGCCTCGCAAGATCGACGAATTGCTGCGCGGCGTCGCTCAAGCCATCGCCGGTGAATTGCTGAAACTGCGCTATTTGGGTCCGCTGCGGTCTTATCCGCCTCGTCACCTCGCTTTTTCGCAGCATCATGATCCAAACTGGTTCGCAGGCGGCGGTTATGCCTGGGACGTTGTCCGCCGAGATGCCACAGTGCGTAATTTGGTCAATGAGTGGCTCAACGCCAAAGACCGTCTGCAAACGCCTTATGAGTTGAGAATCCGTCACCTGCTTACGATTGATGATTTGGACCGCGATTACACGGAGCTTGTTGAATCTCTGGAACAACGGTTTACCAGTGAAGAGCAACCCTATGAAGGCGATCTTTTCGGAGAAATGTATAATGCGCTGGCAAGGTTAAAAAACAACGAGGCAAATCTTACGGATATTCAGGAACTGAATCTGGTGGATATGCGCAGCAATACGATCGTCAGTCATCGCGACGTAGGAATTGGCGTAAGCCAGGTGCTGCCGGTGCTGGTGAGCGCCTACGCCTGGCAAGACCAGATTATCGCCATCGAGCAACCTGAAATTCATCTGCATCCGGCGCTTCAGGCCGATCTTGGTGATGTATTTATTCGGTCCGCATTGGGCGGGAACAAAAATAGGTTCGTGCTGGAAACGCACAGCGAACACATACTTTTGCGCATCATGCGGCGAATACGGGAAACGTCGGCAGGCAAACTTCCGGAAGGATGCCATCCGGTCTATCCCGAAGACGTAATGGTTTTATTTGTAGAACCGGACGGAAAACGCAGCATCATCCGCGAAATGCCTCTTAATGCTGATGGCGAGCTTGTGAAAGCATGGCCCGGTGGCTTCTTTGAAGAAGACCTCAGGGAGATTTTCTGATGAGTCTTCTTTACGAATATGCACTGACGCCGGATATTTTTGATAAATCATTCTACGCGCACGAAGATGTTGGAACTGCAAGATTTGAACACTTGAAGGATGTCTTTTTGGAAGAGGCTCTGGCGCGCAATTTGCGCAACGGTGAATGGCTTTCATTATTTAAGAACGACGCCCGTTTGTGGCATCACCGGGGTATTGAGCTCATTAAGAAAATGGCTAAACAAAATCGTCTTTGCTCAGCATCTCCCACATTACCTAATACTCCAGATAGTGATGTTGATTGGTGCAAAGAAGGGCTGGCTTCTCACAGAATTAAACCACTTACTGGTATTATAACTTCACATCACATTATTGATGAAGTCGGTGCCGATCCAATTTTAGGAGACATGGCCAGGCTTGGCAGCGCGCCCTGTTGGGTTTGTCGCAGTAACTCGGTAAGGTTAAGAAGATATTCCGCTGATTATGAAATCCATCTTCATTTGGTTATGAATACGGCCAACTCGATTATGCTTATCGATCCTCATCTTGATCCTACACAACACCGTTATGACTGCGTCTTGCCGCTATTACTTTTAGCAAAAAGAAGGTCTCCTATGCCGCTCATAGAAGTTCACAGGATTATATCTATTGGCTCAGGCAGAAATACTCAAATCATTAATCAGGCGGAATGGGAGAGACGCTTCCGCCTAGCCTGGGGCACGGCATTAAATGACGAGAACATGAAAGTGGAAATCTTTATCTGGGATGATTTTCATGACAGATATCTGATTGCAGATAATATTGGAATTAAAATGAGCAATGGCTTTGATGTTTCTTCGAGCGTAAACGATATAACGACATGGAGCCGAATATCGCGAAAGGATCGCGATGATATCCAACGCGAATTCGATCCTGTAAGCAATCGTCACAAACTATGGCATCGTTTTAAAGTACCGTAATTGATATTGGCAAATGGTTGTTGAATTTAGGAAACTCGAAAACACAATCAGGCGAAAACATTAATAACATTCCCGAAGGAACTGGATAATACCTGAACCTGACGGGCATTTTGCATGATCATATCCGCCATGGCCTGCTCGGCCTGAGCTTTCATTTTGATAAGACTCAGGTTGATCTGATCCTGCGTTCGCGACTGGCTCATGGCCATGATGGATGATGCAATGGATGTTACGTCGCTCATGGATACCCGCTCCTTTGAAGTATCAGAAATATCGGAATAATCGCGGAAAAACTTTAACGTAGCAATTCGAGCAGTGACGGAGGTGGATAAAGGTTATTTAAATTGTAATGAACTCCAGTTTTCCGAAGCTTGCCGGCTCGTGAAAATTACGGGCGGAAAGTGGCGCCCATGACGCCCAATGGGGGTGAGAGGTTTCATTACCGCATTTGTAAAAGTTGGCGTGCCAGATTTTCTGTTGCAAGGTTCCTATTTGCCCGACGTACTTTTCCAGGACATTGAGAGGAATGGAAAATTCAAGCGTCCAGACAACCGGATTGGTGATTTCCGGTTCGACGACGGAAGCAAGACTGGCATATCTCGGGATTTGTCGATCATCATCCGGTGTGAGAGGGATGTACTGTTTGAGACTGCACCCCACACGGGTCGGATCCGTCACATAAGAAGCCAAGAGAGCGCCGCCGCAATTAAACTCAAAATTAAAATACCCGAAGCCTTCTTTCGGCTGGACAAAAAATTCCACACAACTGTCTTTCCAGACATCGCTTTGAAATCGCGTGTGGATGCAGCGGACATATTGATCCTCTATGCGAAAAATTCCAAAAATATTTTGCTCATTAAAAAACAGTTTACAAAACGTCTGCGGCCGATGATCGCTCCCTTCGGGACGAAAACAGCCCACGGATAAAGGTTGTGCTAGTCGCCAAAAGGCACCATCCCAAAGTCCCTGCATTTCGGGAATCTGGCGGGTGAATAAAATTTCATACGTTGGAAGTCTCATTGATTTATTGTTTGCGGTGCTAAATATTTTTTGTTATTTCTTTAAATATGAATCGGGATATGCTTTTACTTCAGCGGGGAGCCAGGCTTCTGGACATTGAACTTGACGATGAGCAGATCGCCTTATTTGACCTTTATCAAAACGAGCTCTTAAAATGGAATGCCACAACCAACTTGATCTCTGAAAAAACAGCCAGTGAAATAGTCACCCGTCATTTTCTGGATTCATTGTCCGCCGCTAAATTCATCACAAATCCAAACGCCCGGTTGGTGGATCTTGGTTGCGGTGCAGGATTTCCCGGTATCCCCTTAAAAATCGCCATGCCGTCTATACAACTTTACCTTCTGGAAACCAATCGCAAAAAAGTTTCTTTTTTAAAGCACATCATTCGCACCCTGAATCTTGACCAGACACAAACACTTCATGACCGGACGGAAAACATTGTTCAGGCAGAAACATGGAAGGAAAAATTTGATATTGTTATCTCGCGGGCTGCTTTTAAACTGCCCGATCTGCTAACCCTGGGACAGTATTTTCTCGCCCCCGACGGCCTGTTGATAACTCTAAAGGGGCAAGATGTTTCCTCCGAATTGGACACAGCCCTGGCGGATAGAAATGTATCTAAAGTATATCAATTATATCAATATGATATAAACATGACTCTTTTGGGTCCGCCACGCAAAATTATTATTTTCCGGAAGACAAAATAAAACAAAAAAGCCTTCTAAAAATGCCTTTTTTATGTTAGTGCTTACCCAGGTTTTTCCAAAAGAAATTTTCGGAAGACTTACACATAAATAATGAATAAAATCATATGTATCGCAAATCAGAAAGGCGGCGTCGGCAAAACGACGACAGCTATTAATTTATCCGCCTCACTGGCTGCGGCAAATAAGAAAACTTTGCTCATTGATGCCGACTCACAGGGCAATTCCTCCAGTGGCCTGGGCATCGATAGAGCGCGCTATGATAAATCGAATTTTTATCATGCCATGATTGGGCAGGTGACACTGGATTCAGTCATTTTGCAGACTGCATTACCCAATCTGGATATGATTCCTTCCACTCAGGATTTGATTGGTCTGGAAGTTGAATTTGTTCAACTGGAGAATCGCGAAGTCCGTCTGCGTCAGATGTTAAAATCACTGGGCAGGAACTACGACTTTATCGTCATTGACTGTCCGCCGTCACTTGGCTTCATGACGGTCAACGCTCTCGTCGCGGCAGACTCTTTGATTGTTCCCTTACAGTGCGAATATTATGCCCTGGAAGGATTGGGCTATTTACTTAACACCGTGAAATTAGTCAAAGCTAAATTGAATCCTGAATTAGCTTTAGGCGGCATTTTGTTGACGATGTTCGATGTACGTAATTCATTGTCCCATCGCGTCATGGAAGATGTATGCAAACATCTGGGCAATAAAGTTTTTAAAACAATTATTCCGCGCAATGTGCGGCTTTCGGAAAGCCCCAGTCACGGTTTGCCTATTATTTTATATGATATCAAATCGCGTGGAGCAATTGCTTACATGGAACTGGCGCAGGAAATTCTTCGGAGGGAAATATAGATGGCGCAAAAAAAAGACGCACTGGGAAAAGGACTTGGCGCCATTTTTTCAGATCTGCTCGATAATGATACCGGCAAGAAAAAAACGGCGAACATCTGCGGAATTGAGGAACTGCGTCCGAACCAGTACCAACCCCGCAAAAATTTTAACGATGAAGACCAAAAGAAACTGATCGCTTCCGTAAAGCTAAGCGGTATCATTCAGCCGATTGTTGTCCGTAAGGCCGATGATGGCTATGAAATTATCGCCGGGGAAAGACGTTGGCGTGCGGCGCAGGCGGCAGGCCTCAAAGAGGTGCCGATTGTTATTCGGAAAGCCTCCGATCAGGAAGCCACTGAATTATCTCTGATTGAAAATCTGCTACGCGAAGAACTCAATCCCCTGGAGGAAGCGGGTGCCTACGTCACACTAATTGAGAAATTTAACCTCTCCCAGGAGCTAATATCCGCTCAGGTCGGCAAAGACCGTTCGACCATTGCCAACACGGTGCGTCTTTTAAAGCTGCCGCTTAAAGCCAAAACCGCTTTGGTGGCAAAAAAGATCACATCGGGTCACGCGCGCTGTCTTTTGGCGCTGACTTCCCAAGAAGAGCAAATGGCGGCCTTGGATATTATTTTGAAGCGAGAACTTAATGTCCGGGAAACTGAAAAGTTAATTACTAGGTTAAAACAAAAACCTGGAGAGAAAAGGATCGTTATTAAAGATCGCTTTATGACTGATTTGGAAAAGGCATTGACGGCAAAATGCATGGCCCGGGTACAACTGAAGGGTTCATCCAAAAAAGGTGCAATTGAAATTACATACACTTCTATGGATGAACTAAATCGTCTGGCGCGTTACCTTCTGGATGAACTATAATTAAAGTTACAAAGATATATTAACAACTGTTGGTAATATTGTTTATAAAAGGTTTATCATGGAATCTGTTTGGGATAAAGCTACTAAAATCATTCAGGAAAAAGTATCAAAGCAGAATTTCGATACTTGGATAAAGCCCATCAAAATCGTGGCGATGGAAGACAAATGCGTCCAACTATCCGTCCCTAATAAATTTTTTAAGGACTGGTTGATGGATAATTATTTGTCCATGATTAAAAACACCCTGCACAGCGTGGTCGGTATTAGTGTTGATATCGATTTTATGTTGAGTAAAGAGAAAGAAAAAAAACAGGAAGCTGCCGTACTTCCTTTTGAACAGAGCCAAAATAATAACGGTTCTACTCCGGCCG
>Ga0209310_1001606_pt1 | contig 16406 bp, 22 predicted proteins | sample AD_UKC030_MetaG_FD_184415 | JGI IMG/M metagenome (GOLD analysis project Ga0209310, IMG submission 184415) | Active sludge microbial communities of municipal wastewater-treating anaerobic digesters from USA - AD_UKC030_MetaG (SPAdes) (version 2) | ecosystem: Engineered > Bioreactor > Anaerobic >... | reverse complement strand
CCGAGGGCGGAAGCAGGTAGCCGGTCTGGCGGTCAACGGGATGGAAGCGGATCATTTCTCGGGCTCATTTCGGTGGGCAAGTACGCATTATCCCATTTGCACTGCGTTAGTCCGACAGGCTGCTAGCAATGACAAAGTTGCCAAGTCTCACCGAGCATGCTGCCTGGCGCATGATGACAAATCGCCCTCGCTCAGCATCGCGCTGTGCCACGATGGCCGGATTCTAGTGCACTGCCACGCAGGCTGCACACCGGTAGATGTGTTTTTTGCTGCTGGCCTGACGCTCGCAGATGCTGCACCTGATAAGCAGCAAGGAGGACAGGGCCACCGCGCGACACCAGTAGGTGCGTGGGTTAGTTTGCAGGCGGCCGTGGACGCCGCTGATGCTGCGGTCTGGGCGCATCTTCTCAATCCCTCGCCAGAGAATGCACTGGCGGCAATTGAAGCGGTCGACTGCTTGCGCCGGGCGGGGCGGGCGATGATGCGGAGGGCTGCATGATGGGTGCCCCCTTCGAACTGCCATCCCGCCTTGATCTCGCCGATGCATTTACCCAGCCGCCGCCCCAACCGGATTTCGTCCTTCCAGGGCTCGTGGCCGGCACCGTCGGCGCGCTGGTGTCCCCTGGCGCGACTGGAAAATCCTTCTTCGCGCTGGAGATTGCCGTCGCCGTAGCTGGTGGCACTGATCTGCTACAACTAGGGATCCAGAAACACGGGCAGGTGCTGGTCGTTGCCGCCGAGGATCCAGCAACGATTCTCCAGTCGAGGATGCACAGCATCGGCCAGCGGCTCAACGTCGCGGATCGTGAAGCGGTCATCGAGCGCATGGATTTATTGCCGGCCATGGCCCTTGGCATCGATCTTTTCGGTGAGCAGGCGGAAATCTGGACTCGGACGCTGACCGAACGCGCGTCCGGCTGTCGGCTTGTAGTGATCGACACGCTATCGCGTGTTCACACCGGCGAAGAAAACGAGCGGCGGGATGCGGCGAGGGTAATGCGAAATCTCGAACGCATCGCGGCAGCTACCGGCGCCGCTGTGCTTTTCTTGCATCACATTACAAAGGCCGTCGCTCTTGGTGGCCAGGGCGACCAGCAGCAGGCAGCGCGGGGTTCATCGGTCTGGATCGACGAATCTCGTTGGGCCGGCTTCCTGAAGACGATGGATCAAGCGGAGGCAAAAAAATGGCCAGTTGCGGAAGAATTGCGCCGCAACTTTGTCAGATACGGAGTCAATAAGGCCAACTATTGCTCGCCGGTGCTGGATGTTTGGCTGCGCCGTGACCTTGGCGGTGTGCTGGTGCCGGCTGAATTGGAAAAGGGCGTGCCGAGCTCGCAGAGAAAGAGCATCGATGTGTCAGAGGTCAAAGATGACGACTTCTGACCGTTCCGACGACATGCCGACTGCGACGGCGGCCGAGCACCGCTTGCGCATCTTCTCAGCCACGCGCAGGCCGCGAGCGGTCAGCGCGCAGATCGTCGAGACTGCGCACGGCACAATCAAGATAACTGGCAAGCTTGGCCAGGCTCACGCAGACCTGCTGGATGCGATCTGCTTCTGCGCGGAAAAAAAAGCACTGACACAAGACGGCCGCATCAAACTACTTGTTGACCCGGCCAAGGTTCGTCGGGTCGCTGGTGTAACCAGCGGTGAGCAGTTTGCCAAGCTCGTCGACGAACTTGTCGCCGGGGTGATCGAGATCAAGCATCCAGTGGCCTTCGCGTGCATCGGCCACCTTGTCGACCACATCGATACCGCTCGGCGAGCCGACGGGGCGGCAGTGACTCGGCGCAACCCGCTCGGGGGCGAGCGCAAGCTGTGGCGCGTCGAACTCGGCAAGGCACTGTGCAAGCTACTGGCTAATGATGTTTGGCGCGGGTATGACCCCGCGCCCATCGCACGGCTGCGTCACGGGGTTAGCCAGGCCATGGCGCGGCACCTCCTCACACATCAGTACCAGCCGCGCGGCGGATGGAAGCTGGACACGCTAATAGCTGCGGTGGGCGGTGACCTTTGTGAACAAGACCTCCGTAACCGTCGGCGCGAAGTTCGCGCCGATACTGGTCAGTTGCTCGGCATCGGGATCCACGTCGACGGCGACCGAGTGCAGCGTGTGCAGCAAAAGCCTGATGGTGTGCAGCAAAAGCCTGATGGCGTGCAGCAAACGCCTGGGGCGTGTAGCTAACGCCCGGCGTTAGCAGTTCTTTCAGTCCTTTCAGGACTGCGCGGCCAGCCGGCGCTTGAGGCGCCAGCCGACCTTGCCGGGGGCGAGGGCGCCCCCGAAAAGCTGCGTTAACCAAGGGCTTCCCGAACCCTTGCCAACGGAGCCTTTCCCCGGCGCCCTCGCCGGGGGGCACTCCCGGATATCCAAGAAGGTGCTGGGGTTGGCGAGTTGGCAATTCCAAAAAATAAGCTCATAGAAAATGAGTGAATAATTAAACCACCAACCCTAAAAGGAGTTTCAAATGCTCGACCGGATCAAAAACATTTATCGCACCGCCTTGGGTGGTGCCGCCGTGGCACTGGCAACTGCAAGCGCCACGGCAAAAGGCACGCGAATTTCACTTGAGCAAGTGAATCGAACTGCACGAATTCTCAATCGAATATCTGCCGGAGTTTTGCTTTCTTATTTCGGTTTTCTTATTGCCATTTATTTTGCCTATGGGAGTGTTAAATGAAAAGATTGCAATCCATTTTTATAGCAGTTCTGGGGGCGGCAGGTCTCAGCGCCTGCGCTCCAATGATATCGGGCGCAATGAATGCCGCTATCACTAATCAAGATGTAATCGACAAAACAGCCAAGTATTTCAATGTCTCCAGCCGAGATATAAAGATCACCGACATTGAGAAAAATGCTCTATCGACTGACTACAAAGTTGGTTTCAAGGGCAAAATTTACAACTGCTGGGTATATTACGGCGATGTAAGCTGCAAGCAGCCGGGTAGTTAAAACTTGATTATCAAGATAATCATCTTATAGGCTCGTGCGTTGCGCGGGCCTATATTCTTTTTGGCGCGGCATCGATGATGCAAGCGGGGGGCGCAATGCGAGCGCGCATCGTGTTGCCGTAACGGAGGGCGCACCTAAGGCGGGTGCCCTGCGCAATGAAGCCGAGCAGGACAGACCCGAAAACCATGAAAGACCAACCCGGCCAGGTGCCGGGTTTTTTTGCCCAGGGCGCCGATGATGCCGCCGACCGGGGCGAGCGCCTGGGGTGCCGGTCGTGTTGGAGACACGTCCGGCCCTGGCGTTTAGACGGCTCGCCTGGCTGCCGATGGGTGTCGCCCAGGCAGGGCGGCCGTGTCGACGATCATCGCCGCCACTATGCGCCTCGCGCCTGCGCCGCACCCACCGCCGCGCGCGTGTTGCAGTCGCACGGCGCACGCCTTCGGCGCACCTACGGGCGCAACTGGCGTTGCACCCTGCGGCCTCTCCAGTGTCACCGTACAAGGCTCGCTGCGCTCGGCGGCTAGGGCCGCAACCTTGTACTGTCTGGGCTGGACGCCCAGACTGCCCCTGTTTCGTTGCCTTCACGGCATGCCTTCGGCATGCCTCCAGCGGTCGCCCCCTGCGGGGTGCAACCTCGGGGGCCCCCAGCCGCTCCGCGCCTGGGCAACCCCTTTTAACCTGCGCGACTATCGTCGCTACGGTGGTCTCCGCCTGCGGCTTCGACTCACTCGCTGCGCTCGTGACTTTCGCTGTCGCGAAAGCCGTAAAAGGGGTTGCCCAGGCGCGAGCGCTAGGGGCGGGGCGGCAAGCGCCCCCCAACGACGACCGGGCCGTGGGCGGCCCTATTTTCGCTGGGGCGAAAATTCGCCGTCGGCTCCCCCACCCCTCGGCGTGGCCTCGGGGGCGTCGGCAAGACGGCGCAAGCGCCTTTGCCTCCGCCCACGCTACGCCAGCAAGCTGGCTGGGCGTGGTCCCCCTCCGCGATCCCGTCCCCTGCGGTGCCGGAATCGCTGCGCGTCACGCTGTCGCCGGCACGATGGCGCCCCTCTCGCTGCGCTCGCAAATGGGCTCCACGTGCCGTCAGCATCCCGACTTTGCCGGCCCCGCTCGCTGGCGGGCCTCCACGGTTTTCCGAAAATTAGGCTCCGGAAAATAAGTGGTAATTTGAATGTATCCATATCGGAGATATTCAAATGTTTACTGCCACTATCGCTTATTTAGCAATCGCTTGTCTTTACTTCCTCGCGCAGCCATATATCTGGCTGCTCGGCGTCCTGGTGCCGCTCCTAATAATCGCCCTCGACTTGCAAGACGATGACAAAGAGCCGGGCTTTGTTGCGAAATTATTATTTCGCCTGGCGATCCTTGGAACTTTTCCGGCTATTGCGTTAGCAACGAATTGGTTGGTTTCTGGACAAGTGACGACTAAATATTATTTCGCTGGAACTTGGATATTCGGAAAATACCTTGCTGCGATGGCAATTTCCACGGTCGCGGTGTTCTTAATTCTCCGCAGCGGCAGTCAGTTGATAGACAAAGCCAAGGCCAAATTGACCCGGGAAAGTTCGTTGGTCAGGAACTCACGCACTGATATTCGGAGCATGGAGAAATTTGTGCCGCCTGCCAAGCCTGAATTTGATCCGCGAAAGTATTTTAATGAATCGAAGGGCATTTTTCTCGGCCTCGATGAGAAGAATCGACCGGTGTACATCGACTACAACCTTGCGCAGATCAGTCATACCCTGCTCAGCGGCCGTACTCGCTCCGGCAAAGGCATCGCACTACAGGCACTGGCTCCACAGTGGATTGAAAGAGGGGAGGCAGTCTTAATGTTGGATCCCAAACCGGATAATCACCTTCCGCACATATTCAAATATGCCTGCGACATGGCGGGGCGACCTTATCACTACCTCGATCTACGTCAAGACGCGCACGAGCAGACCAATATTTTTGAAGGCTGCGATCAAGAAACGATTGAGGTCATGATGATCTCCGGATTCTCGCTGAGTGAGCGCGGCTCCGGAGCAGACCATTACAAGCTTCTTGAGCGCCGGGCAGCGCGAGAAGCTGCGGCGTGGCTAGTCGCTCATCCAGACTCAACTGCTCGCGATGTAGTCGCCGCTCTTGGTGACAGCTGGGAGGAAAAGGCAAGCGGCTTTCTTGAGTACATGAAAGAACTATGCGGCGTGCCGTCGGTGTGCCGGCCAGGTGGAACCGGTGGGCTCGATCTGGCTTCAATCGAAAAAACTGGCGGCTGCTTGTATGTCGTTGGAGATATGGTTGCGCCGAAGGTGTTGCGCTTGCAGCGAATGATTCTGGTGCGGTTCATGTACTTGGCGAAGAAGCGCAGCCAGCTTGAAGAAGGGCGAACAATTCGTGTAGTCGCCGACGAATTCAAGTGTCACATCAGTAAACCGTTCATGACTTCGCTAGGTGCTTCTGCGGGCTGGGGCATGACCGTCGTACTGCCATTCCAGTCCCTGCAAGACTTGGCGGAGTGTCCTGCTGACTTGGACAAAGACGCTGTTCGCGGGGCGGTCATGGAAAACACGGCTATAGCCCTGTCGTACCAAATCAAAGATCCCGACACACGGGAGTGGTTGGCTAAGTCGACGGGACGGATTCTTGTCGACGATGAGTCAAAAAATTTGAAGAAAAATGCCGGACTAGCAGAAATTTTTGAAGGTGGACGCACCGTGCGACAAGCAGAGCGGTTTTTCATCGACGACAACATGCTCAAGACGTTGCCGATTCCCGAGCCCAAGAAAAAGCTAATCGGCTGCGGTGTCCTGGACGTAGCTGGAAAGCTCGCGCAATTTGTCTACACATCACCGCTGCGCGTTGAGCGCACGCTTGCTGCGATCACGCCAACCGTTCAGCCCCTGCCTACTGGCTCTCCGGCACCCGCGAGTTTTGGGGCCGCCGCGCTCGACCTGGGCGACGACGACTTCCCGGATCCGATGGCGCCGCCTGACTTCAGCGACGAGCCGGAAGCTCCGGAACCTGCTGCGCAGGCACCGGAACCGGCTCCAAATCCTATGCGCCCGGCCACGGCTACGCCGACGCCGGGTCGCAGCAGCCCTCTCGACCTGGACGACTTCTGACAGCCGTTTGGCGCTCTGCGCCAGTCGGCTGCGCCGGTGCCGGGCGCCAACTTAGGCTCCGGAAAAAGTGCTGGATACTAGACCAGTCGAAACAAGAAAACAGGAGAAATGAATATGCAATATTGCCATGACACCTCCAGCCTGCCGGGCTTGCCGCCCGGCGGCCCTGCACCGGATACGGCGCCTGGCCACGGCGCGCCTGTCGGCGCACGCCGTGGCGCGCTGCCGGTGATGACGCAGGCTGAAAAGGTGGCCCGCACCGACGCGAAGCGTCGCGCGATCATGTCCTTCCTCGCCTCCGGCGAAGTCTGGACGGTTGTCGAGATCGCCGCGCAGGTCATCGGCGCCAGCCCTCGCCGCGCAGCGGCCGCGCTCGCAGCCATGGAGCACCACGTGCTTATCGCTTCGGAAACCTTGAACTACGGCGGTCGCCAATTGCGGCTCTATGGCATCACGCCGCATGGTCTAGCGACCGTCGGCGCCTTTGATGCGCCACACTTTGAGCGCGGCCGAACTAATCCGGCCTTCGTTGAGCATCGCCTGGCCTGCCAGCGCTGCCGCCTGGCGGCTGAGGCCGCCGGCTGGAGCGGTTGGCAATCTGAGCGCGCAATACGCATGCGCGCCGTCGCCGAAAAATGGCGAAAAATTCCAGATGCACTAGCAATCAATCCGGCCGGCGAGACGGTGGCGGTGGAGGTGGAGCGCCACGTGAAAACGGGTAAGCGCTACGCAGAGTTGATCGTCGCGTATCTAATTGACATAAAGGCCGGTCGTTGGCGCTACGTCGACTTTGTCTGCCCGCCGGGCGTTGAAACCCTTGTGCAACGGGCTATGGAGCGGGTAACGGTGGTTAAGGTCGGGGGCGAATCAGTGCAAATCACCGACGCCCATCGAGCCCGGTTCCGTTTCCAGTCGTTCAAAACTTGGCCGGCAGGGGTGAATCATGGCTGATAAGCCGAACTACACGCCTTTTTCCATCGTCATCAGGTTGTTTTGGGGGATGCTGACTGTGGCGATGGGGGGAGGCTTGTTCATCGATGCAGTAGCCAGCCAAAACCCACAGTGGCAAGCGAAAACGCGGCAAATCGGTTTCGAAGCGACGCAGAAATACCTGCGCGTTCTGGCGGCCTTCGAGGGGGTCAAGGAATGATCATCGACATCAATAGTGCTTCGCTCTCTCGAATGATCTGCGCGACAACAAAGATCGGCCAGATGCACTCCCCGGGCGGCATCGCGGCCGCGACTGAAGCAGAGCTTGGCACTGCGCCGGCCGCTGATTTGTGTATCGCTGCAGTCAGGCGGTACGCCGCTGTTATTGAAGATGAAGGCTTGCGCGACTTGTGCAACCAGCTTGACGAAATGCTTGATCAATAAGGAATAGCTATGAAAGGAAGAAAAGCAGTGATGAGACGAGCAATCATCATCACATTTCTGCTCATCGTCGGCGTGCTTTATGCGGCCCGCGCCGCCCTGGCGCCTGCCGCTTGGGAGGGAGTCCATTTCGCCAGTGGATCAAACGCATTCATGGTTGCATCTGCGGTACTCGCGGGCCGAAACACGACGCCCTACGAGTTTTGTAGCAATGCAGAGCAAACAAAATTACTTATACACGGCAAAAGCTTGGAGCCAGATCAGAAAAGTGTGGCGCTGGAGGTCATGCAGATCGGGGCGCACTGGGAAATTCACGAATCCAGCGCGGAGCTTTGGGGCGCCGGACCATGCAAACCAGCTGACAAATTGAGCATGGGCTGGCCAAAAAAGCTCGGATGAGCGCCATTTGTAAGTGATAGCAGACTTGAAACCTACCAGAAAGGAAGAAGCCAAATGAACATCACAACGACTCAACAAAACATCGCGCATGCTGCTGTCGCCGCCTGCCGGGATCCGTCTTGGGGCCAGGCCGACAAGTTGGCCGACCCGATGGCCGGATGCGCGAGCCCGGCAGCCATCGCTGGGGCTGCTGCCGCTGCGCGCGGCACGATGCAGGACACAGCGCTGTTGCTCGCCTCTTTCCGGCGGCTTGCCGCCGTTCGCAACGACCACGAACTGCGGCTGCTGTGTATCAATCTCGAAACTGTGTTGTCTGATAAGGGAGGTATGTAATGGGCTTTTTCAGAGGTAATAACAGAGGTAATAATCGTGACAACAACGATCCCCCCGGCGGCGGAGGTGGCGTCGGATCGCCGATTTCGCCCAGCTCAATATTCGGCGGAAACGGTGTGCCGGCAGGTGGAAAAGGCGGGTCGCTTTATAGCTTCGACCGAGGCAACGGAAAATCCAGTTTCAAGCAGCTCGTCGCCGATTTTGGTAAAGGCGCCTCGCCCGCACCGGCGCCGACGCGAACAATGCGAAAGGGTTGATATGCTCAAGCCGATTCCCATCTTTGGTGTCGACCGGGGGCCGGAAGCTCGACACTCAATCAAGTTTGAGACTGTCGAGCTGAGAACGCGGCGCGAGGTCTTTGTAACCGGGCGTGTGCTGGTTGCCAGGCGGCCGCCTGGCGGCTTTTTTGACTGGCGCGAGCTGGAGCAAGTTGACCTGCTGGTCGACATCGACTGGCGTTTTTTCCAGTGTCAGTTTTTGCCCTTCATGCGGCCTGCGGTTTCATCGATTTTCTACGCGCATGGGCGCGATGCGCCAAGCTGGGCAGGGGTGGAGCAGGACGACCAGCTTTCCTACTCATCGTGGGCGCCGGAAAGCAATCCATTCAATCGCCGGTTGATCTTGATGCACACACTCTGGCCGCTAGGAAAATGCACCTTCAGTGTTGATGAGCTGGAAGGAAAGGTGCTGGAAATGCCGTTTTTCACAGCTGACGTGCATGCAGTTGGCGGCGAGCAAATCACAGGCGCGTGGGATCACAGTGCGCTGGGCAGTAAGTCCGTCACGCAGGGGTATGAAGTGACCCAGTGCCCTTGGCTCTTGGCCCAAGATGCTTGGGCATCGTTCGTCGACTACCAGCGGCGACAAGCCGCCTGAGCACTTCCAACCCTGCCACGGCGGGGTTTTTCTTGGATTGGTGATGCAAATGTGATGCAACTTTGCATTACTTCTGCATTCATTGTCTCGCAGAAGTGATGCTGTTCTAGTGCTGTTCTGCATCACTTTTGCATGCACCTCCGACCCCGATTCGTTCGGGGTTTCTTATTCCATCGCCTTCTTTGGGGCCAGCGCCAAAGGCATCGCCACCGCAAGCGGTCGCGATCAAACCAACCCAACCCCCGGGCGCCTTCGGCGCGAATAGATGGCCCGCAAGCGGGCCTGGCAACAGCAAGATAGCTCGCCGCATGGCATCGCCTGGGGATGTGCGCCTAACGGCTTCATTCCCCAGGCCTTGCCGGGAGCTTGGCGGGGCTGCGCCCCACGGGTTAGGCGTCAAGGGCCGGGCTGCGCCCTCTCTGCCCTGGCCCGTGTCCTCGCCTTCGGCTGCGGGCCGCGCCAGCCAGGGCGCCGACCCTTGACCCCAAACCCTCCCCGAACCCCGCCGCGCTCGCTGGCGCGGCAGACCAGCGATGCGGCAATGCAAGGGGCATATATCGTTAATGACAAGTTATCATAACCGAGACATGCCAATGGAATGTTTGAGTGTGCATATCTGCACACCGCGCCCCTGGGGCGGGGCTGTTACACACAGTTACAAAATAGTTTTCTCGACCCCCGGAAACCCGCATAACTACGTTGCACGAACATATACAAAACAATGATTTAGTGAAAAATTTTGCTTGACTGTTATTCGTTAACTGTTATCATAACGTTATCGTTACAAATAACAGATAACGTTACACAGAACAGGAGCTATGCCATGACCACGAACAACACCCTTGTGACCTATGAGACCGTTGCCCGGGCATGCGAAGCCCTCGCGGCCGAAGGCAAGCGCCCGAGCGTTCGGGCGATCATCGCGCAGCTTGGAGGTGGCTCACCGAATGTTGTTTTGGACTATCAGAGAGCCTGGAAGGCTGGGCGGCCGGTTGTGAAGACGACTGACATCAATGTAGATCCTCGTATTGGCCAGATCGTTGCTGAGCAGATCGCGCAGGCTGTGGCGTCGGCTAGGGCGGACATTGAGGCGCAACTAAACGAGGCTGAGCAGGACGTGGAAACAGTGGGCAGAGCAGGGCGCGAGGCAGAGGAGCGGGCTGCGGCCCTGGCCGGCGAGCTGGAAGCTGCCAGGGGGCAGGTTCAGTCACTGACTGGGCAGATCGACCAACTCAAGGCCGATGCAGAGCAGGTCAAGGCGGATGCGGTCGAAAAGGTCGAGGCAGCCGAAGAGCGGGCCGGCGCTGCAATTGCCAAGGCCGAAGACGAGGCCAAGCGGGAACGCGAGGCGCGCGAAGCTGCCCAGGTGCTGCTGGCCAAGGCTGAGCTACGGCTGGAGGCACTTCCGCGCCTGGAGGCAGAGGTCGATCAGATGAGGGCAGAGATCGCTCAGGAGCGCAAAGTTCGTCAGGCAGCAGAGCAGGGGGTTGCCGTGGCGGTGGAGAAGGCCGGAGGTCTTGTGGAGAGGCTGGCAGAGGCTAAGGCGCGCATTGCAGCCCTGGAGAAGGTTGAGGACAGGCTGGCAGCGCTTACGGACAGCTACCACAAGCAGCAAAGCGAGCTGCTGGCGGCGAATATGGCGGTTGCGCGTGCCGAGGCTGGACTTGCCGTGGTTGGAGGCTAAGCTTAATAGCCTGCATTGGAGGTATCGCTAATGATAATGTTTCATTAGCGATAAGACTATTTGCCGTTGTTTGCTACTGCCGCTGACATGCCGCAACTGCACTCAAGTGCGTTTTGTCGTGTGCGCCAAGAAAATCCAATAGCGCGCTGTTGTCACCTTTCAACCGGATGGCCTCAAATCCTTTGGCGGTCTCGATTTTGTATTTTTTCACCAGGACATCGATGTACGGCGCTTTGGACATCAGGTCGGGAATCAGAAAGATTAATGTGTTCTTGTCTGTAGCGTCGAGATACAGATAACGATAGGTTCCCTGCTTGCCCTTGCCTTGCCATAGGAACATTCCGGTTGGCAGCTTTTTGAAGAGGTATGTTCCTCCGTCGCCATCGACGTACCGATAGGTCGCAAAAGGCCAAAAACCCTCTTTCTGCTCTGTGATGTTCAGCATCGACGTTTTCCCAGAGATGCTGTTCTTGCATGAAAATTTCCCGCTAAATGCTGTCTTCTCCCCTTTATCGAGAAGGGGTTTTTCCGTTTCGTAGCATCCGGCAAGACAGATTACGAGCAACGCTATGCTAAGTGCGCGCATTTTTCCTCCTGTGTCCATAATGTTTGGCTGGTAGTGCACGGCGCAACCGGCCGTGCAGCTACTGCCTAGCTCGCCCTGGTGTTGCCCAGTGCCTGCTCAATCTTCTTGTCGGTTTTGAATTGACCGAGGGCGTAAACAGCCCAGATTGCCGCCGGAAGCCAGCCGATCAATGTGACTTGGAGAATCAGGCAGATGATGCCGGCGATAGGGCGTTTGATGGTGAAGAAGGCGACGAATGGCAGAAAAATAGCGAGAAGAAGGCGCATGGTCTTTCCTTAGGAATGATGGGGGGCGTGAAGCATCATGCTGCATGCACACATTCGTGTGCTAATGCGTTCAAGCGCCAGGCTGCTTGCAGGTCACATCGCCGTAATAGACCGAGCAGTTATAGTTTTTGCCCTTGTAGCGAACTTTGTAGTCAGTCGACAGGGCATTTTTCTCGATGTCGGTGATCGTAAGTTCTTGGCGTGGGGCGCCGAAGTATTTGACGGTCTTGTCGATGACATCTTGTTCGGTGACGCCGGCATTCATGGCTCCGGAAATCATCGGTGCGCAGGCGGTCAAGCTTGCCGTAGCTGCGGCTGCGACAAATACAGTTTTCAGTTTTTTCATTTTTTGCTCCCTATTGTTACGCCAAAGTTGGCTGAAATCCGCCGTAAGAGGTACATGTACCGTGGATTGTGGCGCATCATATCGAAATCATGGCGGGGTGCCAAATCTCTCGAAAAACCGCCAAGATCCCATCCTCGTTGCGCTCGGAGACGCAATCCGGCGCACTCGCATTGAGCAAGGGATTTCCCAGGAAAAGCTTGCGCTACTTGCCGAGGTGGATAGGAGCTATGTGGGGAGGGTTGAGCGCGGCGATAACAACGTGGCCGTGCTGACCTTGGCGCGCCTGGCCAAGGCACTGGATGTCTCCATGAGGGATCTCATGGCTGAGGCTAGGCTGTAGGTTAGTCCGCTATGCCTAAAATCTGTGGCAAATCGGCACAAAATATCAATGGCGATAAGCGGAATTATCACCATTAAGGAGAGCAAAGAGGGTTCAACATTTCGCCCAGCGCGAGCCCACCGAAAACAGAATGCGCGAAAATGGAGCCGCAACCGACAAAGGTTGTCTCTAAATAAACGCAATGACCTAGATCAACAACAAGGAATGCTAGAAGCGGCCTTTTAAGCCGAGGGACGGCTGGGCATCAGAATTTACCTCCCGAATGCGTATGGTTTCAGTTAGGCCGACATTTAACCGCCTTTTGAGATAGCATAGACAGTTGCAGAGCAACCCTGCGGCTCTGCGGCTAGTCAGAGCCCTCTGATCAGCTCGGCAAGGCCAGAGGTGGACGTTGTCTGCGCCGAACACATGAAGAGTTTCTGATGTCCAGAAAAAAACCGGCACCCCGGGTCGTGGTGCAACGCTCACGAAACAACGCGAACCGACGGCTGATTGCCACCCTGCCTACCACAGCGTCGCGGGTAGAGTTGTCAGCGCGCGTGACGTATGGTGGATACTCTAAGCACAAATTCAACCCGACGGCCTACAAGCTCAGCCCTTATGCTGGCCAGGATGAGGAACGGACGTACTGCGACGCACATGCCAACTTCGGTAAGGAAAACCTCCACCGGATTCCCGCTCTCCTAGCTCGCGGGGTGATGCTTGGGCTTTGGTCGGATCAGAACAACGGGGATGCTCCAAGTTTGCTCTGGACTCTCGACGAAAGCGGCTGGATCTTTGAACTCCGAATTACCAACTCTGGTCAAGCTCAGTATCACGGCTACCCCGTACTGCCAAGCGACGCTTTTGCGCGACATGTTTTGGTCAGAGCAAGGGCTGTAGCTTTTAACGAAAGCGAATTTCCCGTAGATAATGATCCTGGTGCCCAAGCCGCTATAGCAGCAGCGGAGACTTTTTACAGATGACTGTTTCGAACTACTTTAAATTTTCTGCTACCTGGCCAAAGGGCAGCGACGATGTGGCAGAGATTTCCCTTCGTGTGGGAGATAGTGTCATCTCAAGAATTGCCGATACTGAAAAAGGTACGGTAAGGGACTTCTTTCGAGCCTCTTCTACAGGCTTGGCATTTTGGTTGGCAGATAATTGGTGGCGTCTGCGCTGGGAGACAATCAGCGACTCTAGGCTTCCCTCTGTGGACTGGCGTCTACGCCATGAGTTGAACTCGGCGAGCGGCGGCGCTCTTTGGCCTCCTGTTATGATCTCCAGCGTCGGAGACCGCATTGCGTTCGCACCTAGCGTCGGCAAAAAAGTTGTCGATGGCCCGCAGTCCTATTTTCAATTCAAGATAGGCATGGTCGCCGCCGACGAATACGAGCGGGAATTGGACAGTTTTTTTAAAGCAGTTCTTGAACGCTGTGCAATGACAGTGGACAGCAACGCGCTAAATATTTTGCTCAAGCAAATCGCTACCGAGCGCAACGATCCTGAGTTGGCGGGCTGGCGACGCTTAGAAGCTTGTCTAGGGTTTGATCCAGATGCGGCGCCTGACGAGGTCGTCGACGCATTGGTTAAGCTAGAAGACGTTGCAGGTGAGGATGGCGTCGAGGAAGCGGCGCATGCGCAGCCCGGAGTAAATGCGGCGCAGTCCTTAAACTTGGTAATCGAAGCCACGCGCGAGTCGAAAGTGGAGATCGATCTAAGTTTGGCCGATAGCCTCAAGTGTGACTGGAATTTGCTGAGCTATGCGACTCCATGGAAAATGGCGGAAGCAGCAGCGGCGGAGCTTAGATCTATCATCGGTGTTGCAAGAGGGCTGATAAACCACACTGTCTTCGCAGATATATTCAAGGCGCGGTGGGATGATTTGAAATCATCCACCGCGACCGCGAGAAAGCTGCCATACGGCGCCCGAATTGGCGGCGAAAATAAGTCTCGAGTAGCCTTACAGACCTCAAAACCATATGATCGTCGCTTCGAGCTGGCTCGACAGTTCGGGGATGCTGTGTGGCAGAAAAATACAGCCTTCGGTGTCGTAAGTCGCTCGAAGAGTGACCGCCAAAAGTTCCAACGCGCTTTTGCTCACAGTTTGCTTTGTCCTTTCGAGGACATCCAGCGAGTGATTGACGTGAACGATCCTACGCCAGAGACCATGCAGATAGTTGCCCGGAAGTTCGGTGTGCACCCTTCTGTTGTCCGTAATCAGTTGGTCTATAAAGGCTACCTTCCATTCGAGAATGCCAATGAGGAAGCAGAGGCCGCTTAGCCTGTCAGGCGCTAACGCGGGCGTCTGCATTTGTTGCTTCGGTGCTTCGATACCGCGCGGCGAACCTGATTGGCGTTGACGACATTGACCATCACAATGCCAGAGACCGAGGCGCCCACTTCGCAATATGCATCAATTACCGACTGCCTAAACTCCTCGGAGTGATGCCTCATGCGCCGACTTGGCTTCTGGATTTCCATCGAAAGTGTCCACCATCAGTTCTAAGGGGCACGATCTTCGTGATCTAACCCTTCAATTTATGGATGGGTTTGCCGGGTACTTACGATTAAGAGGTGCAAAGAGCCGTCAATTTTTGGCCCAGCGCGAGCCATGCGGCATGCATTTCCGGGCGCAGTTCCTGACGCTGATAGATGCGAAGTATCTTGTTTTGCTCGGTATGGTTTAGGCACTTTTCGATGACATCGGGCCGAATGCCGAGCGAGCCCATCAGCGTCGCGCCGGTGCGCCGCAGATCATGCGGCGTCCAACGTCCGCCCGGCAGCGCCAGCGCGTTTTGACCGTCGCCCTTGATCCTTCTCTTCATCGCCGGCTTATCGCCGCGCTGGCGGTCGGCAAACTGCTTTGCGTAGGTCTTCAGACAGATGTGGCCACGAGGCGAATTCCGGTTTTGGCTTGGGAGGATGTAGGGTGATGCTTTGCGGGGATCATCTTCCGGCAGTTCGTCACGCATTGCCTTTAGCCGCTGGAACTGCGTCAGGGCAAACGGGGAGAGGTCGATAAGGTGCGCTTTCCCGTTTTTGCTGTTATCACTTGGTATCGTCCATTGCCCTGCATCGAGGTCGACCATCGGCCATTTGGCCTGGCCGATTTCGCCGATGCGGCACAGTGTCGACAGCATGATCCAGCAGGCGCATTGCGCTGATTCCATCAGATTCGCGTCAGGTGAGCGTAGGGCGGGGGCGAGCAGCGCAATTTCAAGCTCTGAAAGCACCCGATCCCGTTCCGGGCTGATGCCTTTCCAGGTGCCTTTTTTCAGGCCGTAAGTCGGATCGCTGACCAGATATTCACGGATGACGCCGAACGTGAACATCTGGCGCATGTCGCTGAGCAGGACACCGCAAGTTCTTGTCACCCCTCGTGCTGCGACGCCATCGAGAAGCGAAGTGATGTCCGCGCGCCGCAGTGTGGTCAAGGTCATATCTCCGATTTTCGGGATGACATCCTTTGCGAAAGCTCGGTTGACCATGGTGCCGCCGTCCTTTCTCTTCGAGGCTTCTTTCTCGTACCACTCGAGATATAGGCTGGCTACGGTTTGCGGCTGGGCCGGTTCGGGCGCAGGTGCTGCTGCAGCTGCCGCCTCAGCGTCACGTTGGGCTTTCGGGTCGATCCCCTGCTGTAGTAGTATCCGGGCCTCGTCGGCGCGCTGGCGGGCAAGGGCGAGGCTGACGCCGGGGTATGACCCGAGGCCGAGCTTTCGGCGATTGTTTGCAAATCGATAGATCAGTAACCAGTCGCGTGCACCAGCTGCGCGGACACGTAAATAAAGGTTGTTGCCGTCCGATAATAAAGTTTCACCGGCGGCTGGTGGTTTGGCGTTTGCGCATTGCCGATCTGAGAGTATTTTTTCGGGCATCTCGGGGGAACCGGGGGAACCACTGGGGGAACCAGTGACGTTGGATGTGATGATACCTGACGAGACATGATGATTTATATGTAACTGATTTTGAACGAAATTTAATTTGTTGCTTGTGCGGAAACCTGTCCCGGTGGGGGTTTCTTGATGCATGGGGTGCAAGGGGTAGCGAGTTCGAATCCCGCCGCCCCGACCAATTAAATAACCGGCTTATGCCGGTTTTTTAATTTAAAGGTTGAAAAATATATTAAGACAAATTAGATTGTTTCCACCATTTTATTCAAGGAGGTAATC
>Ga0209310_1001602_pt1 | contig 16429 bp, 13 predicted proteins | sample AD_UKC030_MetaG_FD_184415 | JGI IMG/M metagenome (GOLD analysis project Ga0209310, IMG submission 184415) | Active sludge microbial communities of municipal wastewater-treating anaerobic digesters from USA - AD_UKC030_MetaG (SPAdes) (version 2) | ecosystem: Engineered > Bioreactor > Anaerobic >... | reverse complement strand
TTCATGAAATCCACCAGCACCCGCACGCCTTGCAGCGAAACGGCGTTGTAGATGGAAGCGCGCATGCCGCCGACCGACTTGTGGCCTTTCAGCGAAACCAGCCCGGCGGCCCTGGATTCGGCGAGAAAAGCGGCGTCGAGTTCAGGATTGGCCAGGGTGAAGGGCACGTTCATACGCGAACGGCAATCGGGATCGACCGGGTTGCGGTAGAAGCCGCCCGAGCCATCGATGCCTTCGTACAAAATGCGCGCTTTTTCGGCGTTGACCGCAGCAATGCCTGCTAGCCCGCCCTGGCGCTTGAGCCACTGGAAGACGAGGCCGGCGATGTAGATGCCGTAGGTCGGCGGCGTATTCAGCATCGAGCCGTTCTCGGCCATCACCGCATAGTCCATCACCGTCGGGATGGTCAGCGGCGCCATGCCGAGCAGGTCGCGGTGAACGATGACCAGCGTCAGGCCCGAGGGGCCGATGTTCTTCTGCGCCCCGGCGTAGATCAGGCCGAATTTCTCGACCGCCACCGGCGCCGACAAAATGTGCGACGACATGTCGACCACCAGCGGCACGCCGGTTTCGGCAATGCGCTGGGCAGGAATCTCAACGCCGTGGATGGTTTCGTTGGTGCACAGGTGCAAATAGGCGGCAAACGGATCGAGCTTGATTTCGTCAGCCGTCGGCAAACGGGTGAAGCCGCTGGATTCGGTAGTCGCCGCGCAACGGACATTGCCGATGCGTTGCGCTTCCTTGAACGCCTTCTTCGACCACGAACCGGTCACGATGTAATCGGCAGAACGCCCAGCCAGCAGATTCATCGGAATCTGCGCGAACTGCTGCGTCGCGCCGCCTTGCAGGAAAAGCACCTTGTATTGCTCGGGGATGCCCATCAACTCACGCAGGTCGGCTTCGGCCTGCTCGATGATGCCGGTGAATTCCTTGCCGCGATGGCTCATTTCCATGACGCTGCAACCCGCGCCATGCCAGTCGAGCAGTTCTTCCTGCGCCTGACGCAGGACTTCCTCGGGAAGAGCAGCCGGACCGGCGCTGAAATTCCAGATGCGCGTCATCAGTCTTCTCCACCCTCGCCTTCGGCGGCCGGCGTGGAATTTGCCCCGTTTTCGCCGTCGACCGCAACAGGCGCTTCGCCATCGGCTTCACCCACCGATTCGGCCACTTTTTCCAGACCGGCTAGCTTTTCGCCGTCATCCAGCGAAATCAGCGTCACGCCCTGCGTCGCCCGGCCCATGCCGCGAATTTCGGCGACGCGGGTGCGGATCAAGACGCCGCCGGTGGTGATCAGCATGATCTCATCTTCGTCATTGACCAGCTTGGCGCCGACGACGACGCCGTTGCGCTCGCTGTCGGCGGCAATGGCGCGCACACCTTGAGTGCCACGTCCGGAATGGCGGAAATCGGCCAGCACCGTGCGTTTGCCGTAACCATTTTCGGTCGCCACCAGCACCGTCTGCTGGTCATTCTCGGCCACCAGCAGCGAAATCACCGATTGCTCCGCCATCAGCTTCATGCCGCGCACACCGCGCGCGCCACGGCCCATCGGGCGAACGTCTTCCTCATCGAACCAGACCGCCTTGCCGGCGTTCGAGACAAGCACGATGTCGCTGCTACCGCTGGTCAGCTCGACGCCGATCAGGTAATCGCCCTCGTCCAGCGTGACGGCGATGATGCCGGCCTTGCGCGGGTTGGAATAATCGGACAGCGGCGTCTTCTTGACCGTGCCCATCACCGTCGCCATGAAAACATATTGGTCGTCGGAGAATTCCTTGACCGGCAGCACGGCGTTGATGCGCTCGCCTTCTTCCAGCGGGAAGAGATTGACGATGGGCTTGCCACGGCTGTTGCGACTGCCCTGCGGCGCTTCGTAAACCTTGAGCCAGTAGCAGCGGCCACGGTTCGAGAAGCACAGAATATAATCGTGCGTATTGGCGACGAACAGGTGATCGACGAAATCCTCTTCCTTGATCGCCGCCGCCTGCTTGCCGCGCCCGCCCCGGCGCTGGGCGCGGTAGTCGGCGAGCGGCTGCGCCTTGATGTAGCCGCCGTGCGAAAGGGTGACCACCATGTCCATCGGCGTGATGAAGTCTTCGATGCCGAGTTCCTGCGTGTGCAGCACAATCTCCGAACGACGCTCGTCGCCGAACTGATCGCGGATCGCCGTCAACTCGCCGACGATGATCTCGGTGATGCGCTCCGGTTTGGCCAGAATGTCGAGCAGATCGAGAATCCTGGCCATCACATCCTTGTACTCGCTGACGATCTTGTCCTGCTCCAAACCGGTCAGGCGCTGCAGGCGCAATTCAAGGATCGCCTGCGCCTGGGCGTCGGAAAGGCGGTAGCCTTGTTCGGAAAGACCGAACTCGGGCGCCAGGCCATCCGGGCGCGAAGCATCGGACGCCGCGCGTAGCAGCATTTCCTCGACCACCGGACTACGCCACTGGCGTTCCATCAGGCCACGCTTGGCATCGGCCGGCGTCGGCGCGGCCTTGATCAGGGCAATGATTTCATCGACGTTGGACAAGGCAACGGCCAGGCCTTCGAGGATATGGCCGCGTTCGCGCGCCTTGCGCAGTTCGTAAACCGTGCGCCGCGTCACGACCTCGCGACGGTGCGAGAGGAAGCATTCGAGCATCTGCTTCAGGTTGAGCAGGCGCGGCTGGCCATCGACCAGCGCCACCATGTTCATGCCGAAGGTATCCTGCAACTGCGTCTGCTTATACAGGTTGTTGAGGATGACCTCGCCGACCTCGCCGCGCTTCAGTTCGATGACAATGCGCATGCCCGACTTGTCGGATTCATCGCGAATGTCGGAAATACCGTCAATCTTCTTCTCGTTGACCAGTTCGGCGATTTTTTCGATCAGCGACTTCTTGTTCACCTGGTAAGGAATTTCATCGACGACCAGCGCCTGACGACCATTGCCCTTGTCCATCTCCTCGAAATGGGTGCGGGCGCGCATGACGACGCGGCCACGGCCGGTCTTGTAGCCTTCGCGCACGCCCATCACGCCGTAGATCAGCGCGGCGGTCGGAAAATCAGGGGCGGGAATATATTCAATCAATTCGTCGATGGAAATCGCCGGGTTTTCCAGCACGGCCAGACAGCCGGCAATGACTTCGTTCAAATTATGCGGCGGAATATTGGTCGCCATGCCCACCGCGATACCCGACGAGCCGTTGATCAGCAGGTTCGGGATGCGCGCCGGCATGACCAGCGGCTCGTTCTCGGAACCATCGTAGTTCGGGCCGAAATCGACGGTTTCTTTGTCCAGGTCTTCCAGCAACTGATGGCCGATTTTGGCCATCCGCACTTCGGTATAACGCATCGCCGCCGCGTTATCGCCGTCGACCGAACCGAAGTTGCCCTGGCCGTCGACCAGCATGTAGCGCAGCGAGAAATCCTGCGCCATGCGAACGATGGTGTCGTACACCGCCGTATCGCCGTGCGGGTGGTATTTACCGATCACGTCACCGACGATACGCGCCGATTTCTTGTAAGCCTTGTTCCAGTCATTGTTCAGCTCGTGCATCGCGAACAATACGCGGCGATGCACCGGCTTCAGGCCATCGCGCGCATCCGGCAGCGCCCGGCCGACGATCACGCTCATCGCATAATCGAGATATGAACGCCGCATCTCGTCTTCGAGGCTGATCGGCAGTGTTTCTTTGGCGAATTGATCCATGTCTCACATTCGCACCGCTTGCGCGATGCATTGTTGGTTGTATCGAGCGTAATTTGCTATTTTAACACGCGACCATTCTCATGACAGACGCCGATTTCCATGAATCCCATGCCTGAAAACATCGACCTGCTGATCGAAGCCAACTGGGTCGCCACGGTCGACCCGGATGAACTGCTCAGAAATCACGCGGTAGCTGTCGATTCCGGAAGAATCATCGCCGTACTACCCACCGGCGAGGCGAGAAGGCGTTTCAATCCCGAACAACGCACCATCCTCGAAGACCACGTGCTGATTCCCGGTCTCGTCAATCTGCACACGCATGCCGCAATGTCGCTGATGCGCGGCCTGGCCGACGACCTGCCGTTAATGGATTGGCTGCAAAAACACATCTGGCCCGCCGAGGCAGCCAATCTATCAACGCAATACGTATACGATGGTACGCGGCTCGCCTGTGCCGAAATGCTGCTGGGTGGCGTCACCTGCTTCAACGACATGTATTTCTTTCCCGAGGCGACCGCCACCGCAGCAGCGGAATTCGGCATGCGAGCCATGGTCGGCATCACTACCCTGGAATTTCCAACGCCTTACGCCAGCGATGCCGCCGACTACCTCGACAAGGGCCTGGCCGCACGCGAGAAATGGCGAAGCCACCCGCTGATCGGCTTTTGCCTCGCCCCGCATGCGCCCTACACGGTTTCCGACGCAAGTTTCGAGAGAATTCTGACGCTGTCGGCACAACTCAACCTGCCGGTTCACTGCCACATCCACGAAACCCGTCGCGAAATCGAGGAAAGTCTGAAGCAGCAAGGGACCGCGCCTTTGCATCGACTGCAGGAGCTAGGCCTGCTGGGACCGGGATTCATCGGCGTTCACGCCGTCCATCTGACTGCTGGTGATATCGAACTGCTGGCCGAAACCGGCACTCATATCGCCCATTGCCCAACCTCGAATCTCAAACTGGCGAGCGGTATCGCGCCTGTGGCGCAGATGCGACAAATGGGGATCAACGTCGGGCTGGGAACAGACGGCGCCGCCAGCAATAATCGCCTCGACATGTTCAGCGAGATGCGACTTGCCGCTCTGCTGGCCAAAGGCAGCACTGGCGACGCCAGCGCCCTTCCTGCGCGCGAAATCCTCCGCATGGCGACACTCGATGGCGCGAAGGCCCTTGGTCTTGGAAATGAAATCGGCTCCATCACGCCAGGGAAATCGGCCGATCTCGTCGCCGTCAGTCTCGACGGCTTGAACACGAAGCCCTGCTACGACCCGGTATCCCATCTGGTTCATGTTGCCGGTCGGGAATGCGTGACGCACGTTTGGGTCGCAGGAAAGTGTTGCGTAGACCACAAAAGGCTTGTCCAGGGCGGCCAAAATGACTTGGAATCGGCAATAGCCCTATGGCAGAATAGGCTAGAGGTCCGTAGGGAATCCTGAACACAGGTCGCTACTCGGGTTAAAGGTTTGCTAATTTTCTTCAACGAGGGAAAACAATGATCAAGAATGTTGCCAAGAAATCTTTGGTTCTGGCCCTGCTGGCCGGCATCGGCTTCGGCGCCTCCATGGCCCAGGCACAAGAACGCGTTTATGTCATCGACCAACGCGATGTCGTCGCCAAGAGCGGCTTTGACCTGTGCTGGCGCACCGGTTACTGGACCCCGGCCGCTGCTGCCAAGGATCCGGCTGGTTGCCAGTGCGACAAGGATCTGATTCCGAAGGAAGTGTGCGAGCCGCCGGCACCTGCTGCCCCGGTCGCTGCACCGAAGCCGACCGGTGAAAAGATCACCGTCGCTGCCGACGCCCTCTTCGACTTCGACAAGGCCGTGCTGCGCCCCGAAGGAAAGGCCAAGCTCGACGAGCTGGTTGCCAAGGCCAACGCCATCAAGCTGGAAGTGATCCTGGTCGTCGGCCACACCGACCGTCTGGGTTCCCTGAAGCACAACCAGGGCCTGTCCGAGCGTCGTGCTGCTGCCGTCAAGACCTACCTGGTCTCCAAGGGCATCGAAGCCAACCGTGTTTACACCGAAGGCAAGGGCCCGAGCCAGCCGGTCACCGGCGACAAGTGCAAGGGCAATGCCGCTACCAAGGCCCTGATCGCTTGCCTGCAACCGGATCGTCGTGCCGACATCGAAGTCATCGGCACCAAGTAAGCTACTGCGCTTCACCAAAAGCCCTGCTTCGGCAGGGCTTTTTCTTTTCAATTTCCAAAACTGATATTCCAGACCGAACCATGCTCAACGCCGACCCTGCCGAACTGGACAAATTCGGGGAACTTGCTCATCGCTGGTGGGATGCCAACAGCGAGTTCAAACCCCTGCACGACATCAACCCACTACGTCTGGACTGGATCGATGACGCCATCGGCCTGCGCGGCAAACGCATTCTCGACGTCGGCTGCGGCGGAGGCCTGCTCTCGGAAGGGATGGCAGTTCGCGGTGCAGAAGTCACAGGCATCGATCTCTCGGAAAAACCCCTGGGGGTCGCCAAGCTTCATCTGCTGGAAAGCGGCCAGAAGGTCGATTACCGCAAAATCTCCGTCGAACGACTGGCCGAGGAAATTCCGGGTGCCTTCGATGCCCTCACCTGCCTGGAAATGCTGGAGCACGTGCCCGATCCTGCGAGTATCGTCAGCGCTTGCGCACGCCTCGTCAAACCCGGCGGACAAGTATTTTTTTCGACCATCAACCGCAACCCGAAGGCTTATCTGTTCGCTGTCATCGGCGCCGAATACCTGCTGCAGATGCTGCCCAAGGGCACGCACGATTTCGCCCGCTTCATCAAGCCGTCGGAGCTGACACGCTGGTGCAAGCAGGCCGGACTGGAGCCGGATGAATTGATCGGCATGACCTACAACCCACTGACAAAAAGTTATGCATTGGGCGGCGATACCGGCGTCAATTACCTGATACGCGCAACGCTGAATGTTTGAGGCGGTCCTTTTCGACCTTGACGGCACCCTGGCCGACACGGCGCCCGACCTGTGCGGCGCCGTCAATATTTTGCTTGTCGAGGAAGGTCGACCGCAACAGCCGTTTTCCCATCTCCGCCCTTATACATCGCAAGGCGTACGCGGGTTACTCCGGAAGGGCTTTGGTATTGAAGCCTCGCATGGCGAATACGCCCGGCTGTCCGCCCGCTTTCTCGAAATTTACGCCGGCCAACTGTGCGACCTATCGCGGCTGTTCGACGGCATTCCCGAATTACTCGACACGCTGGAATCCATGCACGTTTCCTGGGGCATCGTCACCAACAAGCGGGCGCGTTATACGGAACCACTGGTCGCCGCTCTTGGCCTGACGCCACGTACCCGCTGCGTAGTCAGCGGCGATACCACGGCAGAAGCCAAACCGTCGCCGCTGCCCATCCTGCACGCTTGCGAAATTCTCGGTTGTGCCCCGCAGCGCACGCTTTACGTCGGCGACGACCGGCGTGACATCGTCGCCGGATTGGCCGCCGGCACGAAAACCGCAGCCGTTTCCTACGGCTATCTTGGCGACAGCGGCCCGATCGATACCTGGGGCGCCGACTTCATCGCCGATCATCCAGCCAGCCTGGGCGATCTTCTGTTTCCCGCAGGCCGCCCAAAGTAAGCCTGCGACGCGGCATATTTACTTTACTGCCGCTTTGCGTTCCCGACGCCGATAGCCGATCACGGCCGGAACCATGGCCAGCACGAATGCCGCCAACCCAAGCCAGAGCGGCCAGACCAATGGCCGGTTCCACTCGCGCCGTGCATTGGCGCGATCGATAGCGTCTATGCGCTGGTACTTGAGGATATTGTTGGCGACATCGCTTGGTTTCCTGTTCTTCAACCAGCGATGAATGAGCGTGTAACTCTTTGGATGCAGACCGAAATCCCAAGGGGCATCGTGCTGCAGTATGTGGTTCATCTGTCGGACGATTCCCAAACGCTCTGCTGTGTTGTCCATGTTCTTCATGCGTGCGAACAATTGATCGAATTCCGGATTGGCATAATTTGAGGCATTTTCCCCGCCCTTCGCCACCTTGCCTTCGTTGCCGTCTAGCAGAAAGAAGAAGTTCTCGGGATCAGGATAGTCAGCGTTCCACCCCAAGTAATAGAGCTGGACATTGCCTTTGCGGATCTTGTCCTGGAAGCGGTTGAAATCGGTGGAACGAATGACCAGCTGGACATCGATCTTGGCAAATTGCCGGGTCAGCCAGTCCAGCCGCGACTTCTCTCCCATTCCGCCACCAGTAGTATCGAGGTAAATGACCAGCGGCTCGCCGGTTTTCTCGTCGCGGCCATTCGGATAGCCTGCCTCGGCAATCAATTGCCTGGCAACCTCGACAGGCTTTCTCTTGCGCTTGCCGTCCACCCAGTCGTAAACCACCAGGTTCGTGCCTGCCTCGCCACTTTCATAGCCGAAAATTCCCGGTGGGAGAGGGCTTTGCGCCGCGATACCGCGACCGTTCTGGAAAATCGAGATGTACTCTTCCTGATCCACGGCGATCGAAATTGCCTGCCGCAGTTTGGTCGACCTTTCGTGCAAACCGCCCACCACGGGATCGAGCATGTTGAAGCCCATGTAGAAAATCGATGTCTTGACCGAGGTCAGCAAGCGAATTCCCCGCTCAAGCATTTCATCGGTCAGCCCGACGTCACCACCGACATTGACGCGTACTGCCTGATCGAAACTGTCCGAGGAGATTCCCGAAGCATCGTAGTAGCCCTGCAGGAACTTGTTCCAATACGGAATCGCTTCCTTTTCCCGTGTGAAAACGGCCTGATCGAGCAACGGAAGGGATTTGCCGCAGTCGTCCAGCAAACCTGCCTTGCGGTCGCCGGCTTCGCCTTCGCAGGGATAAGTCTGGCGGCCATCGAAATTGGGATTGCGTGAGAGCACCATGCGCCGGTTGGGGTCGTTCTCGGTCAACATGAACGGCCCGGTACCGACCGGCCACCAGTCCAGCGTCAGGTTTTTCGCAGCCATGCCGGGTTGGGCATAGAAGCGATCCACTTCGCGTGGCACCGGTGCGAAAAACGGCATCGCCAGCCAGAACTGGAACTGCGGATATTTTCCCTTGATCCTGATGCGCCAGGTGTGCGAGTCGATTTTTTCCACGCCTGACAACGGATAGGCATCGAGATCCATCCAGGCGTCCGCCGGCATGTCCCGCGCCGCCTGCCCCAAGGCTTCTCCCAGTTCCTTGAGGCCGACGATCTTGTCGGCCATCATCCCGAAAATGGGCGAATGCAGCCTTGGATGAGCAAGCCGCTTGATTTGATAGATATAGTCATCGGCGGTCAGCTCACGCGTTCCGGTCCGCGGGAAATCGGCAACCGTTTGCCGCCCTTCCGCGGCATTTTTGCCCAAATAAAGGAGTTGACCGCGACTATCCAGCGCGAATGCCGGGTGCGGCTGATAGCGGATACCGGGTTTCAGGCGGAGTTCGTAAACACTTTCGGCGATGCTGTCGAGCGGCGCGTCGGCTGTCAGTTCGCGGCCGGCGGCATCAAAGAAGCGCAGGCTGGGCATCTCCGCCAGCGTGGCGGGAATCAATTCATACGGGCGCTTCAGGTAGTGGTACTGCAGCGGCGGCTCGTAGATCTGGCCGGTAAAGGTGATTTCGTCCTCGGTGTAGGATTGCGCCGGGTCGAGGTGCTTGGGCCGATCGGTAAACGCAGCGTAGAGAATGTTGCGCTCGGTATCGGCCACCGGATAGGGGTCGTTCCAGGCCTGGCCGCAGCCGGCAAGCAGGACAACGAAGACGAGGTTAATCAAACAATTCCGCATGGGGTGAAGTGTAACAACTTGACCACCTCCCTGCCCATTGCCCACAATGCCCGGAAATCAGCGATACGGAGCGAACACATGCTGGACACGAAAATCCCCGACTTCTCCCTGCCCGCCACCAGCGGACAGACCTTCAACCTGGCGGCCCAGGCCGGCAAGGTCGTCGTCATCTATTTCTACCCGAAGGACAGCACGCCGGGCTGCACGACCGAAGCGCAGCAGTTTCGCGACCTCCATGACCGCTTTGTTGCGGTCGACGCCGTAATTCTGGGCATTTCCAGAGACAGCGTTAAATCGCACGAAAACTTCAAGGCCAAACAGGCGCTGCCCTTCGAACTCGGCGCCGATACCGACGAAGCGGTCTGTAACCTGTTTGCCGTAATGAAAATGAAAAACATGTATGGGAAACAGGTTCGGGGCATCGAACGCAGCACCTTCGTCATCGACCGCAAAGGCGTCCTGCGTCGCGAATGGCGTGGGGTCAAGGTGCCGGGCCACGCCCAGGATGTCCTCGATTTCGTTTCTTCCCTTTAATCCCTTTCCAACCACAACCAAAGGCCCATTTCATGCCGCGCAAGCCCGCAGCCGTCAAGAAGCCCGCCGTTACCAAGATTTTCGTCCTCGACACCAACGTGCTGATGCACGACCCAAGCTGCCTTTTCCGCTTCGAGGAACACGACATCTTCCTGCCGATCATGACGCTGGAAGAACTCGACAACAACAAGAAGGGCATGTCCGAAATCGCCCGCAACGCGCGTCAAGCTTCGCGCATGCTCGATGAAATGCTGGCGCATGACGGCGTGGATATCGATGAAGGTATCGATCTCTACGGGCCCTCGGCCAAACTGGCGAGCGGCCGCCTCTACCTGCAGACTGAAGCGATCAGCGGTGACTTGCCGCAAGGCCTGCCGACCTCCAAGGTCGATAACCAGATCCTGTCGGTCGTCATCCACCTGCAGAAAAAATTTCCCAAGCGCCCGGTCATCCTGGTGTCGAAAGACATCAACATGCGCATCAAGTCGCGCGCCCTCAACCTGCTGGCCGAAGACTACTTCAACGACAAGGTGCTGGAGGATACCGACATCCTCTACACCGGCACCCGCGCCCTGCCCGACAACTTCTGGGACAAGCATGGCAAAGGCATGGAGTCGTGGAAAAAGGACAGCAAGACCTATTACAAGGTCACCGGCCCGCTCGGCCCGCAGATGCTGGTCAACGAATTCGTCTGGCTGGAGAAAGATGGCTTCACTGCCATCGTCAAGGAAACCGCCGGCAAGACGGCCGTACTCGAAACACTCGTCGACTATACCCATCCGAAAAACGCCGTCTGGGGAATCACCGCGCGCAATCGTGAACAGAATTTCGCGCTTAACCTGCTGATGAATCCGGATATCGACTTCGTCACCCTGCTCGGCCAGGCCGGCACCGGCAAGACGCTGCTGACGCTGGCTGCCGGTCTGACGCAGGTACTCGAAAGCAAGCTGTTCGCCGAAATCATCATGACCCGCGTGACGGTGCCAGTCGGTGAGGATATCGGTTTCCTGCCCGGTACCGAGGAGGAAAAAATGGCGCCGTGGATGGGGGCCCTGGAAGACAACCTCGACGTGCTTACCCATATCGATGAAGGCAGCGGCCCTTATGGCGGCGAATGGGGCAAAGCAGCGACGCACGACATCATTCGCTCGCGAATCAAGGTCAAGTCGCTGAATTTCATGCGCGGCCGCACCTTCCTCAAGAAATACCTGATCATCGACGAAGCGCAGAACCTGACGCCGAAGCAGATGAAAACCCTGGTCACGCGCGCCGGACCGGGCACCAAGGTGGTCTGTCTCGGCAACATCGCGCAGATCGACACGCCTTACCTGACAGAAGGCAGTTCCGGCCTCACCTATGTCGTAGACCGTTTCAAGGGCTGGCCGCATTCCGGTCACATTACGTTACAACGCGGCGAGCGCTCCCGTCTGGCTGACCACGCGGCTGAAGTGCTATAATTCGTTCCAATAACTAAAGGGGCCGTGTCAGTGACACGGCCTTTTCGTTTCAGCCACGGGCTGTCTCCGCCGGAGGAAATTCTTGAAACGTCGTGATTTTCTGGCCTCTGCTGCCGCGCTCTCCCTGTTATCCGCCGAGGCACTGGCGGCAAAGAAAAAAACGGATGCGAAAGCGACATCCAAACCGACAGCCAAATCGGGAACTTCCAAGCCTTCCTCTTCCGCCCATCACTCGGCCAGATCTTCTTCCACCGCGCCTCAAGGGCCGGTTGCGCATACCGCAGAAGATCCGATCACCGAGAAACCGCCACAGGGCACCTCGGCCACACGCCTGCCACCAGTCAAAGCGGCGGAGCCCCCGTCGAACTGGCGCACTTTTGAAATCATCACCACAGTCAAACTGAAGGCTGCCAGCGGCCAGACTCGCTTGTGGCTGCCACTGCCACTGAATCAGGACACGCTCTTCCAGCGTACCCTGGGCCATGGCTGGAACGGCAATCCCGAAATGTCGAGCATGCGGCGCCTGCCGGATGGCGACCTCGAAGTCTTTCATTCCGAGTGGATGGATGGCAACGATGGACGTTTCCAGATCAAGACCCTGGTCACCACGGCGGATCGCCATTTCGACATCTCCAAGCGCACGGTTGCACCGGAGCGCGAAGACATCCTCCGCCGCAACCTGCAAGCCTCCTCGCTTATACCCAACGATGGCCTGGCCCACCAGCAAGGGGAGCAAATTATCGGGCGCATCAAGGATCCGGTCGCCCAGGCCAAAGCCATCTATGATTGGGTCGTCGATAACACGACCTACGATCCTGCGCTCGCCGGCAGTGGTACCGGCGATGTACGCCAACAGTTGATCCGCGGCCAGTATGGCGGCCGCTCCGCCGATATCAACGGACTGTTCGTATCGATTTGCCGCGCCATCGGCATCCCTGCCCGCTGTGTCTATGGCTTGCGCGTCGGCCCTTCTCGCCTGTTCCGCAGCCTTGGCCTGACCAGCGACGACGCGACCCGGGCCCAGCATGTCCGCGCCGAATTCTACGTACCCGGCTTCGGCTGGATTCCCGTCGACCCTAGTGACGTCCGACGCGCGATTGCCCTGGAAGGCCTTTCGGATCGCGACAGCAAGCTATTGTCCTTGAAGAAAGTCCTGTTCGGCGTCTGGGAAATGAACTGGATCGCCTACAACGTCGGCAACGACATCGTATTGCCCGGGCGCGAGGGTACGCTGCCATTCCTGATCCTTCCCCAACTGGAATCGCGTGAGGGCAAGCGGGACGGTACCAATCCCACCGCCTTTGAATTCACTATCAGTTCACGCCGGGTCGAGCTCTAGGGCGCGATTACAGTAAGTGTCGGCGGCCCGGCACTGGTGGCAATCAGTAATCCGATCGCCCGCCGGAGCCGCCCGCGAGATTCTCGAAGCGCGTGTATTCGCCGAGGAAAGCCAGTCTCACCGTTCCGGTCGGACCGTTACGCTGCTTGCCGATGATCACCTCGGCAATACCCTTGTCGGGCGTATCGGGCTTGTAGTATTCCTCGCGGTACATCATCAGGATCACATCGGCATCCTGCTCGATAGCACCGGATTCGCGCAGATCGGACATCATCGGCCGCTTGTCGGTGCGCTCCTCGACCTTCCGCGAAAGCTGGGATAGCGCGACGATGGGCACCTGCAACTCCTTGGCCAGCGCCTTGATCGAGCGGGAAATTTCCGAAACTTCCGTTGTCCGGTTCTCGCCCTGGCGATTGCCGCTCATCAACTGGATGTAGTCGATCACCAGCAGGCCGAGTTTGCCACCGTACTGGCGCGCCAACCTGCGCGCCCGGGCGCGCAGGTTGGCGGGGCTCAGGCCGCCTGTTTCATCGATGTAGATCGGCGCTTCGTGCAGCTTGCCCAAGGCAAATGACAGGCGCGACCATTCATCGTCGTTGAGACGTCCGGTGCGCACGCGATGCGAGTCAAGACGGCCAATCGAAGCCAGCATGCGCATCGCCAACTGCGTGCCGCCCATTTCCATCGAGAACACGCCGACCGGCAGACCAGAATCGACCGCGACGTTCTCCGCGATATTCAGCGCAAAAGCAGTCTTGCCCATTGACGGACGCCCGGCGACGATGATCAGATCGCCGGCCTGCAGGCCGGAGGTCATCCGGTCGAGATCGGCATAGCCGCTTGGCACGCCGGTAATGTCGGTCGGGTTATCGCGGTCGTGCAGTTCCTGGATGCGTTCGACGACCTGTGTCAGCAAGGGATTGATGTGAACAAAGCCCTCGTTGTGCCCGGCGCCCGCTTCGGCAATCTTGAATATCTTCGACTCAGCTTCGTCGAGAAGCGTCTCGGCATCACGACCCAAGGGATTAAGGGCATCGGCGGCGATTTCATCCGCTGTCGCCACCAACTGGCGAAGCACCGCCCGTTCGCGAACGATTTCGGCATAGCGCCGGATATTTGCTGCAGAAGGGGTATTAGCCGCCAGTTCCCCGAGGTAGGCCAGGCCGCCGGTCTGCTCGCCCTCGCCTGCAACGTCAAGCGCCTCGGCCACAGTCACCGCATCGGCGGGCTTTGCACGTTCCAGCAGGTTGCGAATCTGCCGGAATATTCGGCGATGCTCGTCGCGATAGAAGTCGGTATCGGTGACCAGATCGCCCATGCGATCCCAGGCCTGGTTGTCAAGCAACAAGCCCCCAAGAACCGACTGCTCAGCCTCGATGGAGTGCGGTGGGACACGCAACTGATCAAGGGTGGAGTCGGTGATTCTGGGTTTCGGCGGGCGCTGGTTCATGGGGAGAAGTTTAAATTAAAAAGGCCCCGCAACTGCGAGGCCTTTTATTGTGAAACACGACGTGGATTACTCGGCAACGACCGCCACGGTAATGTTGGCCAGCACATCGGTGTGCAAAGCAACGTCGAGCGGGAATTCGCCGATCGCCTTGAGCGGGCCTTCCGGCATGCGGATGGCAGCTTTGTCGACGTCAAAGCCGGCAGCCTTCAGCGCTTCGGCAATGTCGGCATTGCCGACGGAACCGAACAGGCGGCCGTCCATGCCAGCCTTGCGGGCGACGGAAACGGACAGGCCGGCCATCTTGTCGGCGACACCCTGAGCAGCGGCCAGCTTTTCAGCGGCGATTTTTTCCAGTTCGACGCGACGCGCTTCGAACTCGGCCATGGCGGCCGGGGTGGCACGCTTGGCCATGCGCTTCGGGATCAGGAAGTTGCGGGCATAACCGTCCTTGACCTTGACGACATCGCCGAGGTTACCGAGGTTGACCACCTTTTCGAGCAGAATGATTTGCATGTTTCGTCTCCTCGCTTATTGATGGTTGTCGGTGTAGGGCAGCAGTGCCAGGAAGCGGGCGCGCTTGATCGCGGTACCCAACTGACGCTGATAGCCGGCCTTGGTGCCGGTCAGGCGAGCCGGCATGATCTTGGCGTTTTCCTGGATGAATTCCTTCAGGACATCCACATCCTTGTAGTCGATCTGTTCGACCTTTTCAGCGGTGAAGCGGCAGAACTTGCGGCGCTTGAAGAGACCGCCGCCACGCTTCTTTTTCTTGTCGTCATCCTTCTTCTTGAAGAATCGAGCCATTTTCGTTTCCTTCCAAAAATTCTATTGAATTCACATGTAGCACGGGGGCCTTGCTGTTGCGGCTTTTGGCGGCGAGAAATCCAGTCACATTAACCGAGCCTCCGAGGGGCGCAGCCTGTAGCCAGCGAGCGGGTTCGCCCAAGGCCACCACAGTGATTTCCACCTCTACCAAGCGCTCCGCACCACTTTCAGCTTGTCTGGAGCTGTGTTGCAATAGCCCCTCACTAACTGGAACTCCGGCTGGTGTATAGCGCAAAGCCTTGCGCTCGACCAGTTTTCCCGAAAGTTCGATGCAATTAACCGCAGCAGTTCCCGTGCAAATATCCGTCAGGCAGCCGGTGCTTCGACCGCGGCAGCCGGTGCGGCAACTTCACCACCCATCAGCGACTTGGACTTTTCTTCCTTCATCATCGGGGAAGGGGTCGCCACGGCGGCCTTCATCTTGACGGTGAGGTGGCGCAGGACAGCGTCGTTGAACTTGAACGAATGCTCGAGTTCGTTCAGCGTTTCGCCGTCGCACTCGATGTTCATCAGCACGTAGTGTGCCTTGTGGATCTTCTGGATCGGGTAGGCCAGCTGACGGCGGCCCCAGTCTTCCAGGCGGTGAATCGAGCCGCCCTTGGCGGTCACGATGGCGCGATAGCGCTCGACCATACCGGGCACTTGTTCGCTTTGGTCCGGATGGACGATAAAGACGATTTCGTAATGGCGCATGCAAACTCCTTTTGGGATATACCCTCCGCCATGCGTTCGCGGTAGGGCAAGGTTGAAAAGCCCGCGATTATATCAACAATCGCGGGCTTACAGGGTAAATCGAGGCGGATTTTTAGAAACTGTCGTCGGCCATTTCCAGAGCGCCGGCAGCGCCATTGACGACAGACTCGGCAAGGCCTGGCGCCTGGGTCAGGAAATGGTCGGCGAAGAAGCGTGTCGTAGCCAGTTTGGCCGTCCAGAACGGATCGGCGTCTCCAGCGGCGATCTTGCTCCGGGCGATCACTGCCGCCCGGCCCATCTGCCAGCCACCGGCGACGATGCCGAGCAGATGGAGGAAAGGCACGGCACCGGCGTGGGCGGCCTTGGGATCGCCGGCGAAATTGGTGACAATCCAGGAAACCGCCCTTTCCAGGGCGTCGACCGCAACCGCCTGGCGCGCGCCGATGCCGGCGAGGTCGCCGTCGAGTTGCGTTGCGGCAGCACGCATGTTGGCGATGATGGCGAGTATGGTCACGCCCTTCTCGCGGGCTATCTTGCGGCCGATCAGGTCATTCGCCTGGATCGCAGTCGTGCCTTCGTAAATGGTCGTGATGCGGGCATCGCGCAGATGCTGGGCTGCGCCGGTTTCCTCGATGAAACCCATGCCGCCATGCACCTGGACGCCAAGCGAGGCGATGTCGATGGCAC
>Ga0209310_1001599_pt1 | contig 16445 bp, 17 predicted proteins | sample AD_UKC030_MetaG_FD_184415 | JGI IMG/M metagenome (GOLD analysis project Ga0209310, IMG submission 184415) | Active sludge microbial communities of municipal wastewater-treating anaerobic digesters from USA - AD_UKC030_MetaG (SPAdes) (version 2) | ecosystem: Engineered > Bioreactor > Anaerobic >... | reverse complement strand
CAGTAGAATGCATATGTAAAATTCTTAAAGTGTTTCTACTAAATTAGCATTTTTAAAATCTTGTTTGGTGCCTTATTTACTGGCTAAAGTCCGTGCGTTGTCCGTTCCTAAACACCTCCTTTCTAGGGAGAAATTGATGGAATTCTAGAGCATTACACATCAAAGGTATTTTGTGTCAAAACTTAATATCGTGTAGTGTGGATTTCATCCGCTGGTCGACTCCAGTTTACTGGAGAACAGCAATGCCTAGCAGAGCTATATAATCTGTAGTGTCTTTTGTACAAGGACACAGATAGACTTCTTTAGGACTAATCGCAATAGAATGTGATTTTGCTTTTTGCAGAAACGCCTTAAGTGGCGTTTTTTGCGTTTTTTCGTTCTGTTCTGACTAATTACTGCAAAAGGTTGTTTTTTGAATAATAAATTGCTTTTTTTCTATTTTTTGATACAATTAAAGCAGATTTATATATTATATTATGATAAAAATTTTTAGCAGAATTATCATTTTTCCACTGATTTCTTAAATCGGCTGTTTAGATTTTCATCAAATTTAACAGCCGACATAGAGTCGGTTTTTAATTATATAAACAAAATATATGAACAAGCAGATATATATCACAAAAAATGACAATGAAAGACTAATGGAATTGCTTAAAGAAAAAAGACCTCATGACACCTATGACGAAGCATTACTCCAAGAATTAGAAAGAGGGATAATTGTTGATTCCAAAAAAATTCCTGCTGACGTGATAACCATGAATTCCCAAGTTAAATTTACAGAAATCGAATCAAATTCCAGCTTAATTTACTGGCTGGTTTTTCCGCAAGATGCTGATATCAGTAAAAACAAAATTTCCGTACTCTCGCCAATCGGTTGTGGCCTGCTGGGCTATAAAGTCAATGATATTATCCCCGTAAAGACGCCTGACGGAGAAAAGATGGTAAGAGTCGAAAAAATTATTCACCAACCAGAAGCAGAGGGGAACTATGATTTATAATACTTTTGTAATTTTTTTGATTTATTTTTTAAACGTAAAACGTAGATTAATTTAAAATTATTCAGGAACCAAACAAAATGCTTGTCTTTTTCGGACTCATCACGGCATTGTTTCTTGTAATCAAGAGTGCTGAATATGCCATGCAGTATTCCACAAAGATTGCTACTAACTTAAAAATCCCTAAGTATGTGGTGGGATTTTTGATCGTTTCCGTCATTTCCGCATTGCCAGAAACTTTCATCGGAATAGATTCTGCTTTGCAAGGTACGCCTTCATTCGGTTTAGGAACTCTTCTTGGCGCCAATGTTGCTGACTTAACAATTATTTTTGCAATTCCAATTTTTCTTTGTTCACGTTGTTTAATGGTAAAAAGCAAAATACTTAAACATGGAAAATTGTATATTTTTATGATTGCCTTACCAGTGGTATTTGGTTTTAATGGATACTATTCGAGATGGGAGGGTATAATTTTAATTTTGGCTGGTTTTTATTTTTATTATTTGCTATTTTGGAGAAACAGAGAATCAATCATTAAAAGTGACGGATATTTTTCCTGGAAATATTTTTCTTTTCTGCTTTTGAGTATGATGGCTCTGCTTGTGAGTGCTAATTTTACCGTTAAATTTGGGGTTTCCTTGGCTGAAAATTTTAATGTTCATCCGATTATTATCGGTATGTTTTTTGTCGGACTGGGAACCACTTTACCAGAGCTACTTTTTTCCATCAAGGCTGTTAAGCGAAATCATGATGAGTTGGCTATTGGGGATATAATGGGAATGGTTATAACAGACTCGACTATTGTCATTGGCATATTGGCCTTGATTTCTCCTTTTGCTTTTAATCCAAAAATTATTTATATAACTGGAGGTTTTATGGTTGTGGCTTCGGTTATTCTTTTATATTTTATGCGGACAGGAAAAACATTGAACAAAAAAGAGGCAATAATTCTTGTTTTCTTTTACTTACTATTCGTTTTTGTTGAATTATTCGCCAATAGTTTTTTTGATATATAATTTATTTTTCCAAGTATTCCTATTTAACAAGAAACTTTTTTTGGGGCTTTGCGTTGACTTGCTAGGAAATGAGTTATTTCAAGGGGATTTTTGGAGAATTCTTAATTCGTCGCTCCGCTCAGTTGTGGTATAATAAAGATATAAAAATTAACCATAAAAATATGAATCCAATAGAAGAACTAACCAAGGAGCACGGACCGGTAAAACTGATGCTCAGGATTTTGGAAAAAGCTAGCGACCAGCTTGAGGCAGGACAGGAAATGAACGTGTCAGATTTGGAAAACGCTGTTGCTTTTATCCGTGAGTTTGCCGACAAATGCCATCACGGGAAAGAAGAACGCCTGCTTTTTCCAGCAATGGAGGAAAACAATATTGCCGAAGAAATGGCTATTATAGATGCTTTGATTGAAGAGCATAAGATTGGACGGAATTTTGTTAAAAACATGTCTGAAGCGATCGCTGAAAAAGATTCTTCTAAATTCATTAAAAATGCCAGGGGATATATTGCTTTGCTGAATCCGCATATTGATAAGGAAAATCAGAAGCTATTTCCAATGGCGGGCAAATCTCTTTCGGAAGAAAAACAAAAAGAATTAGAACTTGGATTTGAGGATATTGAAAAGAATGTTATTGGGGAAGGTCGCCACGAAGAACTTCATGCTATTATTCATAAACTAAAAGATAAATATTTATAAGCCAAGACTAAAATCATCTATTGCACCTGCCTTATGGTAGACAGGGTGTTTGAGTTTTCGTAATGTAAGTTTAATTTTAAAAAATGAAAAAATCAAAAATTGCAGGCTTTGTATTCTTGGGTTGGAAGGGTGTATGATAAAAGTATTGAAATCCTGAGTGGTGTGGGGTCGACATGCCAAAATAATTATCTAATTTTCAAAAAACTATGAAAAAAACATTAATTTATACTTTATCAGTCGCATTTGTTTTCGTGGTTACTGCGAGCATTACATTTGCAGCAGGTGGATTTGACCAATTCGGCTATAATTACAAGGCAATGATTTTTAATGGTTCAGTAGACGGAATTGATAAAGTTTTGGATGGAAGAGTTTGGGGAGACCCAACTTATGCCAACGATCATTTAGTAATGAAATGGTCAAAAGCTTGGAATGATGCCAAATTTAATGGACAACCCTGGACTTGTGATGCTTGGGAAAATAATGAATGGAATGGAAAAGGGGAAGGGGGATCAGGAGAAGTTTGGCATTATAAAATTGTATGGGTAGGAACTGAATTAGAAGATAGTTCTTGTTGGCGAGAAGGCGGATATCCTATCTGGGGGCAGTTTGAGGTTATACTTGACCAAGGAACATCAGAAGGCGTACACGAATGGATTGCTCATGCAATTTCATCGGGATACGGAATGGCTAAATAAAAGATTGTTTAATATTGTCAAAAAAGCACCCCAAATAAGGGTGCTTTTTGCGTTGACTCAATGCTTCACTATTAAATAAAACCAAAATATGATATATTTTAGATAACAAAAATTAACAAAAATAAAATGAAAAAGATATTTTTTATTTTTCCCATTATAATTATTTGTGTTTTTGTATTATCGGGATGTGGTGGCAAAAAAGAGATGGATCAAACTGCTTCTCAGAATAACGGTGCTAAGCAGGCCGATTCTGCAAAAAATATTCCGCCTCAAAAAGCAGAAGTAAAACAGGAGCGTAAGTTTGTAGCTTTAGGTTCCAGCCTTTCCAAGGCGACCAACTATGCTTTGGACAAAAAGGGGGATTGGGAAAATGCGAGTTTTTCCACTGGAGCGGAAATAAACAGCGTATACGAATATTTGATTTCAAAAGGAGAAAACCTAACTCCAAAAAATCTAGCTTCTTCAGGAGCGAACACTAAAGAAATATTGGAAAAACAAGCAGTGAACGTGCCAAGCTTCAGTCCTAAATATATAACCCTTGACCCAGGAGCGGATATATTATCCGGATCAGAAGCTGATTTTCGTTCAAATCTGGATAAAATATTCGCAAAAATACAAGGGGAAGACACAAAAATAATGATTATGACATATCCTGATTTTATCAAAATGCGGACAGCCCCTTATTCGTCTTGTAAGGAAGACAAATTCGTATATGGGGTGAAAAATTTAGCCCAAGTAAAAATTCAATCTTTTAACAATGCCATCAAGGAAATTGCAGATAAATATAACGCAACAGTTGTTGACTTATATCCAATTCTGGGTTCGGAAGATATAAGTGAATTAGATTGCTTGCATCCGAACGCTAATGGAATAAACAAAATAGCCCAGGAATTTATTAAAAATTTATAACTAAAAAAATATGAAAAAATATGTTGCCACAGTTCTTTTGGTTTTTGCTTTTGGAATTGTTTTACCAAAAATGACGTATGCTGCTAGTGATTTTCTATCACCGACGTCGTCTTTTTATTTTGTTCAATCATGGAAAGAATCTCTCAAACTATTTTTTTCTTTTTCCAAGGAAAGCAAATTAAATTATTTGGATGAGTTAAATAATAAAAGAATAAGCGAATTGTATAGTTATGGAAAAAACAATGCTCAAATAGCAGAAATGTTGGCGAATAAATATGCCAATAATTATAAAAAAATAGAAACCCTGGCTTTGGAAGTTCAAGATAAAAGTCAGATAGCGGAAAAAATTGAAAATAACAGTCTGGCTCAACAGGAAAACCTAGCCAGAGTTTATGAGCAAGTCCCCGAACAAGCCAAATCAGCCATATTTAATGCCCAAGTTAATTCATCAAAAAATGTTTCAGCAGTTCTGGAAAAAGTAAATCCTGAAAAAGTAGCGGATTATAATCAAAAAGTTCAGCAGATCCAAAAAATTCAAATGGTAGGGAAGATTGAAAAGGCAGAAAAAGAATCGGGCAATGCCGGCGGAAATCCGGAAGGCAGAGGACCTAAACCGCTGAATGCCATAAAAGGAGGAAACGAACTTAATGAAATAAATGATGCAAATGAGACTGGAGACTCGCAAGGCGGAGTACCGCAAATGCAACAGGCTCCGATGCAATCCCCTGCCTCTCAACAGTAATTAGAACAAAAAATGAAACAAAAAAACAGCTTCTTTGGGAAGCTGTTTTTTCTAATATTTAGTTACTGAGTTATTTTTATGGCAGCCGTATAAATCAATTCGTTGTTGAAATAAACATTGAGGTCATAGTCTCCATTGGCTCCCATTGGAGCACTCAGTCCCATTCCGCCACCTCTCTCGTCAATTTTCATTCTGCTGCTAGCCATTGACAGCACGGTTTCTCCAGTGGTCAAATCGACAAGATCATAATACACTTCTCCTTCTTTTGTGCCGGCTTTGCCAATCATATCAATTTCTATGGCATCAGTGGTTGCGTTGAATTCGGTAGTTGGAACAGGAATATTATTAGGTCCCGGAGGCATTCCCATTTTCATTTTGCCGACAGTTATCTTGCTGAAATATTTTGAATATGAAGGAGGATTTGAGCAAACTGATTTTATGCAATAAAGGCCGGTATTGCAATCTTTATATGTAGCGCAAACCGAACTGACTTTACCAGAAGAACATTTGCCACTTATGCATTTTAGCCCCGTTTCACAATTTGCTTCGGCAGTGCAGGCTCCTCCTTCCGCGCTCAAAACCACTTTCTTTTCTTGAGCTGGACTACTGGTGGGAATCGTTGTGCTGGTTTTCGTTCCGCAACCGGACAAAAGCAATACCGCGAAAGATGCTACTCCTAAAATAATATATTTTTTCATAATTCACCCGCCTTTCTATTTTTATTGTTAGTTTTGGATATTTTTATTATAGTTTATTTTGAATATAACACAATAAGGCAATGGGAATGTCCAGCAAGGATTGTAAACTGTAATTGCATAAATTTGGGCGTCAGCAGATTGATGGTATGGCTAAAGTATGGACAATTAAACAACTTGCCAGACAATGAAATGCGTGTTATTATTACGCAAGATTTAATATTTATAATAATAGTCAGAGGTTTATAGTGGCTTAAAGACTTTAAGAACTTTATAAACTTTATGAACTTGTAACTAAAAAATATGTCAGTACCAAAACAACGGCACACAAAGCAAAGACGAGATGCGAAGCGTGATCGTTTCAAAATTAAAACCGTAAAAACAGTGACTTGTCCGAAATGCGGAAAACAAAAAATTCAGCACAAGGCTTGTCCTCATTGCGGATATTACAAAGGCAAAGAAGTAGTGAACACGCTTAAGAAAAAAGTCGGGAAAAAGAAAAAATAAGAAATACCTGTGGTATTTCTTGAAATTCCGTCGCTCGCATCAAATGAAAACAAGTTTTCACTTGATGGCTCGCTAGGAATTATAAAAATAACAGACAAACATGGCAAATCGACATCTCCAACGATCAATTGCAATGCAAGCCCTCTTCGAGTGGGATTTTCAAGGTAAAAACAAAGATCATATTGATGAAATTATTGATCGAAATGTCAAAGAGTTTGCGCCAGGTATGGAAGAGCATGATTTTGTAGCTGCTTTAGTTAAGGGTACGATTAAAAATTTGCCAACTATTGATACTTTGATTGAAAAATGCGCGCCGGAGTGGCCATTGGACCAAGTGACCGTGATTGACCGCAATGTGCTTAGGCTTGGAATTTACGAACTTATGCACGGCAATTATGACGAAGTTCCCCCTAAAGTTGCTATCAATGAAGCCATTGAATTAGCCAAAACTTTCGGCGGCGAAAGCAGCGCTCGTTTTGTCAACGGAGTGCTCGGCACAATCTACCGTGAAATGGGTGAACCGATGAAAGATGATACATCGAAGAAACATAAGGACAATGGTGATTCTTCGGATAAATCGGATAAAAAAGAAAGTTCTGTTAAAAATAATTAGTTATTTAAATTTCCAATTTCTAATTTATAATTTCTAAACAATTTCAAATGATTCAATGACTAAATGTTTCAAACATTGAAAAATTAAAAATTGATTGAAAATTGAAAATTGAAAATTGAAAATTCTTGGAAAAATGATCGATTCTTTAGCCAAAAATATTGGCATAAAATTTAATAACATCGGGCTGCTTCAGCAGGCCGTGACTCATCGTTCCTATTTGAATGAAAACAGAAAATACGAACTTGATCACAATGAGCGTCTGGAATTTTTGGGCGACGCGGTTTTGGAACTTATCATCACAGAACATCTTTACAATAATTATTCCAATCCCGAAGGCGAGCTGACCAGTTGGCGCAGCGCTTTGGTTAATGGCGAGATGCTTGCCAAAGTCGCGCAGGAAATCGGAGTGGAAAAATATCTGCTTATGAGCCGCGGCGAAGCCAAAGACACGGGACGAGCCAGGCAATATCTGTTGGCCAATGCCATGGAGGCCATTATTGGAGCAACATATCTGGATCAGGGCTATGAAACTGCCAAAGAATTTGTTTTAAAAAATGTTGCCACGAAACTTCCAGAAATATTAGATAATAAATTATATCTTGATCCGAAAAGTTATTTTCAGGAAAAAGCGCAGGAAAACAGCAAAGTCACGCCATCATACAAAGTTGTCAAAGATTGGGGTCCAGACCATGACAAACATTTCGTGGTGGGCGTCTATTTGGGCAGTGAACTGGTAGCCGAAGGCGAAGGCAATTCCAAGCAAGAAGCCCAGCGCGATGCCGCCAGAAGAGGATTGGAAGTCAAAAACTGGCTTTAGGAGCGTCATTTATTATATAAAGCACAAACCCCGATTTCGGGGTTTTCTTTTGCTAAATAATTTAATGGGGGTAAAATTGAGGCAATAATCAATTTTTATTGTTACGTAGCATGCTACGTAACAAATATTTGCCGGAATACCCGAAAAAGGGTATAATTTGGGTGTAAAATAAAAATAAAAATATGTACGATATTATCATAAAAAACGGCACTATTATTGATGGAACAGGTAAGCCGATGTTTCGGGCTGACTTGGGCATCCACGATGGCCTGATTGCTGAAATTGGAGATCTCAGCAATGAACACGCCAAAGAAGAAGTTGACGTGCAAGGCAAATATGTGGTGCCAGGTTTTGTTGATATCAATAATCACTCAGACACATATTGGCGGATCTTTCTGGATCCGGAACTTGAAAGTTTGCTCTATCAGGGAGTGACTACTATCATTGGGGGAAATTGCGGATCGTCTCTGGCGCCGCTTGCGAACCATGATGTTATAAAATCCATCCAGAAATGGACTGATCTGAAAAATGTCAGTTTCAATTGGCTCAGCATGAAAGAATTTTTGAACGAAGTTGAAAATAAAAATCTGGCTTTGAATTTTGCCAGCCTTGTCGGACATGGAACACTCAGAAGAGGATTGGTCGGAGACGAAGTCAGAGACATCAGCCCGGCCGAAATGAATGTTATGAAAAAAATGCTGGCGCAGGCATTGAAAGAAGGCGCGCTTGGTTTTTCAACCGGTTTGGTCTACACTCACGCGAAGTTGGCATCATCGCGAGAAATCATGGAACTGGCTGAAATCGTAAAGAAATATAATGGAGTCTATACCACGCATATCCGCGGTGAAGGACATGAACTTATCCGTTCTGTTGAAGAAGCAATCCGCATAGCTCAGGTTTCAGGTGTGAGCATGCAAATTTCCCATCTCAAAGCTATGGGGGAGAAAAATTGGGGACTCATGGAAGAAGCTTTGAATATGATTGAAACGGCGCGCACCAGCAATATTGATGTTCATTTCGATGTCTATCCATACACCTTCACCGGCTCAGTTTTATATATTTTGCTGCCGGATTGGGTGACAGAAGGCGGTCGCAATATGATGCTTTCCAGGCTCAAAGATCCGGATGTGCGGGCGCGTGTCATCAAAGAAATGCGGGAAAACGAACATGATTATTCAAAAATAATTATTTCAATTTCATCTCTGGACAAAACGCTCAATCATAAAAAAGTTACGGAAATCGCTCAAATTCAGGGCAAGAGCATCGAAGATGCGATTCTGGATCTCTTGATTGCCAGCGAAGGGCGCGTGATAACTATGATGGATGTGCTGAGCGATAAAAATGTCGATAAAGGCGTGATTAATCCGTTTTCCATAATCTCATCGAACGGAGCCGGCTATAACCTAAGCCATCAGGAAACAGGCGAAGTTGTGCATCCTAGAAATTTCGGATCTTTTCCAAGAGTCTTTGCCAAATACGTAAAAAGCAGAAAAGTTGTCAGCTGGGAAGAAGCAGTCAGAAAAATGAGCGGTTTTCCGGCAGAAAAATTCAAAATACAAAAACGCGGAATTTTAGCCTCAGGAAATTATGCGGATGTAGTTGTTTTTGATCCGCAAACAATCAGTGATATGGCCACAATTGAAAATCCATATCAATATTCCAAAGGCATCGAGTGGGTTTTCGTCAATGGAAAACCGGCTATAAAAAATGGTGTCATGACGGGAACAAAAGCGGGGGAAGTGATCAGAAGAAAGGCATCATTATTTGAGTTTTAGATTTCGGAGCTTTTGTGTATTTATAATGTCAAATTTCCAATTTCAAATGACAAATAAATATTAAAAGCCCAAATTTCAAATTATAATCTGATTGGCGTTTGACATTTTGATTTTGGACTTGATTTGTCATTTGGATTTTGTCATTATTTATTTTATGGATCTTGCTTTTTTTAAGGACAAAAAAATAACGGTTTTTGGCTTAGGTCTTCATGGCGGCGGTATTGGTACCGTTAAGTTTTTGGCGTCCAATGGGGCTATATTAACCGTCACTGATATTAAAAGCAAAGAGCAACTAGCGCCAGCCTTGGAAAAACTCAAAGATCTAAAAAATATAAAATATATTCTTGGCCAACACAGAGTCGAGGATTTCATAAACGCTGACATGATAGTGAAATCCCCGCCGATTCCTTGGAGCGACAAGCATATTCAGCTGGCCATCGAAAAAAAGATTCCCATTGAAATGGATTCCAGTCTTTTTTTCAAGCTTTGTAAAAACCCCATAATCGGAGTTACCGGAACAAAAGGAAAAACAACAATAGCCACGCTGATTTATGAAATATTAAAATTAGCCGGCAAAAATCCAATGAAGGTTGGCATTGGACAAGTTTCGGTTTTGGACAAAATTTCTGCTATAAAAAGCGATTCAATTCCCGTCTTTGAGCTTTCGAGCTGGCGCCTTTCCGTGCTTGGACGCGAAAAACTTTGTCCACAGATCGCGGTTATAAGCAATATTTTTATAGACCATCTCAACTATTATAAAAAGATGGAAAAATATATTGAGGATAAAAAATATATTTTTTCAAATCAAAAACCGAAAAACTGGCTGATTGTTAACTGCGACAACGAAACGACTTGCAAAATGGCTGAGGAAGCAAAAAGCCAAATAATCTATTTTTCCTACGAGCCTCTTGAAAAAAGTCCGGCTGTTTTTATTGAAAATGAAATAATTTATCTAAACGACGGAGTTGATGTCAGAAAACTTGTACCCATAAAAGATATAAAAATTTTAGGCAGGCATAATTTGGGCAATGTCATGGCCGCTATCGGCGCAGCCTATGCTTATGGTCTTAGCGCCGAAGAAATCAAAAAAACGCTGCCCCTGCTCAAAGGGAGCGCGCATAGGCTTGAATTTGTTAGCGAGATCAAGGGCGTGAAATATTATAACGACACGGCAGCCACAATTCCTGACGCAGCCATATCGGGGCTTGATTCTTTTGAACAAAAAACAATTTTGATTGCCGGCGGCACTGACAAAGATTTAAATTTCGTGGAATTTGCCAAAAAAATTCCGGAAAAAACAAAAAAAGTGATCTTACTCAAAGGCAATGCCACGGAAAAAATTTTGGATATTATGAAAAAAAATGCAGTGGCCGATTTTATGGAATCAGTAGAAGTTGTTGATTCTATGGAAAGAGCGGTGCTATTGGCCAGCGAAAGCGCTGAGGACGGGGATGTTGTTTTGCTTTCTCCGGGCGCTGCCAGTTTCGGATTATTTTTGAATGAATTCGACCGCGGGGATAAGTTCAAAGAAGCCGTCAAAAAACTCGAATAGTTCAAAACTCAAAATTCAAAGTTTAAAATTATGGATTCCTGATTTGCAGGACGGCTAAAAAATATCGCGAAGCGATTCAGTAACTTTTCATTTTGATTTTTTAATTTTACACTTTCTAATGCTTCACGTAACAACAGCCAGAAAAACCAATCATCACAAAAAAGCCATTGCCGTGGAAATTTTTTTCGCGATTGCCATGCTGGCTGTTTTTTTTGTGCCGGCGTCGCAGGCCAGTGACATTACTTCAAATATGGTGATTCTTTTGGTCAACAAAGCCAGATCGGCTACGAATGTTACAGCTCTTAAGAAAAATGATCTTTTGCAACAAGCGGCCGAAGAAAAGGCTCAAGACATGATTAACAACAACTATTTTGCTCATGTCTCACCTCAAAAAAAATCGCCGTGGTACTGGATTGAAAAGAATGAATATGATTATACATATGCCGGAGAGAATTTGGCTATCAATTTTACGAATTCTGAAGATCAGCAGGAAGCTTGGATGGAAAGTCCTTTGCACAAAAAAAATATTTTGAATCCCAATTACGATGAAATCGGTGTGGCAGTCAAACAGGGAATTGTGGAGGGCAAAGAAACAACCGTAGTCGTGCAGATGTTCGGCGCGCAAGCCGGAAAAGAAATTGCAGGCGCAAGTTATGACAAAGAAAATGTCGACAATTCTGAAGCGCAAGCAAAGGTGGCTGGGTTGCAGTCAGAAAATGCAGACAATATTTCCGCGGAACAAAAGATGGATTTAAGCGTTTTCTTTAAAAATAATGCGCCAACTTTGATTGGATGGGGAGCTCTGTTTTCTTTGGCAATAGTTATCATAATAATTGATATTGCTGCGATTATTCACAAAAGACACAAACCCTTCTTTCTTTTGCGCGAAAACAAAACACATTGATTCTGATTTAAATACTAATTTTAGGCTTAAATAAGGCAATCAAAGCTATTTTTAATTGTTGACAAAAAGATAAAAATGAGCTAGACTGAGACTTAGTTTTTTGTCAAAAAATATAAATTAGGGAGAGGAGATATAACGTGATAGTAGAAAAAATTGAAATCTTTGTTTTAGATGAAAACGGAGTTCATTTTTTTGGGAAAAAAGACCTGAAAAACATGCAGAATTTTGATATAAAAAACCCTTACGAAAATGTGGTTTTTTTACTAAAAAAAGGAATAGAATTGTCGCAAAACAAGATAAGCAGAATTTTTTTGGAATCTGCGCAGAAATAAAAAAGGGGAGAACGTATGAGCAAAAATGGAAGTCATTTGGGAAACAAAAAGTCACTGCACGATCGTCTTAATCATCCGTTTATCAATGCTGTTAACGCAGGTGTTATTAGAAGACATCGCGATAAAAATTACGGTGGCATTAGGCAGGATGTGCCCGAAACAGAGAAGAGGATTTGCATTATCAAAAGTGATAATGGCAGGGATCTGATTAAATCCTGGGTTGGTCATTTTCCCAATAATCCCGACAAATATCGAATTCATCGGGAGAAAGAGGGAGAAATAATAATCCTTACAAGGATTGATGTTTGGCAAAAGACAGCCAACAAAAACATCTGGCCTGATTTTTTTAAAAAAATTGTCTCAGAATATGAGGCAAGAAAACAAGGTATTTTTTGATTTTTCAATCGGCAGGTCTGAATCCAGATCTGTCGATTTTACTTTTTAGCATCTAACTTGAAAAAAAATTCCAGTCCTGTATACTTATGTTATGGCTAATTTGGGGGAATACTTTCAAATAAAAGGCGGGAAAAAGCTTTCCGGCAGTATAGATGTGAGGGGGTCAAAAAACGCGACTACCCCGATTTTGGCTGCAACACTGCTGACCACCGAAACTTGCACAATTTCCAATATTCCTCTTATTGAGGACGTTTTTCGCATGCTTGAGATCCTGACGGGACTGGGAGCCGCTGTCGAATGGGCAGGCGAAAGAACAGTCAAAATCTGCGCCAAGGACATTGACCCGAAACGGCTGGATGTCTCTTTGGTAAAACAGCTGAGGTCTTCAATTTTGCTTTTAGGATCGCTTAGCGCCCGTTTTGATTCTTTTTCTTTCTATCATCCCGGCGGATGTGTGATTGGCAAGCGTCCGGTCGGAACTCACTTTGACGCTTTGGAAAAAATGGGCGTGCATATCACCAGCACCGATGCAAAAACATATGCAATTGATGCCAAAAATAAAAAAGCGGCCCAGGTTGTGCTGAGAGAATTTTCTGTGACAGCTACGGAAAATGCCATGATGCTGGCGGCAGCTTTGCCGAGGAAAACGACAATAAAAATTGCCGCGCAGGAACCCCACGTTGAAGATTTGGGGAGATTTCTAATATCAATGGGAGTTGATATAAAAGGCTTGGGCACGCACACTTTGGAGATTGTCGGCAAAAAAGAGCTGCATGGCGCAGAGCATGAAATTATTCCAGATGCGAATGAAGCGGCGACATTTCTCATTATGGGCGTAGCCACAAAAAGTCCGATTGTCGTCAACAATGCCAGAGAAGAAAATCTGGATTTGGTTTTGGAAAAACTCAGAGAATTCGGAGCTGATTTTAAAATTAAAAATAATTCTATAGAAATTGTTCCGACGGAAAAACTCAAAGCTATTGAAAAAATTGATACCAGAACCTATCCGGGAATTCCAAGTGACATTCAATCGCCGTTGGGCGTGCTGGCTTCGCAAGCTGAAGGAGAAACTATGATTTTTGACACTTTATTTGAAGGACGCTTTAATTATTTGACCGAATTGGAAAAAATGGGAGGACAATCAAAAATTCTTAATCCTCACCAGGCGGTTATTCATGGTCCGGCGCACCTAAAAGGCGGCGCGATAAAAAGTTTTGATCTGAGAGCCGGGGCATCACTCATAATCGCCGCGCTCTGCGCTGAAGGGATATCGACAATAGAAGAAATTTACCAAGTTGACAGAGGTTATGAAAAAATAGAAGAAAGATTGCAAAAACTGGGAGCAGATATACGCAGAATTTCTAAATCCTAATTTCTAATTTCTAAACAAATCAGAATTTATAAATAATAAAATTATGAAACAGAAATTAAAAGTCGGAGAAGATTGTGTTGGTGTTGGAGGGGGCGTTTTAATTTTTAATAAAAAAAGGGAAATTTTTTTGCAAAAAAGAGGAAAAAAATCCAGAAATGAAGTAGGCAAATGGGAGAAGCCGGGTGGAAGAGTTGAATATGGAGAAACTGCTGTTATGGCAATGAAGAGAGAAGTAAAAGAAGAGACAGGATTAAATATAAATATATGGGGTTATCTTCCGCATACTGATCATATCATCAAAAAACAAAAACAACATTGGGTAGCTTTTAATTATTTGGCTGATATTAAATCAGGAAAAGCTGAAAATAAAGAACCTCATAAATTTGATGAAATAGGCTGGTTTAATTTGAAAAACTTGCCTAAAAATATAGCTCAACCAACAAGAGAGGCGGTAAAGAATTTTAAAAATGGCAAATATATAAAATTATAAAATTTGTAATTAGAAATTGATTCGAAATTCAAAATTCGAAATTCAAAATTCTTAGATGGTATGTTTATACGCAGAATCGGAATAGATTTAGGCACGGCGAACACTTTGGTTTTCATACCGGGTAAAGGAGTTGTGCTCAATGAGCCGTCAGTAGTGGCAATTTCTCCCATAGAGAATATTGTTTTAGCTGTGGGCAATCAGGCCAAAGAGATGTTAGGACGGACACCAGATTCGATTGTAGCTTCGCGGCCGATGAAAGACGGAGTGATTGCCGATTATCGCGTGACCGAGGCTATGCTGAAATATTTCATCAACAAAGTGACCGGCAAAGTGCGTTTGTTTCGTCCGGAAATCATGATTTCAATTCCGGCCGGAGTAACTTCGACTGAAAGGCGGGCCGTTATTGACGCGGCCGTCAAAGCTGGCGCAAAATCAGCCTATGTTGTCAAAGAACCGCTACTCGCGGCGATTGGGGCCGGAATTCCGATTCACAACGCGCAAGGCAATATGATCATCAATATCGGAGGTGGAACATCGGAGATCGCGGTTATTTCGCTGGGAGGCGTTGTGGCAGCGCATAGCGCGCGCGTAGGCGGCAATAAATTTGATCAGGCAATCTCGGACTATATCAAGCGCAAATATGGCCTGGCAGTGGGCGACAGAACAGCTGAGGATATTAAAAAAGAAATCGGCAGTGCGATTGCACAAGTCAAGGAAGAGCATATGGATGTCCGCGGGCGAGATTTGATGGGCGGCCTGCCTAAGACAATCAAAATATCTTCCAATGAAATCACGGAAGCCCTGCAGGACGAGCTCAGAGAAGTTATCAACGCAATCAAAAAAGTTTTTCAAGAGACTCCGCCGGAACTGGCGGCTGACATTATGGATAAAGGTATGGTGCTTTCGGGCGGAGGAGCGCTTTTGAGCAATCTCGACCAGCTTATCAGCAAAACAATCGGCGTGCCTTGCTACGTGGCGGACGATCCGCTTTTCTGCGTGATCAAAGGAATTGGCATTGCACTCGACAATTTGGAAGTGTATAAGCGGACAATAATGCTATCTAAGTAGCTTTTAGCTTTCAGCTTCTTAGCTTCTTAGGATTTTCTAAAAAGCTAAAAAGCTAACGCCTGACAAGCTGATGAAAATTGGTATCGATGCTTCCCGGGCATTTCTAAAAGACAGGACGGGAATTGAAGAATATTCATATCAAGTTATAAAAAACCTTGCAAAAATAGAAGGAGAGCAGGCCCGCCTCGCGTCGACGAGCGGTCATCTCCGCGAGTCGAGGCGGGTTGTTTTATATTTGCGCAAAAATCAAGAAATAGATTTTACTTTGCCAAATAATTGGAAAGTCAAAATTATAAAGTGGCCGAGGTTTTGGACGCAGTTTGGTTTGTCTTTAGAAATATTTTTGCATCCGGTTGATGCGCTTTTTATTCCGGCGCACACGGTACCATGCATTCATCCTGCCCGCACAATAGTTACGATTCATGGTTTGGAATATGAATTTTGTCCAGAGGCTTATTCTTTTTGGGAACGGTTGTATATGCGCTCAACGATCAAAAAATCATGCAAGTGGGCGAGCAAAATAATCGCTGTGTCTGAAAACACAAAAAAAGATTTGATAAAATTATACAAAGTACCGGCAGATAAAATCGAAGTGATCTACGAAGGATATGAAAATAGTAATCAGCAACCAGTAATCAGTAACCAGAAAAATACAGAAAAAGAAAACAGTTACGAGTTACGGGTTACGAGTTACGGGAGTTATTTATTATTCATTGGTCGTCTTGAGGAGCGCAAGAATATTGTCGGCATTATCAAATCTTTTGAAGTTCTGAAAGAGCGCTACAAGATTCCGCACAAACTGGTTTTGGCGGGGAAGCCGGGATTCGGATATGAAAAAATAAAAAATGAAATTGCCAATGTGAATTGCGTGA
>Ga0209310_1001598_pt1 | contig 16447 bp, 9 predicted proteins | sample AD_UKC030_MetaG_FD_184415 | JGI IMG/M metagenome (GOLD analysis project Ga0209310, IMG submission 184415) | Active sludge microbial communities of municipal wastewater-treating anaerobic digesters from USA - AD_UKC030_MetaG (SPAdes) (version 2) | ecosystem: Engineered > Bioreactor > Anaerobic >... | reverse complement strand
AAGGGTACGCAACCTCAGCTTCGACGCATACGAGGAGTTCAGGGCGCTTGCCCGCGAGGCGGAAGCGGTCCGTGAAACCACCGGCAAACTGCAGAACCGCATCACTGAACTCTCCGCTCGCAATGATAACCTCTCCCAGAGGGTACGCGAGATGGAGGTGCAGTCGGCCCGCAAGGACGCAAATATCGAGGAACTTAACGGGCGCCTTCGCGAACATTCAGCCGGCATTCAGGAACTCTCGAAAAAAGTGGCAGGCTTTGAAGCCACGCGCGAAGAAAATGTTAAGAACTATAACGAGAATATCGCACGGCTGAACCAGACAAAGGACAGCCTCGAGGCGGAACGGCGCAGGCTCACAGAAGAGAAACTCAGGGAAGCAACTGACAGGCTTGAGGTTATGAAGAAGCAATGGTCGGAGCATGAGACCGACGTGAAAAACTCAATCATGCGCATCTGTGACCTCAACCACGTAAACTACGTCGAAAAGGTCCCCTTCAGGGGGAACCCTGACAATACAATTGAGATCAGCGGTGAGTACATAATCTTTGACGCCAAGAGCCCTGCAAACGACGATCTGTCGAATTTCCCCACCTACATAAAAACACAGGCAGACAATCTTAAGAAATACGCCAGCCAGGATAATGTCAAGAAATCAATGTTCCTGGTTGTACCGACCAACACTATCGACAAAATCAAGCAGTTGACATACAGGCTGGGCGACTATGACGTATTCGTCATTACAAGGGATGCACTTGAGCCGGTGATCCTTTCGCTCAAAAAGATCGAAGAATATGACCTGGCAGAGAAGCTGAGCCCCGAGGACCGTGACAGCATCTGCCGGATAATCGGAAAGTTCGCCCATACCGCCAAGCGACGGATACAGGTCGACCAGTATTTCTCCGAAGAGTTTATTGACATAGTACTCAAAAGCCAGAAGGAGCTTCCGGAAGACATAAAAAAGCAGGTCATTGAGTTCGAGAAGTCGGAAAAACTGAATCCGCCAACTGAAAAGCGTGCCAAGATCATTTCGATAGACGAGCTTCAGAAAAAGAGTGAGGAGATAGGTGCTGAGGCTCAGTCAAAGAAACTCTCCACTCCCGTTTCTGACAATGAAAAATTATGACAAAGTGCGCCGCGAAAAGGATTTCATAGGAGAAAAGGAGCTGGATGAAGATGCACTGTACGGTATTCAGTCAGTCAGGGCACGGGAGAACTTCCCCGATAAGGGGAGATTCAGCGAGGATTGGTACCGGGCAATGGCTGTGACCAAGAGGGCTTGCTATCTCGCAGCTGCCTCTTTTTTTAAGGAAGCGGCAAATAAGTATGACCTGGCGTCAATGAATGTCAGGGTTGTATCAGGTGAAAAACTGGATGCTCTGTCGTTAGCCGCAGAAGAGTGCGCAGCCGGAAAACACTTCGAGCATTTCATTGTCCCTGCTGTTTCAGGCGGTGCCGGCACCAGCATAAACATGAACATGAATGAGATTATCGCCAACCGGGCCCTGCAGGTACTCGGCAGAAATCCCGGTGATTATGATCTCATTGACCCTATCGAGGATGCCAACATATTCCAGTCGACTAATGACGTGGTACCGACAGCCCTCCGGGTGGCGGCCATGAACCTGCTTGCAGAGCTCGGTGAGTCGATCAATGAGCTTCGCAAAAGCCTGGAAGAAATCGAAGAGAGATACCGCGCTGTGCTTCGGATCGGATATACCCAGATGCAGGAGGCCGTACCAACCACATGGGGCAGGCTCTTCAGCAGTTACAGTGACGCCCTGTCCCGTGACTGGTGGAGAGTATCGAAATGCCTTGAACGTATCAAAGTGGTTAATCTCGGAGGCTCTGCAGTGGGAACATCCATAACAGTTCCGAGGTACTTCGTAACCGAAGTTGTACCGAAACTTCAGCAACTTACCGGCCTGCCGGTGACGCGAGGGGAGAACCTTTCCGACTCCACTTCCAACCTCGACCCGCTGGTGGAAGTCCACGGCATCATAAAAGCCCACGCCGTTACAATGGAGAAGATAGCAGGAGACCTGCGCATGCTGGCATCTGACCTGCATGACAAAAGATCCCTGGCCATTCCCGCAAGACAGACCGGCAGCTCGATAATGCCAGGCAAAGTCAATCCCGTTATCCCTGAATTCGTGATCAGCTGCTCACACCGGGTTTATAGCAATGACCAGCTTGTTTCCCTGCTTTCAGCTCAGGGCTGCCTCGAACTGAATGCATATATCCCGCTGATAGGCCACGCCCTGCTTGAGAGCATTAAGACACTTATCGCGGCAGACCGCTCCATGGCTGAAAACATGATCACAGGTATGGAGATACATGCTGACGAGACGGAAAAACAGGTTTTGTCAAGTCCTGCTGTTGCCACTGCCCTCCTGCCTTTCATCGGCTATAAAAAAGCTGCAGCCCTGTCTAAAATGATGAAGGTAGAAGGGCTCAGTATATTCGAGGCCAACGAGAAGCTCGGATATCTCACCCGGGAGAAACTCACTGACATACTCAAGCCTGAGAACCTTGTGCAGGGCGGTTACCGCATGAAGGATATTGAAGAGTAAACAGATGACAGCCAGAGGAAGGGACACAAAACCCCATGTGGGGATATTCGGCCGGAGAAATGTGGGCAAAAGTTCGCTGATAAATGCACTTGTCGGTCAGGACATAGCAATTGTCTCTGATGTTGCCGGCACCACAACTGATCCGGTGAAAAAGAGCATTGAGGTGCATGGCCTGGGGCCACTTATCTTTATTGACACGGCAGGGATTGATGATACCGGTGACCTGGGTGAGCTTCGGAAAAAGAAATCGATGGCCTCGCTTAAACTTATTGACCTGGCCATTCTTGTCCTTTCAGAAAACAGGTTCGGTGATCATGAAGCCGGGCTGACGGAAGAGTTTCGCAAACTTGATATCCCATATGTGATAGTGCATAACAAGAGTGATCTCACACCTGTGACTGCCGAGCTGCGTGAACAGGTCATGAATCTCACAGGCAGGAAAGTTACGGAATACTCTGCGCTGCACCCGGAAAAATACAATCCTGAACTGTTGAGGATGATCAGGGAGGCAATGCCAGCCACAGCCCTTAAAAGCCACGGCCTGATTGGCGACCTTGTAAATCCCGGTGATATCGTGCTGCTGATCACCCCGATCGACATCGAAGCGCCTGAGGGCAGGCTCATACTGCCACAGGTACAGGTAATCCGCGACATACTCGACAATGACTGCACAGCTATAGTCCTGAAGGAGAGAGAGGTGGACGCGTTTCTGCAGCGCACCGGAATCAGGCCGGCACTGGCAATAACTGACAGCCAGGTTTTCCTTAAGGCTGACGCTTCCATCCCGCGTGATATTCCTCTGACAAGCTTCAGTATCATCCTGGCCCGGCAGAAAGGCGACTTCGCCGAGTATCTTCGCGGCACGCCGAAAATCGGGGAGCTGAAGGACGGCGACAGGGTTTTACTGCTCGAGTCTTGCACCCATAACGTCTCATGTGATGACATCGGCAGGGTTAAGATCCCGAGGTGGCTGACGAATTTTACAGGAAAGAAGCTTGAGTTTGATACTGTTGCCGGGCTTGACGCCTTTCCGCGGCCAATTGAAGATTATGCGCTGGTGATACAGTGCGGCGGATGCATGGTGACGCACCGGCAACTGCTGAACAGGCTTCGTGAGCCGAAAAAACATAATATTGCCATTACCAACTACGGCATGGCCATAGCTTATGTTCACGGCATATTCAGCCGTGCAACCGAACCGTTCACAGGACGTATAGAAAAGGCCGGAGATCTGTTCTGACCCCCGGCCATCAACAATATCATTATTATAGTTTATTCCGGCCTTTTGCTCCTTGCCAGACTTCAGACCACCTCACCGGTACCCTTCAGGTACTTGTCAAGGAATTCGAGTATCTTCGAGTAGGCCTTTATCTCGTTCTCCTTTTTCACAAATCCGTGGCCTTCATCCGGGAAGACCACGTATTCGACGGGAACTCCGGCTGCCTTAATTGCCTCAACCATCTCGTCAGACTCAACCTGCAGCACCCTCGGGTCATTGGCACCCTGGAGTATCATAACCGGATTCTTTACGTTCTGCCCGTGGAAGAGCGGTGAGATATTGTAGAGTCTAACGGAGTCAGCCGTGAAGGGATCTCCCATTTCTGTGTAGAGAGCATCCCGGAATGATGCCCAATAAGGCGGTATCGACTTAAGGGTACGCAGCCAGTTGGTCACACCGAAGAGGTTGACGCCAACCCTGAATTCATCCGGGGCCGATGTCATTGCTGCCATAGTCATGAATCCGCCATAGCTGCCGCCGACGATGCCGATCTTCTCACCGTCGATATACTCCTGTTCCTGCAGCCACTTCTTGCCCCAGATGCAGTCCTTCAGGTCCTTGTCGCCGTGATTCCGGTCATCCATCTTGTAAAAAGTCTTTCCATATCCGCTGCTGCCTCGGTTGTTGACACCAAGAACAGCATATCCGTGATTTACAAGATATTGTATGATCGGATTGTAATAAGACATTGTCTGCCCGCCAGGTCCGCCGTGGACCCAGATCAGTGCAGGCACCTTGTTTTTCTTTGTAGCGGTCAGGGGTTTGTAGTAAATTGCAGGAATCTCCAGACCGTCAAACGAAGAAAATCGTATTACCTGTGCATCGGCCAGATCAGCCGGATTTATCTCCGGGTTGAGATTGTCAGTCAGCTTTTTGATCTCCGTACTGCCGAACTCGTGGAGATAAAGATCACCCGGAGTTTTAGATGTGCCAAGACCTAGTAACATGTACTTTTCACTTTCAGAGACGGTGAGGCCATTGACGCTTGCACCAGGAACCTCCGGATAGGTAACCTTCTGCCCTGTTGCCAGGTCAGTGATGTTCACCTGAATCCGGCCATCCTCATTTATGCCGATGATCCGATACTTTTCATTCTCTGTCAGCCAGCTGCCTGTGACATCCCAGTTGGCTTCATACAGCAACTCGCGCTTTCCGGTGGCCATTGTGTACTTTACGAGATATGTAAACTCCTTCCCGGCATCGGTTGTGTAGAAAAAGGCAGTATTGTCATTCGTGAATCCCGAAGCGGAATACACTCCCGGCTTATCAGGTTCCGAGACTTCAACAGTCTCCCCGGTAGACAGGTTTATAATAAAGAGCTTTGACTCGCTTGTGGTAATTGATTTTACCGTTGCTATAAGTGACCTGTCCTTACTGGCCCCGGCGTAATCGAGACCCTCCTTATTTTCCCATAACATCTCTTCCTTCCAGTCGCCCACGTTCATTTTGTATAAATCGAAGAACCTGGGGTCACGCTTGTTGGATGTGAGGTACATTGTTTTCTTGTCGCGGCTGAAGCCGCTGAATGAAGCCTTGACATTATCGCCCGGAGTCAGATCGGTTGAAGTCCCGTCCTCATTAAGAAGGTAAATGTGATTGTTCTCATTCCCCCCCTTGTCTGCTGAGTAGAGTACCTGGCCGGTGTCATGGACATAACCGATACCAAACAGTGATTCGGTTTCGGAGAATGTCAGCTGTTTTTTGGAACCATCAGCGAAGTTAATTTCGAACAGGTTGTATATCCCTGTCTCATTACTGGTTACCAGGCCCCTGGTCTCGTCAGGCGAGAAACCTGAAAACTCAATGTTAACATTCTTGTAGAACTGGTCGATAGTATACTGCTTAATCTCCTTCTTTCCGGTACAGGAAGCGAGAAACAGAATAGCTGCAAAAACCATGAATTTTTTCATAGGCTCATTTATTAAGGGTTAATGCTCAAAAGACTCCAAAAGTTCCCGGTTGCTGCGCAACCTGCATATCAGAATGCTGACACGAATCCGGCGCTCAGCTTTCCGTATGGATCTCCGCTGAAAATATGAGTGTACTCGGCCACCAGCCTGACATTTCTCCTCAAGAGATAACCTGCATGAATCGTTCCTGAACTGTAATCCAGCTGGTCAAGGTCAGAATCGACCCAGTTTACGAGGCCTGTAAAGTACCACTTGCTCATATCGCCTTTAGGCGCATATATCAGCTCTGCAAAACCTCCCTGTGTTTTTACATCAGTCAGATGAACCTCACCGTCACCGTCAAACACATCTGAGTCGGTCCTCCATAAATACTGCACATTCAGCAGCAGCTTCCCGTCTATGTCGACCGCCAGGTCGGGACCGTACATTTTCATTTCACTGACGTAAGGGTCAGGTGCATTGTCACTTATGACCTCCCTGCCGGTGTACCCGAAAAAGCCGACTGAGACGCTGTTTCCTATGGCCTGGTTCAGTCGGAGCATGAAATTCTTGTATTTGTCCTTGTCAAAGAGGTACCCCTCTCCCGCCTCTCCGATTCCGCATCCGTTGACAATTTCCCCAACGATTGTCGTTCCCGTTGAAAATCCCTTGTCAAACATTATTCCACGGTCATATTTCAGGTCAACCGATGACTCTGACGGTTTGACGCCGTAAATCTTGTATGGCTCGAGTGTGAGCCGCAACTCGCCCTTAAACAGCGGATCTGAAGTCTGGAACTGGCCGATAAACAGGTTAATTCCTGAATTCAGTACGTCTGAATACATGAGGAATGCATCCTCAAGACCTGCAATATGGCCGCGCTCATTCATCAGGAAATAGAAATAGTACGAGAGCTTGTCTGAAAGCTCGCCGCCGGAAAGGACCTTCACCACAAATGGCGCACCGAAATCGACTGTTCCTGCATCATTGAAATTAAAGCTGGCAAAGCCGTCAATTCTGATTGCAAGCGGGAGTTCCCTGAACAGCGAAAGCCTGTCGTCTCCGGTCTGTATGAAGTAGCGTGGCGACTCATAGTCAGTCATTCTGAAACCTGCTCCTGCGAACTCATCTCCGAACGGTTTCAGGGTCGGAGCTGCCGGAGAGTGACATACCTGGCAGCTGATCTGGTACTTGCGGGCAAAGGCAGGTATGGCCGATACCTGTTCATATGGAAACACCATAATGATCATTACGGTCATTATGGCAGCCCTGGCAATGAAAGAGGTTTTCATATTAATTCTTTTAAGGTTGTCTATCAGGGAAGGATCTCGACTCTGGTTGAATGCTCATTGACCATAATTATTTCTGACTCATCAGACGGAACTTTCAGAAAGTCAGCTACCGGTTTTACAAGGAGCTGGTAGTTGAGTACGGCTCTGACCTTCATCTCACCGGGTGCGGCTTCATAGGGTATTTTGAATGTGAATTTCTCCACCTTTGTCTCCCTGGGGCCGATGCGGTAATCCACCCCCTGGGAGAATGTGTTCCACTGCATGATTGTCATATTCCCCTGCTCGTCAAAATATGGCTTCCGGAATATCCTGTTCCCGAACGGAATGCCGTCGCGCTGTACGCCCTTGAAATCGGTTAGCTTAAGCGGTATCGCCATATCCTGGTAGGCAAGGTAATCACCTGATATTGTGTATTCCTCACCCTCGAACCCCTTCTTGTCAACGTTCAGGTGATATGTTTTGCCCTTTGCGTCAGTGGCCTCGACATCGAGCCAGGCTATGCGGTCTTCCACTGATCCGGTGGGGAATTTATGGCCTGTCTTCTGGTTGAACAGCGCAACTGTAAAGACAATGTTTTCACCGGGCTCTGCAAGACGCATATCAGGTTCAATCCGAAGTTCAATTGTTCCCCTTACCTTTCCTGGGTCATGTGCGCCATGGAACAGATGCAGCCGGGCATCATCGCGCTCCTTCCCCATCAGTGCAAGGATATACGGACCTTTGGGCATGTGGCAGTCCTGGCACCGGACTCCCTCCATGGCGTAGGGTCCCTCCTTCCACTCAAGCTGGGTGCTCTTTACCCATATGCCGTAAGGATTCTTCTCATTGTGACAGTTGCCGCAGAACTCGGTTGTCCTAAAGAAATCGTTCTGAACTATCTTGTGTGCAGGCGACTGTATCTCGGGCTCCCTGCCGCTGTATTTTGTCCGCCCCGGCTCGATATAATAACTGAAATTGAATGGCGGATCAGTCTGTGCCCTCTGCGTCAGATGGCACACTTCGCACGAGACTGACTCATTGGCCATGCTCTTTTCCTCCGGACGCGGAGGAGGAAACTTGCCCACCATATATGCCATAGGCGAATGGCATCCGTTGCAGCCGTCGACCGGGTCTTTCAGGGCAGGATTTACTTCGGCATGCGGCACCGCAAGCTCGAAATACTCGATTTCATCCCAGTGATGAGTATAGGCCTGTGACATCATTGCCTGTGACCACTGCTCATAAATGCCCGGGTGACATGAGCGGCACTTCTGAGCCGGCTCGAAATCCTTGTACTGGTACCTGCCCTTCAGATCTTCCTGCGGCAATGACCTGATTATTGTGAAGGCCGCCAGTGTCAGCATTATTGCTGCAGGCACAATAACCGGCAGCAGGAAAGATGTTACTTTGCTTTTCATAGGTCGGAGATTAAAACCGTTTAAATTATGAAAAAAATTAATGTCGTCTAAAGAATTGCGATACAAATGAGTTAAAAAAATGTCACCGCGAACATCCGTCACATGGCAGTCTCATTTCTTTTCATATATTTGGTGCTGTAAATCTGCATCATGACACGCAGCTGGACACTGGAATACAAGATCAAAATCAACCGCTCCGGATTGTATTGATTGACCCGGGAGTGGCGCCGCCAATCCGTGGTGCCGCCTTTCTGACCTTTTTTCTTTCCATTAAATCTTAATTCTGAAAACATTTAAAATACTATATCCATGGATACATTAATTATTACCGGATCAGGACTTACAGTCAATGATGTAGTCAATGTTGCCCGCCACGGCCAGAAAGTGGAGCTTCACCCCGAAGCCCGAAAAAGAATTCTCGAATGCCGCGCCATGCTTGAAAAGAAAATTGTGGCACATGAAATCATGTACGGGGTCAACACAGGCATTGGCGAGTTCTCGGAAATGGTTCTCAATGATGACCAGATCAAGGACTTCCAGAAATACCTTGTATATAATCATGCAGCAGGCATTGGTGACCCTGCGTCGGAAGAAATCGTCCGCGGCGCCATGCTTGGCCGTATCAACGTTCACGCTCACGGCAACTCCGGCTGCCGCCTTGAGATTACCGAGACCTACGTTGAGATGCTCAACAAGGGTGTCACTCCATATGCATGCCAGAAAGGTTCTGTAGGCGCCTGCGGCGACCTGGCTCCGATGTCCCAGATAGCTCTGCTGCTGATGGGCGAAGGCAAGGCCTACTACAAGGGCGAACTTCTCGAAGGCGCCGAGGCGATGAAGAGGGCAGGAATCAAGGTTCCCGGTCTGCAGGCACGCGACGGACTTGCAGCAATCAACGGCTCCAACATGCTCACCGCCATGAGCGCAATATGGCTGGTTGATGCAAACAACTGGCTGAAACAGGCAGAGATAGCCGCTGCAATGTCACTCGAGGCGCTTAAGGCCAACATGAAACCCTATGCACCCCTGCTGCACGAGGCCCGCGGTTTCAAAGGAGCAATCCGTAGCGCAAACGCAATAAACAAATGCGTTTCAGGCGGCGACCTGAAGGAAGGAAGGGTCAAGTCAAAAGTTCAGGATGCCTACTCAATGAGGTCGACTCCACAGGTTATTGGCGCCGCCCATGACATGCTCGGATATGCCCGCAGCCAGGTTGAAATTGAACTTAACGGCGTAGGTGACAACCCGATATTCTTCCCGGAAAAGAACCTCCAACTCTCAGGGGCTAACTTCCAGGGATCACCGGTGGCCGTCCCGATGGATATGGCCGGCGCATGTATCACAATGGTATCAGTAATGTCAGAACGGAGGATGAACCGTCTCAATAACCCTGCCCTCAGCGTAGGACTTCCCGATTTCCTCACCAAGGGCGCAGGAATGTTCTCAGGTCTGATGCTCAGCCAGTACACCGCTGACATGCTGATAGTTGAACAGCGCATACTTTCGATGCCTGCTTCAATACAGTCGATACCCGCAGCAGCTGACCAGGAAGATTTTGTCTCAATGGGAATGAATACCGCTATCAAGAACAACCAGATCCTTGACAATGCATACGGCATCCTGGGAATCGAATATATGGCGGCAGCACAGGCTCTTGATTTCAGAAAAAGCGAGTATAGCTTCGGCACCGGTGTGCAGAAAGCCAAGGATGTGATACGCAAACATGTGGAGTTCCTCGACATTGACCGTCCGCTCTATGCTGATCACACCACAATGAAGGAACTTGTGAAGTCATGCGAGATATTGCATGAGGTGGAGAAGACGGTGGGCAGCCTGGAATAGGCAATAGGCAGTCGGCAGTCGGCAGTCGGCTGCATGACAATGCTTTATCCCCTACGGGGAAGGTTTCTTTTTATGCCTTCTTATCAAATTCTGAATGGCCACGGCCAAGAGTTGCGCGCAGAGCATAAAGCATTGTGCTTCAAGTCAACTTCTTCAGGGCAATATTTGTTTATTATCACGGTTGTATACCTTTGGATACATAAACACAGTCCCTCATGAAGAAGTACCTTATTCTGCCACTGCTTGTTGCTGCCATGGCCTCCTGTGCCACACAGGAGCTCTACCTTAACGTGACCCAGCCTGCCCCGGTGACAATTGCTCCGGAGATAAAAACAATCGGGATCATTGACCGGTCAACCCCAACTGATCAGACAAGGTCACTTGACAACCTCGACAAACTACTCTCCCTGGAGGGAGCTGATCTCGACTCAATCGGCACCCTCGAGGCTATCAAGGGTGTTACTGAGGAACTTGCTGCAAATGACCGCTTCAACGAGGTTAAACTCCTTGACGGTCTGCAGTTCAGAACCAGCAGCCTGGCCGGACTTCCGGCCCCGCTGTCATGGGACCAGGTGGATATGATCTGTAACGAGAACGGAACCCAGGCTCTGTTCGCACTTGAAATGTACGATACAGATACCAGGGTCAATTATTCAACCGAGCCTACAAAGGTTAAAACCCCTCTGGGAGATATCCCTGCACTTCTCCATAAAGCCTCCATGGAGACCCTCGTGAAGACCGGATGGCGCATTTACTCTCCGTCAGACCGTGCCATACTCGATGAATACATTGTGGCTGAATCTATAGTCTTCGGGGGTCAGGGGGTCAACCCTGTTGCGGCCGTGGCCGGAATGGTTAACAGGAAGCAGGCTGTCAGGGAAGTAAGCCGAAAGGCAGGCAACATTTATGCTATGCGCCTTATTCCGTACAGGCTAAGGGTCACACGCGACTACTTCGTCAAGGGTACAGACAATTTCAAGATTGCTAAAAGAAGGGCCCAGCTTGGGAAATGGGATGATGCTGCCGAACTATGGCAGCTTGAGACCACAAACCCGAAAATGAAGGTGGCCGGAAGAGCCCATTATAATATGGCCATTATCAGCGAGATAAACGGCGATCTTGACGCCGCAACTTCATGGGCTCAGAAAGCATACTCTGATTATCGCAACAAGCTTGGTCTGCGATATGTCAGGATCCTTGAGAACCGCAGATACAATGAGGAAGTCCTGAAATACCAGGAACAAAGGTAAAGACTACCTTTTCTGCCTCATCCATCCCTGAGAATTGCAGTCAATATTTCTACCTTTATGGCTGCAAATGCAGATATTATGAAACGCACTCTCCTTACCTCACTTATCATGGGACTGGCATCTCTTATTTCAACAGGGCAGGATAAGGACCTGCTGAAATATGTGAATCCCTTTATCGGTACCGATAAGATGGGCCATACATTTCCGGGAGCTACTGTCCCTTTCGGGATGGTGCAACTCTCGCCTGACACCGACACACTGCCATATGAGGTTAACGGTGGCTATAACAGGGATGTCTATAAATACTGCGCCGGATACCAGTACGCTGATCAGACCATTGTCGGATTCTCCCATACTCATTTCAGCGGCACAGGGCACTCTGACCTTGGTGACATTCTCCTGATGCCCACAACCGGGCCGTTGCAGCTGAACCCCGGCACGGCTGATGAACCGGAAAAAGGATACCGTTCACGGTTTTCACACAGTAACGAAAAGGCTTCGCCTGGTTTCTATTCGGGCCTGCTCGATGATAATGACATCCTTGCCGAGCTGACGGCAACAACACGCACCGGAGTCCACCGTTACACCTTCAATAAGGGAGGTGAAGCACATGTCATCCTGGACATGGTACACGGTATCTACAATGACGCGGGCAAGAATGTATGGACATTCATCCGGGTGGAAAATGACACACTGATCACCGGTTTCAGGCAGACAAGCGGATGGGCCCGCACACGGTCCCTTTATTTCGCCATCGCATTCTCCAAACCTTTTTCCTCCTACGGATTTCGCGATGACTCCCCGGCAAGGGTCTACAGGGGCTTCTGGCGCCGCTTCGACCAGCGTACCAATTTTCCCGAGGCAGCAGGACGGAACATAAGGGGACATTTTGACTTTGCCACACAACCGGGCGAACAGATCACAGTAAGAGTATCCATCTCACCTGTCAGCACTGCAGGAGCGGTGGCCAATATGCTTGCAGAAGCACCCCGGCCTGACTTTGACGGCATCAGGCTGCGCGCCGAAGCATCGTGGAGTAAAGAACTCGAAAGAGTGAAGGTTGAAATGGAAAACGAAGAGCAGATGACCAGCTTCTATACATCACTCTACCATACGTTCCTCTCCCCCACTGTCTACATGGATTCCGACGGAAGCTACAGGGGCCTCGATCAGAACATCCACCATGCTGAAGGCTTCACCAACTATACAACTTTCTCCCTGTGGGATACATACAGGGCGCTGCATCCTCTATTCACAATAATCCAGCAGGAACGGACGGCAGACATGATCAATTCGATGCTGGCACACTATGATCAGAGCGTCCATCATATGCTTCCCGTATGGTCACACCATGCCAATGAGAACTGGTGCATGATAGGCTACCACGCTGTGCCGGTCATTGCTGATGCCATTGTCAAGAAGATCAAAGGATTTGATTATGAACACGCCATGACGGCGTGCGTCACTACTGCCCGCAATGGCTGGTATGACGGCCTTGATGATTACATGAAGCTGGGATACGTTCCCGACGAACGCAGCGGATCTTCGGTCTCCGTCACCCTCGAGTATGCCTATGACGACTGGTGCATTGCACAGGCCCTGAAAAACATACAGGATGAAAAACTGCCGTTGATTTCTGATGATCTGTATAATGAATTCCTCCGCCGGTCATGCAACTATCTGAATGTCTGGGATCCGTCATCCGGTTTCATGAGGCCCCGGAAGAGGGACGGCAGCTTCAGGGAAAATTTCGATGTACTGAGCACACATGGTCAGGGATTCATTGAAGGAAATGCATGGAACTACAGCCTCTATGTACCTCATGACCCCGCAGAACTGATACGCCTCCACGGCGGGAAGAAAAGATTCACCGAACATCTCGATTCCCTCTTCACAATGTATCTTCCCGAAAGCTTTTTCGCCGAAACGGAGGATATCACCCGCGAGGGCATAATAGGCAACTATGTCCACGGAAACGAACCGTCACACCATGTGCCTTACCTGTATAATCACGCCGGCGCCCCGCGTAAGACACAGTACTGGGTAAGGCACATAATGGACCACAAGTACCTTCCGGCCCCTGACGGTCTGAGCGGCAATGACGACTGCGGTCAGATGAGCGCCTGGTATATCTTCAGCGCACTGGGATTCTACCCGGTGGCACCTGGCTCTGACCGGTATGACCTGGGCAGCCCGCTGGTCAAAGAGGCTTCAATTAACCTTGAAAACGGAAGGAAATTTACGGTGACAGCTGTGAACCAGGGTCCGGGGAACGTCTACGTCAAAAAAGCAGAGCTGAACGGTGTGAAACTTGACCGTCTCTGGATAACCCACGACGAAATAATGCAGGGCGGCAGCCTCGTGTTTTACATGAGCAGGTAAGCGCCTCCCTGACAGAGCTGCAAGAACTTAAGCCTTCCCCGGATGACTGTGTCCGTCAACCACAGATGGCCTGTGAGGCGTCAGGACTGAAGCCTGCCCGGTGGAGCTGAGTGCCAGCCTGTCTGATTACCTCTTCAGTACCGGCTTAATCCAGTCTGCCGGTAAGCCGCCGAACCGCGATTCGCCATCGCCGCTCTCAACTGTCAGCTCAAGTTCCTTCACTCCTTCCACGGAAACCTCCATGAGGGCCTGCGGATCATCAGAGCCCATGGCGCCGCTGCGCCACAGCTCCCTTCCGTCGCCCCTGACCACGAATACAACCGTCTGGCCAGGCCGCGACCGGCGGACATTGTCGTCAACCGAAATATTCGCACTCAGAACGGAGAAGACTCCTCCCAGGTTATACTTCCTGGCCGAGCCGCATGACATGCCGAAACTGTCAGGGTAGCGCTTGCTATCAACGATTACAGGCCATGAATACCATGACCTGGGACCTGTCCAGCTCAAATCCGAAAGAGAAATCTCTCCCGGCAGCAATTGTGAAAGAGTGAAGGTGACGTCATACTTTCTGGTATCATTCGCGTTGCGCTGATTGATTGTACCATCGTCCCACACCGTGCGCACATCAACGGTATATTCCCTGAGGGGATCAAGATTTTCTATCAGGTAGAATGAATTTGGTGTGTAGCCCATCAATTTCCCGTCGAGGTACACCTGGTAACCGGAATTGAGATAGTATTGCGATCTCCAGGTTACGCGGGCGGCATTCAGCCCCTCCGGCTCCACGCTGATACCGTCAGGCTGCCTGACTGTATAGCTGTATGCATAGTCAGGCTCGAAGGAGACACTCCAGGAGATGTCACCCGAGACGGGAGCGGTAAATGAAACCTCTGCCCACCCCTGGTGAGAACTTGCCTGAACGTCGAGCTTCTTTTTCCCGGCGACAGCTGTGGCGGTCTTCACCCTGAAATATTTCCCTCTCGGACAGGCGAAATGAAGCTTGTACTCATTCCCTGCCGGCAGGGTACTGACCCCACTGATGACAGTGCCCTGTTCATCTGAACGGAGCTCCCTGAGGTCAACCCATCCCTGAGTTATATGACGGCTTGTGCTGACCAGCTGAATCTTTCCGTTGTCAGGAACAAGAGTCAAAACGCGTACGCTGGCAGGCATTATCTCAAGAGCGGTACCTGTTTCCCATGCTCCCATATACTCGCTGTTCCAGTAATCAAATACATGAACCGGAGCATCTGTCTCAATGCCAAGTTCCTTCCAGTTAAGGTTCATGGTGACCGGTTTTGCTTCATCAAAATTGAAAAGGCCGGTGACATCATACTGCCGGCCGAGGTGATTCACCTTCAGATCCCAGATCCGCTTGCGCGCTTCTGACGGGAAGAGGTCGAGGGGCCGAATGTCAGTGGCAGGGTAAACCTTGCGCATCATATCCACCCTTTCGGCTGAGAGGTCGGTGAGCCTGTCCGACGACATGAGTGCCTGGCCCGTCAGACCCTGCAATGTTGCCCACACCCGAGCCTGCTCAATTGTGAGCGGCTGACGCAGCAGCATGACGTCAGGGTCAGTGTACCATACGATGTTGTGCTGCCAGTAACTTTCCATTGTGGGGTCAAGCGCAGTAAAAAAGCCGTCCCAGCCCAGGACCACATCGCCCCCTGTACGCGAGCCGTCCATGATACCGGCGCCCTCTACAGGCAGACCCCAGCAACCTAGGAGGTAGCTCTCATTGCCTATCGCATCCCTGACAATGTCAAGGGTGATCCTGTAAAGTGAGTCAGCCGCACCACCAGGCACAGCCATGAATTCAGAGTGTTTGTCATATTCTTCAACCACGATCGGCTGACCGTCTATCTTGAAATATTCGTACCCCCAGCCATGCATTGTCGAAAAAAGATCATGGAAATACTTTCTGCCGGCCCCGGAAGTCGGATCAAGAAGCCAATCTCCTTCCCATGTTTTCGAGGGGGAGGTACCGTCAGGTTTGAGGATGAAGACCCCTGGGTAGTTTTTGACCACCTCGGCGTTTGACTGGCCATGAGGTGCAATCCAGATGCCTGGCACCAGTCCCTTGGATTTGATATAGGCAGCAAGGTCAGCCATCCCGCCTTCAAAGTTGGGATCAAACCCGGTCCAGTCACGCGAACCTTTCCTGCCGGAGGCTGACAGAGCCTGCCAGCCGTCATCAATCTGCACATATTTTGCACCATACGACTTCAGGTTGGCAGATATCCAGTCGGTGTTCAGCCTTACCTCACGGTCAGTGATATGCTGATAGTAGTAGTACCAGGTGCACAACCCTGACGGTGGCAGCGGGAATATATCCTTTGGGATGGGCTTGTAGAATTTCACCCCGAGGGTATCACGGTAATAATTTTTAATAACCGTGCCATCCTTCAGGGTTACCTGATCCTTTGCCGGGTCAAATGTACCCTGGGCCACAGGTGTATTCACCTCTCCCAGGGTCATAATGAACAGGTCGCCGTTAGCGCCGTCGTTGATTCTCACAGGTATCACCCTGGGCCATTCGGTCA
>Ga0209310_1001595_pt1 | contig 16494 bp, 19 predicted proteins | sample AD_UKC030_MetaG_FD_184415 | JGI IMG/M metagenome (GOLD analysis project Ga0209310, IMG submission 184415) | Active sludge microbial communities of municipal wastewater-treating anaerobic digesters from USA - AD_UKC030_MetaG (SPAdes) (version 2) | ecosystem: Engineered > Bioreactor > Anaerobic >... | reverse complement strand
TTATCAGACCATGCCCTTGCCGCCCCCCGCCCTCGGCCTCCCTCCAGCCAGGCGCAACGTCCCTCCGGGCCGTCGCGCCTGGCTTCCGGTCGGCTTTACATAACCGAGGGTTATGCAAACTTCACCGCCCCACCACGGCACACACCCGCCGGCCCCGTCTCCGACGGGGCCGGCCCGCCCTCGGGTTCTTTTTGCAATCAATGTTCCCGGTTGCTCGAAAGCCCGGCGCTCCCGTCCCACTGCCCCCGCGCGCGGCGCGGGGGCGCCCACCGGAAAAATATTTTCCCCAACCCCTGCTTTCTGGCGATTACTCTATGACCGAAGATTTTCCCGGCCGCGGGCCCTCATCCATGGCTGGTCTTGATTCCCCGAAAACCCTCTCCACAGGGCCCTTTAGACCATTTTCGTGCTATCATCCCTCAATCCAGTTTTCTGCCCTGATCCGATCTTCTTCCGCCAATCTTGGAGAACCACAATGATCGAAAAGAACTTCGTTATTCCTTTTGTTGGTGACTTGGCTCTACGAGAAAAACAGATTCAACAAAATTACCGGCCGATCATTGCGGTTCACAAATGGTTTGCCCGCCGTCCTGGCACATTATTCCGCGCCCTTCTTCTTTCAGAATTCAATGATGTTCCTGTTTCTGAGACCTTTTACCGCTGCAACAACCATTCGGGCCTTACCATCGCCGATCCGTTTATGGGTGGTGGTTCCCCTCTCATTGAAGCTAACCGTGTCGGTTGCGATGTTGTCGGTTATGACATCAATCCGATGTCTTACTGGGTGGTCAAAGAGGAACTCGAATACCTCGACCTCACGGAATATGAAAAGTCCGCAAATGCCCTAAGGAAGCACCTTCAGAAGGAAATCGGGAATCTTCATCAAACAAAGTGTTTGAAGTGTTCTTCTGATGCTCACGTCAAATACTTCATCTGGATGAAGGCCATGGCTTGCCGGCATTGCTCGAAAGAATACGATCTTTCTCCGGGTTACATCGTGGCCGAGAATAAACGCCATCCCAACTATGTTGTGGCCTGCAAAGCATGTGGCGCAGTCAAGGAAATTCAAGACAAAAAGAACCCTGGGAAATGCCTTGCTTGCAAGGAATCCATTGCATTGACCGGTACAGTTGCACGCCGAATCGCCGTTTGCTCCCATTGTGGCAAGAACAACACTTTCCCCGGGCCGGACCCCAAACCCCCAACCCATCGCCTTTTTGCCCTTGAGTATTATTGCGCCGCCTGCAAGTCTTCTCATGTGGGGCGGTTTTTCAAGGCTCCCGACTCGGACGACCTGGCCAAGGTTGCCGCTTCCGAAGAGCGGGTCAAAACCATGAAAATGAAGCTCATTCCGGAAGACCCGATCCTTCCCGGGGACGAAACCGACCGCCTATTGCGCTGGGGTTACAAGCATTACCATGAGATGTTCAACGCCCGGCAGTTGCTGGGTCTGGAGTTGAGTAGCCGTTTTATTTCAACCATCAAGAACCAGCGGGTCAAATTTGCCCTGGCTACCAACCTTTCGGATCTGCTCCGGTATCAGAACATGCTTTGTCGCTATGACACCATGGCCCTCAAATCCCTGGACATCTTTTCAATTCACGGGTTCCCGGTCGGGTTGGTCCAGTGCGAATCTAACTTCCTGGGTATCCCCAACGGGGGCGGTATCAACGTCGGAAGCGGTGGTTGGTCCAACATCATCGAGAAATTTACAAAGGCGAAGTCCTATTGCCTCGATCCCTTTGAAATCAAGCACCCAGCCGGCCGGAAAACTGTTGTCCCCATCACCGGGGAATGGATCGGCGACGTTCGCCCAGGGGATAAGACGGAACGGCACATAAAGCTGAACTGCGGTAGCTCAACCACCGCGCCACTTACCCCAAACTCCCTTGATGCCGTCTTCACGGATCCTCCCTATTTCGGCAACGTCCAATACGCCGAGCTGATGGACTTTTGCTATGTATGGCTCAAGAAGCTCCTTGGCGCAGATGTTCAGGTCTTCAAGGCCGTTTCAACAAGAAATGAAGCTGAGTTGACGGGGAATGTGAACATGGGCCGGGATCTGGCCCACTTCACCGCCGGCCTGGCCAATACTTTTGCAAATTTCGCTTCGGCCTTGAAGCCCGGCCGCCCCTTTGCTTTTACCTTCCACCACAACCAGTTAGATGCCTACATTCCCGTTGCAGTAGCCATTTTGGACGCCGGCCTTGTTTGTACGGTTGCCCTTCCCTGTCCGGCGGAAATGGGGGCGTCGATCCACATCAACAACACAATGTCGTCAATCGTGGATACGGTCTTCGTTTGTCGGAGCACCGGAACTATCCCGAAACGCTTGCTTGCCGATGCTTCCATCGCTATCGCGGGTTTCGTGGCAGAAGATCATTCCCAGTTGGCAAAGGTATATGCCCCCACTCAAGGGGACCTTCGGTGTATCCTTTACGGTCATATTGCCCGCCTTGCCGTCTGGCACCTCCGCCAGGCTTGGGCGAAAACCGCATCAGTTCAAATGAAAATGGCAATGGTTGATCGGTTTTTTAAAAACATCGCGGTATCGGAAGTTTTGACCCACCTGGATTCAATTCTCTCGAAAACCCCGGTCCGTCAATCCTGGCAAGCCATGGAACAGCCTGCGGAGTATGGAGGTCCATCCCTTGAAGTATCCTTTTGAAGCCACACTCCAGGAAATCCAGCAGGATCCCGAGCCCTTCGTCTCTTCGGTGTTTTCCTGCCTTGAATCCGAGTTCTTGGTCATGCCCAAGGGGCATGGGTTCATTGAGTATCCCGTCTTTGAGCGGGGGTACGAGAACCTGAAGGCAGCCACTTCATGTTTTCGGGAAATGAGCCCGGCCGCGGTTCTCAAGGCCATCACGGAAACCCCGATAGCTTTGGTGGTTCTCCGAACAATGCTTGGTTTCTCGCCCCCCGAGCTTGCTCATCTGACAACCCTCCGGTCAGGGGTCAGTTTTCCTCAGGGCGCGGTCAGGACTCTTGATCGAAAAATCCGCATGGATCCAACAACCAGGTTGACTATAAATGGCCAAACCGGCGACAGATTGAAGGCCCTGGTTGAGGTCGCCTGTCAGATGCTTGCCGAAGGCGCTCCGGCCGTTTCACCTGATACTGTTCACCGCCTGGACAAGGCCGACACGAAGGCCGGGCTCAAGACCGTGAAGACGATGGCCGAAATTGGTGCTCCCTATGCCATGCTTCTTTACGAGCGATTTCTCGGCCGTCCGTTTGCCGGTCACCGAGATTCCGTTAGCGAACTGGTCGGGGATAGCCTCGAATCAGCAATTGAGGATGTTTTGTCGAAGGCCGGTATCTCGTACCGAAAGACCAAACGGGCGGAAAAGATCGATGGTCTTGATCAAACTCCGGATTTCATCATCCCCAGCGAGTTCAACAAGCAGATTCTCATCGAAGCCAAGATCACCGAGGACGACGGAACGGCGAGGGACAAAGCCACCCGCATTCAGCATCTTGGCGAGCTTTCCAACAACGCCAGCCTCTTCCAGGTTATCGCTTGTATCGGCGGCCGGGGTTTCGGGGTCCGCCGCGAGGACATGAAAAAGATGCTCCTTGCCACCCACGGGAAAATGTTCACGTTCAAGACGCTTCCCATGATGGTTGAGAACACCAGGCTGAAAGAATTCAAGACGATCTGATCGTCAAAATTGTGGAGGTTGCATGAAACACTGGGTCATCCTCTTTACGCCAGAGACCTACGAGGCTGTCAAGAAGCTTGGCATGATCGGCGTTCGCTCGAACGTCTGGAAGTCATTTTCCGAGAGGATGGGGCGTGGTGACCGTTTTATCGGTTATGTCTCAAAGAAGATGATCTTCGACGCCATCGGCACCATTGCCGGTGATGCGAACTTCGAGGAAAAGGAAGTCTTTCCCGGGGACAAGCTTTTCCCATGCCGTCGCAAGGTGACCTTTGAAAAGATCGCACTCAACGCACCCTCTGGCGACCTTTTCCACGCCATTGCTCCATTCAATGAGATCAACTGCGGCCCTGGAAACTATCTCATGTGCAAAGGGGGGTTCGTCGAAGTCTCAAAAAAAGACTTCGATTGGTTACTGTCTAAGGTTTCCAAACCTGCTTAGACTGAATCCTTTTTCAATCTGAGTGAACTTCGTTTTGGTTCAACATCTCATTTATTGTTGAGGTTTTCATGGACTATTTATTAGACATTTGTGGAGGGGCGTTTGGCCTTGCATTTTGTTCCCTCATAATTCTTTTGGGTTTATTAAACTTGGCATGGGCTTTCTACATCAAATCTCAGGCGAAAGCTTTGCGAGATGATTTAAAGGGCGACATTATCGATGACCACCAAGGTAAAACCCTAACGGTTCTGGCAGGAGAAGCATACAAAAAGTCAGCAGACGGCTACAATCAAGTAAATTCCAACTTCAAAAGCTTCATTTCAGTCTCTGAAATCTTTCCCCTTCTTGGGATTCTTGGGACCTTAATCGCATTGATCCAATATAGAGGTCAGATTGCCAATCTAAAAGCAAGTTTTGCAGCAGCTATTTCTACCACGATATTTGGAATCCTGTTTGCGGTTATTTTCAAGATTCTTGAAGGCCTAATGCTAGGGGATATTGATTTCATTAGGGATAGAATGATGTATTATCAAGATTTCCAGTTAAAATTGCAGATTCAGGAAAAGGGCAAATCTCTGTGAGGGTAAATCTTACATCCGTGATGGACCTTTTGTTCATCATGCTATTCATATTCATGGCGGATAGCCATGAAGCGGCAGTTGAAAATCAAAAAAAGAAAGACACTCTAGTTATTAGAGTTCGGAACCTGGAAATAGAAATCGCCTCAGCATCAAGGGTCATTGATGAAAAATCAAGAGCTCTTGAAGAAAAAGAAAACCAGTGGCGGATTGTTGTTTTGCAAAAGGATGAGATATCCTCGAAGGCGGCCGACTTAGCGAGTGATGTTCGGGAATTGGAAACAGATAAAATCCTACTTACAAAAAACCTTGCAAGCGCTCAGGCAACAATTGAAAAAGATGAAAAAGAACTGAACGGGTTGGCCTCTAAAGCTGCAGGATTAGCAAACCACGTAAGGGATTTGGAAAAGGCGAACTCCGAATTGGAAGAATCCTTGGCTTCAGCTCAAGCGACAATCGAGGAAAAGGGAAAAGAACTGAATGAAGTTGGCTCAAAAGCCGCAGTATTGGAAGACCACGTCAAATCTTTGCAAGACGCAAATTCTGAATTAAGAGATTCTTTGGCTACCGCTCAGGCACAAATTGACGCTCGTGGGAAAGAGCTTCAAGGGGCGATGGACAATCTTAACGGTGTTGCGGAAGGGATTAAAAAGGCAATTGGTAATCTCGACGAAGAGACGCTAAAGAAACTATTGAGCGGTTTCTCCGTAAAGGACGAGGAAAGCGCAAAGACAGTAATTAAGGCTATGGCCAATTCTAACAGCCGAAATCTTGTAGAAAGCCTCGCGCTATTTTCTAAAATGACAGCTATTTTCCTGCCCCTTCGAATTCACCTCAATCGAGGCCAGTTGCGGATTAACCTGATGGGCAGCAGCAATGGGTCAAAATCTATACCAATCCCAAGTGGTTTGCGAGAGGCATTTTCGACCCCCAGTGAATGGGAGTCAGCAAAGCAAGGGTTTGTGACTCAATTGAAATCAGAGTATAAGACCGTCGGCAGTGAGCGCGAAAAGCAGATTATCATGTTTAGTTTCGCTGAAGCCAAAGAGTATGAAAGGCTTTTTGTCGTTGAAACAATGAATTTTATGCAACAAAAGAATCCAGATTCGGTTATTTTTGTTAATTCCGGGTATTACAAGATGGAGGGGAATCCATGACCCATAAAGGCGCTGCTAGAATATTATTAGTGTTGGTATTGCTTGTGATCATCCTGGTTGCCGTCGGCTTTCGGTTTGGTTTCGGCGGGGGTTCCGGAACTAGCCTTCCGGGGGCACCCTCCCCTACCATCCAAGTTTCCAATCCAGATCCAAAAACGTTTTCTGCCGTCCTTGGGGAAAATGGAACCGCAGAAGACATCATGAAGGAAATCGGTGCATGGCGAAGCAAGCAGGGTCCAAGTGGTTTTTCAATTGTAATCAAGGTGAGTCCCGATGCTCAGGCCAGCCAGAAGGATGCTTTGGAAAAGCAGATTGAAGCAGCCGGTTTATCTAGCTTCTGCCGATACGAAATGACAAAGTAGACAGCGGAACAGTCCAAAAGGGAGAGGAAATGGATTTTCAACAACTGACTGACAAAATCAGCGAAGGAATGATGAAAGGCATCGACTTGGCCGTGGGCCATGACGTTTCTTCGATAATCGAACTTGTAGAGGCTCAAAAGCGGTTGCACCCTGAGATAGCGAATGATCCGAGTCAACTAACGGACAGGATCATCTCCAAGAAAAATTGGTATGCCGCCGCAATTAGTTTTGTTTATGGGCTTGGCGGTATACTTACGCTAGTTCCAAATATTATTCATATTTGGCGTGTCCATGGGCGTTTGGTTTTAACCGTTGCTTACATATATGGCTATGATCTAAAGTCGCCGGAAAGACGGGAAGAGATAGCACTTTGCTTTGCGTTAAGCAGTGGCAATGAAGGTCTGAAGAGAATTTTGAAAGAAGCAGGCATGGTTGGCATTCGAAAGGCCCTTCTTACTGAAGCGATGAAAGAGGTTATTAAGTCCCTCCCTCGGAAGATCATTACCATTGCTGGAGAAAAGAGCCTGCTGAATGTCGCCAAGCTTGTTCCGATCTTCGGGGGAATCGTTTGCGGGGTAATGGATTTCTTTTCAACGAAAGGCATCGGCGCTGCCGCGAAACAATACTATTCTTGAGAGGTTTTATGAAAGCATTGTTTCCTGTGACTAAGGCCAAAGGCCCTCCGACCGAAAAGCTGATCGGTCGGTATAGTGGTCATCTCGTTCAGTCCGGCGTGTCGACGTCCGACGTGTACGAGCTTGAATTCGATGAGCCTGGTGAGATCGCAGCGCTTAAAACAGTCCTTGGTTTGCCGCTCGAACCAAAGTTTCAGCTTGGTGCGACTGTTGTGGTTTTTGGTAAAAGGGTTAGGGTAGCGGCTGTGGCACTTGTTGAAATTGACGGGGTATGGGGTTTTAAGTATGAGACCGCAGAAAAGGAAACCTTTTTCGAGTTTCAGGCAAAAATCTTGTAGCCCACCTATCAAAGCCTTTCTTCATGGTATTTTGCCACGATAGCTCCGATCTTTAACAATCCCATTATGGTGCGGTAGCGGTAATCCTTCATGCGAACCTTCCCGATCTTCTCGGGCAGTTCATATCCGAACATAGCTTTGCTGAGCGCCTGCACTTCCATCATCGCGTTTACGTAGGTCCCCCCAGTGTGCGACCACCCTCCAAGCCGCATGTAAAGGCCCAGGTCAATGGTCTTGAACCCGGCCGCGTCCAGGTCCCAGATGAGCCGTTTCTGCAGTTTCAGGAACCGCTTGTCGGCGATCCCGCCCAGTAGCTCCTTGATCTTCTCAACGTTGGCCCGTGGTTTCAGCCGCAACCGTGGCCCCGCCGCCGGGGCGGGCTTGGGTCCGATTTTCACCGGCCCCCGGCCGGTCTTCCACTCCCCGCCGTGAATCCGCTTCCAGGCGGTCAGAAAGTTTATCTGGTAGTCGTTGATCGTGTCCCATACCCAGTTCACTTCGTCCTGGTCGACGTTCTCGTATTTGTCGATGTGCGGGTGACTGACCTCCGGCACCCCGATCCTGACCAGCAGATACTTCTTGCCGGCCCCGGTGACGTGAACCTTCGGCGGGTCCTTGTCTTCCGCCTTGATGGTGAAGTCAAACCCGTGGTCCTGGTGAACGATCTGCATCTTTTCCTCCCTTACCCCCCGTCCGGCCCCTGGCAGGGTCCGCAAACCAGTATACCAGACCCCTACCTTTTCTCCCAGGCTTGGAAAATACCGGAGTTACCCGGTCAAAATCAAAACACACAAATTTGGCACCAGACCGCACAGATTGGCCACCAGACACAGTAAAGGCACTGTTTGGTGCAAGAAAATTTTCCTGCCTTTTGCAGAATCTTCCCCTGGAGCCGGTCAGGTATGCAAAAACCTGTCCCAGATGGGCCTTTTTAGCCTCTCCGAGGCTTAAACCCCTAAAAAAGGCCTGTTCTGCGGAAATGAGAGCCCAGGAGGGAAGGGGCCATCGGGGCCGCTGTGGTAGGCCGAAGCCTGGGTGCGCCGACGAAAGGTTGGCGGTTTTTCGGAGCCCCGCCTCCGGCGGGGAACCGAGAGGAAGCCCTCCGGGCTCACCACCAAGAAAGGGGGGGGAAGCCCAGGGCACCCCTTCCTCGGCTCCACCGCCCATCGGTTCCTAGTTATGCCGCCCGGTGCTCGACCGGCAAGGCTACCCCCCCAAAAAAGACAGAGCCCTTTTTTGGGTCCCCGCCTTGCCGGTCTCCGCGCCGATCGGCGGGTTGGGGTCACCGATGGGCGGCTCCGCCGAGGAAGGGGGAAACCGGCTGGTCCGTTGTCGCCGTCCTGCGGACGGCGACCCGGGGCCAGGAACCAAAAGAAGGAACCGCGCTGACCACCTCACGGACGGCCAGCGCAGGGGTCAGCGGTATGCCGGGCGCTTGGTCAGGAGGCCAGCGAATGTCACTCAGGTTCCACATGGGAAAAATGGATTACTAATCCTCAAAGGAAAACCCGGAAAGCATCTTAATCAGTGAATCCCCAATTTCTGTGCGCTCATATTGCATTTCTTTAGGCGGATCAATAGTGATGGCCATAATTGGCCGCGTTAGACCCACGGAAATCAAGTTCTGGTAGTAATCTGTGCTTTCGGGTGCATTTGACAGGGTTCTATTTTCAAAAAAATTCTTTATGTCCTTATAAAAACTCCTCTGGACCACTTCATAAGCCAACTCAAGTTCGTCAAAAGAAGCATTTTTGTAAATGAATTTCAGGAAAAGAAATCCAAGCAATTTCGCCTTCTTCAAATTTACTGTTGAATTTAAGTGGAAAAGGACAAGTTGCCCAATTTTCTCCTTGTTCTCTTCGCTTTCAACATAATTCCTAATTACAAGGTTGCGATCATCTTCGCAGAGATTTTCCATTGGGGAAAGAAAAGCGAAGACCTTTTGCGCTAAAATCTTGTCGGAAATGGTATTGGTCGACTTGGCAATTGAAACTATTTCCTTAAGAATGCTTAATGCTTGCACGATTTTATTCTCGGAAAGCAACTGCAGCACTCTTTCGAAATTTTCCTCAAGGATGATGATGGCTTTATTCATTGAAATCTCCCAGTTTTGAAATAAAACTCACGCGAAGCTTACTCCACCTTCGCGAGGTCCACCTCTTCTACGAAGGTTTCCGCACGGGCACCCACCGGCCCCACTCCCTTTCAACGGTCGTTCACAGGAAGAACGGGCGCGCGGCCCAGGTCTTCCAGATCTCGAGGTTCTCTTCGTCCAGTTCGCCGAGATCCCGGAGACGGAAATTTCCGCTCTTCCAGAAATCCTCCGAGCCGTTCCAGACCGCCAGCAGGAACCGCACCACCACCCGGGCCCCGGCGCCCCGCCTGTCCGATGCGCCCCACTCATCCAATGTCTTCGGGTCCCACGGCTCGAGCCCCGGGGCCCCCTTCAGGGCCGGAAACCGGCCGGCCAGGCGCCCCATGATTTCCTCCTGGGTCGGTTTCTTGCCTGTCATTCCTTTTCCCCCTTCCGTTCCTCCCCGATCGGGAAGCGGATCTCGACCGCCTCCCACGGAACCGACACCAGGCCTTCCGCGTCCTTCTCGACCAGCCCGTATTTCCGCAAAGCCTTGATGTCGGTGAAGACGTTGCTGTAGTTCCGCTTCAGACGCCGCGCCAGGGCATACATGGTTTGCGGGCCGATGGCCCGCAACACCTTCATGGTCTCCATCCGCTTTGCCGACAGGGTCCGGAACGCCTTCACCGCCTGCCGGAAGGACAGCGTCAAATCCGCCTCAGACACCATCAACAGCTGTTTTCCACTCCCACTCACTGTATCACCTCCGATGCAATATATACCAGAATATACAATATATTGCGGTAATAGCAACACAAAATTTCGGGCTTCTGTTTTTGTGCTAGAATTTCTCTATGAAAAGCACGAAAAAATCCCGTTCGGTCAAAACCCCCTCCCGCAAAGCCGCTCCGGTTTCCGTCAAAAGGCCCCGCGGCCGCCCGCCCAAGGCCCGGCCGGAAACTCCACCGGAAACCCCGCCGGCCCCTGCCCCGCCGGTCGACAATCTCAAATACCTGGAAAACCTCCTCATCCGCCTGGTTTCCCCGCTCAAATCCTTGCCGGTCCAGATCAACGAGGGCGTGGTCTACCTCCGGCCCGAGGATATCGCCTACATCACCACCACCGCGGAAAGGAAGCTCCTCATCGTCGACCGCGAGGGGAAAGAGTGGCGCCGCTTCGACTCCATCAAGGACATGAAGGAAAAGCTGGCGGGGGATCCGCGGTTCTTCCTCTCCCATAAATCCTTCATCATCAACGTCTACGCGGTCCGGTCCATCCTCAAGAACCCGGAAACCAAGCGCGTGGAAGCCACCTTCGGCGACCAGGTGAAGGGCGTTGCCGCCGTTTCCTCCGGAAACATGAAGGAGCTCAAGGACCTCCTCGAGCTGTGACCATCGCGCCCGGCTTTTTCGCCCGCGGCACCCGGACCGGGTTTTCCGTCGCCCTCCGGACGGCCGTTCCCGGTGATCTCGAAATCGTCTCCTCCGCCGAGGTCCTGGCCTTCCGCTCCAAATCCGGGAAATGCTTCGCGGTCCTCACCGGCCGGACCGTCCAGACCCTCCGCCCCTTCTCCCGCCTGCAAACGTTTCTCAGGAAACAAGGCGGGTGGTTCCCGATCGGCCGCGGCCTGGTCGTCAACTTCAACCGCCTGGTCCGCACCAAACGGAGCCCGGCCGGCGGCTACCTGGTCACCCTCGAGGACGGTACCGACTTCAACCTCCTCCCCGGCTACACCGCGCCGATCCTCAAATTCCTCGGAACGGCAGACCTGCTCCTGATTTCGCCCATGTCCCAGGACGACGCCTTCATGATGAAGATGGGCCTCAAGGACCTGGACAAGCAGGTTACCGACATGACCAAGGAAGAGCTGATCGCGAACTTCGCCCCCGCCGGCGGGGGCGCGGTCCTGATCTCCGATCTGATCGTCAACTTCCTCTGGCAGGTTCTCCAATACATCCGCGCCGGCCACGAGAGCCCGGTCGACGGCGGAAACGTTCGTAGTCTCTGGTATATGGTGGCTCCCGCAATAAAGAAACTCGATAAGGTCGGGAACACCGATCACTACAAGACTCTCTCCGACCAACTGGCCCGCATGGTCAAGGCCGGGGTCTGTTCGTACCGGGAATTCAACTTCTACGATGACGGGAAATGGGCCATCGGCGCCTATAACCCCCATGTAATCCTGATGGCCGAGAAGGAAGCCCACTTCGGGATGTTCCTCCGGAAGATGCAGGATTTCGCCGGCGTCACGGTCATTGCCACCGGGGGCCAGCCCTCCGGCATCACCAGCGAGTATTTTTGCGAGGCCTTCCGGAAGAAGATCGCGGAAACCCCGAACTTCCCGCCGGTGGTCGTCCTGGCCCTGGTCGACTATGACCCGTTCGGGTGGGTTCTGCAGGGAACCTTCATGGATGACCTGCGAATCTTCAAGGTCAAGGTCGATGCCCCGGTGATCTTCCTCACCCTACCGAAGCACTTCACCCCGGAAGAAATCGACCAGGATTCCACGGACCTGGTAAAGGCCGGAAAGACCCCGCCGGGGATGTTGCGCCGATGGATGAAGTTGACCGGCGGAATCGACGGCAAGCCGTGGGCGATGGAGGCCGGCCACCTGCTCAAGCGTCCGGACCGGGCACGGGATGTTTTCCTCCGCGAGGCCAAGCCGTTCATGGTCGTCCCCGCCCCAGTCCCGAAGCGTTTTTGGGAGGAAGAAGAGAACCGCCAGCAGGAACTTCACCGCCAGGCGCGCCAGGTCTTCGACCGCTGTCAACGCGATCGGGCGCGGAAGCCGGGCCGGAAGGGCTGACATCCTACTTCCCTCCCCTCTTCCGCAGAACCCGCTTTGACGCATCTTCCCGGCATTGGAACAGGATAGCCAGGTCTTCGGTATCGCAATCGCTGATTTCCAGCGTCGATCCTTTCCCGGAAAGCGCTTCGATGACCTGATCCTCGAGCCCGCCGTCAACCATGTATGTATAGAACCGTTTCGCCAGGGCATCCGACTTCGGCCCGGCAAACGTGATGGATACAGTCTTCATCTTCTGCCCTCAATCCAGGACGACCGTTACCCGGTCGCCTTCCTGCAGCTCGATCTTCTTGAACCGGTCCCGGGGAACGTAGATTTCCCTTGTACAATCCGGGTCGTCAGGATTCCGGATCACCACCACCACGATGTTTCCCTCGATCCGATCCACGACGCCGGCCACCCGCTTTTCCCGGGTGGTCCTGGTGGTCTTCTTGGGAGCCGGTTTCTTGGTGGTCTTCGCCATGTCAGTTTTCCGCGTGCCGGCGTAACCGCTCCGGATGAACGATTCCGGTCCAGAACCGTTCGAGGAGGCCCATGTTTTCGGCCGGGCTTTTTCCCGCCGGCGGGGTCCAGGGCCGAACCGGCGGGGCCGGGCGGGTCAGGATCTCGGGAATGGGATCCGCCGGCTTTTCCAGGAGGGTGTTTACCTTCATCTCGATCGCCAGCGCGGACCGCCTGGTATCCTCGAGATCGTGGGCCAGTTTCATGATGATGGAATCGGTCCGCTGTCGTTCTTCGGCCTGCCGTCGCCGGTCCTCCTCGATCTGGGTCAAAAGCCGGTCAACCGTCTGATTCTTTTGTCTGATCTCGGTTTTCAACTCTTCAACCACCTGGTTGAAAGTTGCCGTCAACTTTGGATCGGGGGTTGAAGGTTGATCGGCCGGCGCCTGGTCCCAAAGGGTTCCCTTCTTCTGCCGCATGCCCTGCCGGAGAAGCTCGACCCCTTCTTCGGATAGGAAGGTTTTCCCGCCCTCCTGCCGCAAAAAGGCCGTCAACTTTTCCTTTGAACTTTCGATCTTCTTATAGACCGCGGCTTTAGAGACCCCCAGCGATTGGGCCACATCAGCGATTTTCAACCACTCCATCAACTTTCTCCTGTCCGTTGAATGTTGAAAGTACATCGGCAAGGGGAACGGGATGCTTCAGGGTGTAGTTTTTGGGTGTATGTCCGCAGAGGGTACCGAAAATCTGCCCTTTCCTTTCCAGATGCGGGTTTCCTTGGTGACCTGATAATAATGATTATGTAACCCTCTAGTAGGAAAATCTCTTCCAGAGCGGGTTTTCTCTTTTCCTCCAACTTGAGGGCACGGGAAAGAGGGTGAATATCCTCCAGAAAAAGAACCCCGCTTTTGCGTTTTCCGTGCCCCAGGTTCGACGATCTCCCCTTTTCCCTGGTCGGTGGTCGTCCGTCGTTCTTTGGGGGGTCCTTTTGTCCTTTTCCAAAAAAACGACGACGACCCTACTCCTACCTTTCGAGGGGCCCCGACCCTTCGAAAAACCACCATCCTCCGATGGGACGTAGTCGTAGTCTCTCTATAAGGTACTTTAGTACCTCTAAAACTATCCGCCAAAAAAAACACCCCTCAAACCCTCGCCAGGAATGCGTTTCCGGTTTTGCCTCTCCTCCGAAACTACGGGCTTTCTCCTCTCAAACTACGGGCTTTCTCCTCTCAAACTACGGGCTTTCTCCTCTCAAACTACGGGAGTTCGTTTGATGGAATTCCCTAAGTTTTGGTTATTGTCCAAACGCTTTGTTAGAGATATAATCCCCTCTCAGAAAAATATGGGTTTCTTGAAAGGGGGCAACCGATGACCAAAGACATGGTGAAGCAGGACATCAACTTCATGGAGAACCCGTTGTGGTTCCAGGATGAACGTCTTGCCGAGTCTTGCCTCGAAGGCTATGTGTGGACCGACGATGAGGGCTACACCTATCGGGCCGGGTATAAACCCCCTGTAAAGAGCGATCAAATCTTTCTCCTCTATCTGTTGCTCCAAAGCCAAAGAGGCAACTGGGCATCCGAGATCAAAATCTCTCGCTACCAAGTGCTTCGGGATTGCGGCGTGACTGACGCAAAATACTGGTACGAGCGCCTGGAAGATAGCCTGAGAAGGTGGAAGATGATCGGGGTGGAGTTCAAAGGCACGTTTTACGACGGGAAGAAATACCACGCCATGAATTTCGGAATCATTGATTCCTGGCTCATCGAGGAGGAGACGAAGGACCTTCACGTCATCTTCTCCCCGCTCTACATCAAGAAAATCAAGGAAAGCACCTTCTTCCGGTATTTGAACTTCAACGAAGTGAAGGCTCTGCATTCCCCCCTTGCAACAAGGGTTTACGAGCTGGTGGTCAAGACTTTTCAGGGTCGTTCCTTCTGGGAAACCGACGCGGTCAAGTTTGCCCAAAAGATCCCAATGAACGAGAAATACCCAGCGGACATCATTCCCAAGATCAAAACAGCGGTCAACCGAATCAACGAGAAAACATCCCTCAAGTTGAAACTCCGCATCCGGCCAGCCGGCCGGGGAAAAACGTTCATCGGTTTCGAGAAACTTCCTGCCAACACTCCCGTGGAGATCCAGCCGCCGGTGACCGCGGGTCTCCCGGAAACGGACGAGTTCAAGCGCCTGGTCCGAATGATCCCCCCTCCGGAGAACACGAAGAAAACCCTTCTGGAAGCGGTTTCCCGGGCTTACAAAAAGCATGGGTTTGAATACGCCGCCCGGAACATCCGCTATACGACGAAGCAAGCCACTCGGAATTACCGGGCTTACCTTGATCGGGCCTTGAAAGAAGACCTCGGGAAGGGATGGGCCGAAGACCAGGCGGCCCTCGAGCAGATGGAAGCCATCCGCGCCGCCGAACGGAAAGCGGCCGAGCTGAAACAACAGCAGGAGATGGAAGCCCTTCGACGGGATGAGGAGGAAACCCGGAACGTCCTTTCCAGGTTTGCCGCTCTCTCCCAGGAAGAGCAGGCCCGCATCAGGCAAGCGGCCCTGGAAGCCGTGCAAGAGCCGTTGAAGACCCATATCCGGGAAAGACGGATCGGATGGGAACGCTCCCTGAACTTTGCCATCAAGACATACTTGATGACGGAACGAGCCCAGGAAGCCGGAGCTTCCTGAACAGGCACCGCCGGCGAAGTTCTGCCGGCAAAGCCGAGCGGTTGCGCGCCCCGCGAACCCGGAGCCGGGATTCAGCGGGGCGCGCGCTTTATCCGGATCCCCCGCCCACCTGCCCGAGCGGGCGGCCCCCGGGTTGCGCCGGGTGGGTGCCGCGATCGGCGCCGGCCTATATTGCCCTCCGGGCAACATAGGCCTTCCTGCCCGTTCACCGGAAGCCCGCCCCACGCCCCTGGGTGCCGTGGTCCAGGTTCCGCGGCTACCGCCGCTCCACCTGGCCCCCGTCACGGACGGCGCTTCGCGCCGTCCGCAGGGGCGCGGGCAACGCCTGGCCTACGCAACCCTTCGGGATGCTCCGGCCTGGACGTTGGGGGCGGGCTTCCTACCGCCTCTCACGTTCCGGCCTGATCGTCCCCGGCGCAGTCCCGCCCGTCTGCCCCCGCCCGCGGGGCGGGGGCGCCCACGAGGAAAAGAACCAAAAGCCCGGAAAGGCGCGGCCCGGGCGCCGGTCCGCGCCCTCTTCCGGCGGTCCGACTGTTCCCCAACCCCAATAGTCCCACCGGCCCGACCCTTTGCCCTCGGCGTTTCTCCTCTCAAACTACGGTAGTTTCCCCGTTTGGGGGTCACCCCACCAAACGGAAATTTACGCACGCTAAGGTTTTTGTTCCGGATTGAACTGCCCTCCCCGCGCGCGTTCCCGTAGTTTGACTGTTCCCCAACCCCAATAGTTGTTTACCCCTGGAAAGAACCACGGGAAGGGGCAAACTGTTCTCAAACTACAATAGTCTTCCTTCTGTTACTCTCCCTATTGCGTCTAAGGCATCAGTGAGAGGGAATGGGCCAGCGGGGCCGTTGTGGTAATCCGCGACCTGGGGAAGCTGGCGCGGGGTGGTCGGTTGACCGGATCCGCGCCTCCGGCGGGGGGAACCGAGGGCGCCGGAAAAACGGAAAGGGCCGGTTTGGGAACAATGGAACGTAAAACTCCGTTAAGGATTCCGGGGCAACCCCACCAAACGGAATTTTACGTACGCTAAGCTTTTCGGTGCCCCTGGAGACCGGCTACCAGAAAGGAAACCGATGGTCCGGGAAAGGCGGTTGCGGCCCGACCGGGAGCCCGGCCGGTATGCCGCTCTTCATCCGGATCCCCCCGGCCCGCCTGCCCGAGCGGGCGGCCCCCGGGTTGCGCCGGGTGTGGTGCCGCGATCGGCGCCGGCCTATATTGCCCTCCGGGCAACATAGGCCTTCCTGCCCGTTCACCGGAAGCCCGCCCCACGCCCCTGGGTGCCGTGGTCCAGGTTCCGCGGCTACCGC
>Ga0209310_1001591_pt1 | contig 16528 bp, 18 predicted proteins | sample AD_UKC030_MetaG_FD_184415 | JGI IMG/M metagenome (GOLD analysis project Ga0209310, IMG submission 184415) | Active sludge microbial communities of municipal wastewater-treating anaerobic digesters from USA - AD_UKC030_MetaG (SPAdes) (version 2) | ecosystem: Engineered > Bioreactor > Anaerobic >... | reverse complement strand
TTCCTCCCGTCCGACCAGTTTCCCTGGTTTCAGCAGGGGCCGGTGGCCGCCGTGCTGAACGTCCAGCGCCTGTCGGCGGATCACCTCTACTGGCCGGATCTGGACGTCGACCTCTCCGTCTCGTCGATCCGGGACCCGGCGCGCTTCCCGCTCGTCGCGCGGACACCGACGACCGGGCTCGCGAAGGGGTAGACCGGGCCGAGGAACTGGGGCCGATCGGGGGTCACGCCGTGCAGCGCGCCTGGAAGAGGGTCAAGAAGTACGCCTACCTGATCGTCTTCGTCCTGCCGGCGCTCGTCGCGCTCGGGGTGCGCTTCGGCGGCCTCGCGTCGTACCTGACACCGATCGTCGCGTTCGTCCTCATCCCGCTCCTCGACCTCCTCGTCGGGGAGGACCGCGTGAACTACACGCCCGAGGAGGAGAAGGCGATGGACGGCGCGCGGTACTACCGGCTCGTGACGTACGCCTTCGTCCCGGTCTACTGGGCGGTCCTCGCGTTCGTCGTGTGGGGCGCGAGCACGGGCGGCTGGAGCCTCGCCGAGTACGCCGGCAACACCTGGTCGATGGGCATCCTCTCCGGCATCGGCATCGTCGTCGCGCACGAGCTCGGGCACAAGGCGAGCCGGCTCGAGAAGCGGCTCGCGAAAGCGCTCCTGCACCCGACCTTCTACGGGCACTTCACTCAGGAGCACAACCTCGGCCACCACCTGATGGTCGCGACGCCGGAGGACCCGGCCTCGTCGCGCCTCGGCGAGTCGTTCTGGCGCTTCTACCCGCGGACGGTGTTCGGCACCTTCCGCAAGAACCTCGCGCTCGAGCGGCAGCGCCTCGCGCGGACGGGGAAGGGGGCGTGGAGCCTCTCGAACGAGACCTGGCGGAACGTCCTCTGGCCGGTCGTCCTGACGATCGCCGCTTACCTCGCGGGCGCGGCGCTCGCGCCGGAGGCGCCGGGGCTTCTCGGCCTCGGCGCCGGAGCCTCGGCGGCGCTCGTCGTCGTCGTCCAGGCCGTCCTCGGCTTCTCGCTCCTCGAGATCGTGAACTACCTCGAGCACTACGGCCTCGAGCGCCGGAAGCTCCCGAACGGAAAGTACGAGCGGGTGACGCCGCTCCACTCGTGGAACAGCAACCACCTCGTCACGAACGGCTTCCTCTACCACCTCCAGCGGCACAGCGACCACCACGCCTGGCCGGCGCGCCGCTACCAGACCCTCCGCAACTTCCCCGAGGCGCCGCAGCTCCCGACGGGCTACGCCGGGATGATCTGGCTCGCCGCGATTCCGCCGCTCTGGTTTCGGGTGATGGACCGCCGAGTCCTCGAGTTCCGCGAGCAGCAGGCGCGCTCGGAGGCCGTCGAGGGGCAGGGGATCGTCGCGTAGCGGGGGGGAGGCGCGGGTGATTTCGACCATGGTCGAAAATGTCCGCGAGCACTCTCGACCACGGTCGAGAACGCCCACGGGCCTCCTTGACTCCCGCGGTAAGATAAGCCCGATCACGGGGGCGACCCGGTTTCGACGGGGCATCTCGCGATCGAGGAGCACGCCGGGCATGCCGTTTGTCCCGTAAAAACGACGGTAAATAAAAGCTGCCAACGACAGCGAACTCGCTCTCGCGGCTTAATTAACCGCGGGCGGGGCACGGGGAGCCAGCCTGGAGCGCTCCGCCGCCCTGTTGAGAGAACCAGGCTGGGACCGAAGCCCGCCACCTGAAGGCGAGGTCCGAGACGTTCCAGGTTGGTCGCAGCGCCTGGTGGTCCCGACCCGGAAGCGCGGCGACGAGAAAAGAAGTCGGGACTGAGCGTGGAGAACCTCGACGTACGGTCGCTTCGGACGGGGGTTCGACTCCCCCCGCCTCCACCATCTCGGGAGTCGCGGCCCGCCGCCGGGAACCCGGCGGCGGGCCGTTCGCTCGAGAAGGGCGACCTCACCCGTCCGCCCGCGTGCATCGCGGCTCCGCCCCTCCGTGGGACGATCTCCGCATGAAGCGGCTCGGCTTCCTCGCGCTCTCCCTCCTCGTCCTCGCCGCCGCCATCCTCCCCGCCGGCTGCGCGACGCTCGACCAGCTGGCCTCGACCCTCGTGAACCTGAGGCGGCTCGAGTTCCGGATCGGCCAGGTCACGGGCTTCCGGCTCGCGGGGATCGACCTCGGGCGGGCGTCGGCTCTCTCGCAGCTCACGCCGTTCGACGCCATGGCGCTCGCGGGGGCGTACGCCTCCCGGAGGCTGCCGGCCGAGCTCGTCGTCGAGGTCGAGGCCGTGAACCCGAACGACGGAACGGCGGGGACGCCGCGGACGACGAGCACGCTCACGAGCCTGGAGTGCCGGCTCCTCGTCGACGGCCGGCCCACCGTGACGGGGAACATCGACAGGCCCTTCGAGATCCCGGGAACGGGGCAGGCGACGGTCGTGCCGATCCGCCTCTCGCTCGACCTGTACGAGTTCTTCGGCGAGAAGCGCTACGCGGAGCTGATCGACCTCGCGCTCGCGCTCGGCGGGGAGAGCCGCGACACGTCCCGCATCTCCCTCGACGCCCTGCCGACCGTGACGACGCCCCTCGGGAACATCACCTACCCGGGCCGCATCACGATCGCCGGCAGCCGGCTCCGCTGACGCCGGCGTCGCCTCCCGTCCCCGCTCGCCTTCAGCTCCCGGGCCGCCTCGCCGGAGCCGGAGCGCCACCCGGCTTCGCTCCGCCGGGGGCCGGCGCTGGCGCAGGCGCCGCGGGGGGCGCCTCCGCCGCGGTCTCCGTCGGCAGCGGGATGTTGTTGCTCTTGAAGGCGCCGAGGAGGGCGCTCTTGTCGATCGCCTTCAGGTAGGCCTCGCGCGGCTCGACGAGCCCCTGCTTGACGAGGTCGAGGAGCGAGTCGTTCAGGAGGCGCATCCCCTGCGCCTTCGAGGTCTGGAGGACCGACGGGAGCTGGAACGTCTTGCCGTCGCGGATGAGGTTCGCGACGGCGTTGTTCGTCAGGAGGATCTCGAGGGCGGCGACGCGCCCGCCGCCGATCTTCCGGAGGAGCGTCTGCGCGACGACCCCCTTGAGCGAGTCGGCGAGCATGACCCGGATCTGCTGCTGCCGGTCGGCGGGGAACTGGTCGACGATCCGGTCGACCGTCGACATCGCGGTCGTGGTGTGGAGCGTGCCGAAGACGAGGTGCCCCGTCTCGGCCGTCTCGATGGCGATGGCGATCGTCTCGAGGTCGCGCATCTCGCCGACGAGGACGATGTCGGGGTCCTCGCGGAGCGCCGCGCGGAGGGCGTCCTTGAACGAGCGCGTGTGGCTCCCGATCTCGCGCTGGTTCACGAGGCACTTCTTGTTGCGGTGGACGAACTCGACCGGGTCCTCGATCGTGATGATGTGGTCGGTGCGCGTCTCGTTGACGTAGTCGACGATCGCGGCGAGCGTCGTCGACTTGCCCGAGCCGGTCGGCCCGGTGACGAGGACGAGCCCCTTCGAGAGGTCGCCGAGCCTCACGACCGCGTCGGGCAGGTTCAGCTGCTTCGCGGTGAGGATCTCGATCGGGATCTGGCGGAAGACGGCGCCCACGCCGTGCCGGTCGCGGAAGACGTTGACGCGGAAGCGGGCGACGCCCGGAATCTCGTAGGCGAAGTCGGTGTCGTGCCGCTCCATGAACTCGGTCCGGTTCTTCTCCGGAAAGATCGGCCCCAGGAGCTTCTCGACGGCGTCGGACGCGAGCGAGGGCTGATCCTCCTGGATCGCCATCTCCCCGTGGACCCGGAAGACGGGCCGGGTGCCCGAGGAGAGGTGGACGTCGGAGGCCTTCCTCTCGAGCATCCGGAGGAGGAGCGCGTCGAGCGGGCGGCCGGCGGGACCGGCGGCGCGGAGCGAGGGCGCCTCGAGCGCCCCGCCGGCGGGGTACGGGATCTCCTCCGGCGCCGCGGGCCTCGGCGCGGGGACCGGCGCGGGGGCCGGGACCGGGGCGGGGGCCGCGACCGCGGGGGCCGGAGCGGGGGCCCCGGGGAACGCGGCCGAGGGGGCCGCCAGCTCCGGCGGCACCGGGATCGCCTCGGGGACGGGCGGAGTCGATTCGAGCATTCCGACGGAGGGAGGGGCCTCCGGGACGCCGATCGAGGAGACGGGCGGTGCGCCGTGCTTCGGCCGCCGGATCGCCGAGCCGGACATCCGGCTGGGCCGGCAGAGCATGACGGCCGGCATGGTGCCGACCTGGCCGAAGCGGATCTCGACCTCGTCCTTCCCGGGGCCGGTCGGCCAGGGCATCCGGTGCCGCGCGACGGCGAGCTCCTCGGGCGTCGAGTCCGGGACGAGCTCGGCAACCACGGCGCGGAACGAGTCGACGCCGACCGGTTCGCGCCCGACGACCGCCCTCACGTCGCCGCGCGTCATGAAGAGCTTCTCGCCCGGGACGATGTAGAGCGCGTCGCCGGTCGTCTGGAGGAGGTTCGCGACGAGGAGATCGACTCGGGAGGCCATCGTCGCCGTCCCTTCAGAAGGAGACCCGCGCGATCCGCGAGGTGGCGACGAAGACGAGCTGCGACCCGACCCCCACCGGCACGAACCGCCCCGCGAGGTTGAAGACGTCGGACATCCGGCCGTGTCCCTCGAGCGCGGTGGTCGTCAGGACGCCGGAGACCTCCGCGCCCGAGACGAGCTGGAGCGTGACGAGGTCGAGCGCGGCCCCTTCCGTCGCCGACGGCTCGCCGCCGGGGCCCTCGGCCTCGATCGACACGGTGACGAGAGCGTCGCGCGAGAGGAGGCAGCTTCCCCCGCCGGCCAGGCCGATCGGCAGGAAGCGGCGGTCCTCCTCGAGGAGGACGCGCATCGGCGTCACGCCCCGCTCGCGGTGCGGGTCGGGGAGGAGCCAGAACGTCACGTCGAGCAGGCTGCCGTCGTCGAGCTGGACGGTGGCGGCGCACGGGGTCGTCGTCCTGCGAGGGATGGTGTCGTGCATGCAAACCTCCGGGGACCCGCCCCGATCTTAGGCGAATCGGACGGGCCGCAGGCCCGCTTCCGGCCCGTCCCGCGGCGGGAACGCGGGCGCGTAGATAATCGCGGGACGTGACCCGGCCCGCCCTCCTCCCGTGCCTCGCCCTCGCGGCGCTCCTGGCCCTCGTGCCCGTGCGCGCCGCGGACCCGACGGCGACGTTCGTCGCGCCCGGGGGCTCCTCGCTCCTCGTGGCGGCGGCCGACGCCGAGGGGAAAACGTGGCTCTCCGTGCGCGACGTCGCGACTGCCCTCGGCGGCACGCTCGCCCACGAGGCGGCGACAGGCTCGTTCGAGCTGAAGATCGGCCCGCACACGGCCGTCTTCGGCACCGGGACGCCGATCGCCGTCGTCGACACGCGCCTCGTCCCGCTCGCCGCGGCGGTGAGGGCCGAGGCGGGTACGGCCTACGCGGAGCCGGACTTCTTCTCGCGGGTCCTCTCTCCTCTCTTCGGCGTCGCCTTCACGTGGGACCGCGCCTCGCGCACGCTCGCCGCGCGGCCGGTGGAGACGCCCGAGATCGGCGTGGAGGCGACCGTCTCCGCGTTCGAGGGGACGACGAAGGTCGTCTTCCGCTTCTCGCAGGCCCCGTCCTACCGCACCGAGAAGGGGGCCGACCAGGTCGTCCTCCGGTTCCCGGGCGCGAAGCTCGTCCCGGCGACGCCCGAGGTCGTCCCCGACGACGAGCGCGTGGCCCGGCTCCTCCTGCGGCCGGGCGAGCTCGCCGTCGTCCTGAAGGGGAAGGACCTCTCCACGAACGTCTACCCGCTCGCGGCGCCGCCCCGGATCGTCGTCGACGTCACGCGCGGCGCTCCGCCGGCCCCGGCCGCCGCCCCCGCGGCGACCCGCGTCCCCGGCGCCCTCGTCCTCCCCACGCCGACGCCCACGCCCCGCCCCGAGCCGCGCGTCGTCGTGATCGACCCGGGCCACGGCGGGACGGAGGAGGGGGCGAAGGGCCCGGGCGGGCTCCTCGAGAAGGACGTCGTCCTCGCCCTCTCGCGGACCGTCCGCGAGGTGCTGACCGCTCGCGGCTACCGGGTGGTCACGACGCGTGACAGCGACGCGTCGGTGGGATTCCAGGACCGGACGGCCACCGCGAACGAGGCGAAGGCCGACGTCTTCCTCTCGCTCCACATGAACGCCTCGCGCTCGCCGTCGGCCCACGGCACGGAGGTCTACTACCTCTCCCTCGACGCCTCCGACCGCGCCGCCGCTGCGCTCGCCGACGCCGAGAACGAGGACGAGCCGAAGCCGACGCCGTCGGCCGAGACGAACGCGGCGCTGCGCGACCTCGACCTGATCCTCTGGGACCTCGCCCAGAACCAGCACCTCACGGCGTCGAGCCGTCTCGCCGAGATCATCCAGGCCGACTTCAACCGGCTCCTCGGCATCACGACCCGCGGCGTCAAGCAGGCCCCTTTCCGCGTCCTGATCGGCGTGAACGCCCCGGCCGTCCTCGTCGAGGTGGCGTTCCTCTCGAACCCCGAGGAGGAGAAGAAGATCGCCTCCGAGGCGTTCCGGCGCGCCGTCGCCGAGACGCTCGCCGGGTCGCTCGACAGCTTCTTCCGCGTCGGCTCCGACGCCCTCGCCCCCGTCCCGTTCGCGCCGCCCCCCGCCGAGCGGCGCTGACGCCCGTTCCATGCCGCGCCGCTTCGCCCTCGCGCTCCTCGCGCTCCTCGTCCTCCTCCTCCTCGGCCTCCTCGCCGGGCGGAAGGTCCACGAGTCGCGGCAGAAGCGGCGGGTCGCGAACCAGCCCGTTCCGACCCGGACGATCCCGCCGCCCCCGACGCCGATTCCCGCGCGCCTCGCGGCGATCTGGTTCGAGTCGGCGGCCGACGGGATGTTCCGGGGGGAGGTGCGCGAGGTGCCCGCGGCCGTCGACGACGTCGCGCTCCTCCGCCGCCTCGGCGCCGAGGTCCTCGCCGGGCCGCGGCACCCCGACCTCCTCCGCCCCTTCCCGGAAGGCTGGACGCTCCGCGCCGCCTTCCGCCTCGCCGACGGCCTCGCCGTCCTCGACCTCGCGCCTCCGGCGGCCCCCGCGCCGACGCCCGTTCCCGAGGAGACGACGGAGGCGAAGGGCGCCGGCAAGGGCGCGAAGGAGCCTGCGACGCCGACCCCGACGCCGGTCGCATCCGAGCCGCCGAAGCGCTGGGAGGCCGGGTCCTCCGAGGAGCTCGCCGCGGTGCAGTCGCTCGTCCTCACCGTCACGAAGAACCTCCCCGCCGTCACCCGCGTCATCCTCCTCGTCGGCGGGGAGCCGGTGGAGACGCTCGCCGGGCACGTCGACCTGACGCGCCCGCTCGCTCCGGACCTCTCCCGCGCGGCCGACGAGGCGCCGCTCGTCGCCCCGATGCCGACGCCGCTGCCGGAGCCGACCGCACCGGCCGAGCCGGCCGCCTCTCCTTCCCCCGGCGCGACCGCGCCTTCGACCGTCCCGGCGCCCGCGGTCTCGCCCGATCCGCCGCGCGCCGCCGCGCGCCCGACTCCACCTCTCCGAAAGAGCCTCGACCGCACATGACAGACCCGCGTCCCATCGGCCTCTTCGACTCCGGCGTCGGAGGGCTCACCGTCCTCGACGCCGTCGCCCGCCGCCTCCCCGGCGAAGACCTCCTCTACCTCGGCGACACCGCGCGCCTCCCCTACGGCACGAAGTCGCCCGAGACCGTCCGCCGCTACGCGCGGCGCGCCGTCTCGCTTCTCCTGTCGCGCGGGGTCAAGGCGCTCGTCGTCGCGTGCAACACCGCCTCGGCCCTCGCGCTCGACGCGATCGTCGACGAGGCGCGCGGCGTCCCGGTCCTCGGCGTCGTCGAGCCGGGCGCGCGCGCCGCGCTCCGCACCGCGCGCGGCGTGACGGGCCCGGCCGCCGGGGCGCCGATCGCCGTCCTCGCCACCGAGGCGACCGTCGCCTCCGACGCCTACGGCCGCGCGATCCGCTCCCTCGACCCCTCCCGCGCCGTCATGAACGTCGCCTGCCCGCTCTTCGTCCCGCTCGCCGAGGAGGGGTGGACCGAGAACGAGGTCGCCCGCGAGGCGGCGAAGCTCTACCTCGCCCCCGTCGTCGCGGCGGGGGCGCGCGTCGTCGTCCTCGGCTGCACGCACTACCCGCTCCTCGCGCGGACGATCGCCGCCGCGCTCCCCGGGGGGACGCTCCTCGTCGACTCCGCGGCCTCGACCGCGGTCGAGGTCGAGGCGCTCCTCGGCACGGAGGGGCGGCGCGCGGGCGAGGCGGGGGAGACGCACCTCCTCGTCACCGACTCCTCCGAGCGCCTCCGGCGCGTCGCGGGACGCTTCCTCGGCCGCGAGGCGGCGGCGCTCGAGCTCGTCGACCTGCCGTAAGCTCCGGGGCGATGTCTCGCCCCGACGGCCGCTCTCCCCTCCAGCTTCGCCCCGTCTCCCTCGAGGTCGGCGTCGTGCCGCACGCCGAGGGCTCGTGCCTCATCACCCAGGGCCGGACGAAGGTCCTGATCGCCGCCACGCTCGAGCAGAAGATCCCGCCCTTCCTGCGCGACTCGGGCGAGGGGTGGATCACCGCCGAGTACGGGATGCTCCCGCGCGCCACGCTCGAGCGGACGCCGCGCGAGGCGGCGAAGGGGAAGCAGGCCGGACGGACGCTCGAGATCCAGCGCCTCATCGGGCGCGCCCTCCGCGGCGTCGCCGACCGGACGACGTTCCCCGAGTGGACCGTCACGCTCGACTGCGACGTCCTCGTCGCCGACGCGGGCACGCGCTGCGCGTCGGTGACCGGCGCCTGGGTCGCCCTCGCCCTCGCCCTCGAGAGCCTCCGGAAGAAGAGCGCTCTCAAGCGGCCGCGCCCGTTCCGCGAGGCGGTCGCCGCGATCTCCGTCGGCGTCCTCCCCGCCCCCGAGCGCCCCGAGGGGGTCGTCGCCCTCGACCTCGACTACTCCGAGGACTCGACGGCCTGGGTCGACCTGAACGTCGTCGGCACCTCCACCGGACGCTACGTCGAGGTGCAGGGGACGGCCGAGCGCGAGCCGTTCGACGACCGGCGCCTCCGCGAGATGCTCGTCGTCGGCAAGAAGGGGCTCCGCCGCCTCTTCCGCGCCCAGCGCAAGGCGCTCCTCGGCCGCGTTCCGGAGGACTGGCTCCCGCCGGCGTGACCCCGGCGGCCGCGGTCCGCGCCGCGGGCTCGGCCTTCAGCCCTTCTTCGCGAGCTCCGCGAAGAGCTTCGCCACCGCCTTCGGCGCCTCGAGCGGCGCGTAGTGGCCGACGCCGGGAAGCTCGACGTACCGCGCGTCGGAGCGCGCCTCGAGGATCGCCTTCACGTCGCGGGGCGGCGCGAGCGAGTCCTCCGCGCCGGTCGCCACGAGGAGCGGCACCGTCGTCCCGTCGAGCCGCTTGCGGAGCGGAGGCGACGAGAGGAGGCCGTCGACCGAACGCTCGAGCGCCCGGAGCGCCGCCGCGGCGTTCGCCCCGGTCCGCGCCTTCATCCCGCGCGCCACGAACCCCTTCTTTCCCGCGCCGTCGACGGCGAAGCCGTAGCCGAGCGCGTTCTTCAGCGACGTCTCCGGCGCCGCGGCGACGAGCGCGGCGCGCGACATCGCCTTCCACTTCAGCGTCTCGGCGAAGCCGTAGGAGACGGCCCCGAGCGGCGAGACGAGCGCGAGGGCCGCGACCCGCTTCGGCGCGAGGAGCGCCACCTCGGCCGCGACCCGCCCGCCGAGCGAGTGCCCCGCGACGACGGCCGTCTCCACGTCGTGGTCGTCCATCTCCCCGATGACCCACCGCGCGAGCGCCGCCGGGTCGTAGCTGTCGTGCGGGCGCGCCGACTTGCCGAAGCCGGGGAAGTCGACCGCGAGCGCCTCGAGCCCCTTCGGAAGCGCCGCGGCGACCTCCTTCCAGTCCTCGGCCGAGCCGCCGAGCCCGTGCAGCAGCAGGAGCGTCCGGCTCACGCCGCGCCTCCCGCGGGTGGACATCCCCTCGCCGCGGCCCGAGAATCCGGCGCGCCGGGGCGTAGCGCAGTGGCAGCGCAGCTGCTTTGGGAGCAGCAGGTCGGCGGTTCAAATCCGCCCGCCCCGACCACTCCTCTCCTTCCGAACGCGCGATCGCTCACGCGCCCCTCCCGGGCGCCCGCGGCGCCCTGCCCGTCGCATCGTCCCCGGCGGCTCTCACGGTTGCGGGATCGTCTCAGATCCGAAGGCCCGGACGCCACACTCCGCGGGCGGGCCGACGGGCGACGCCGCCCGCCCGGCCCGCCCCGGCCCTGCGACCGACACCGCGCCCTCTCCTCGCGCACGGCGGTAGACTCGGCTCGAGGTGGCAGTTGAACGAGATCGCGGCACGGATCGATACTTCGGGCAGACTCGTCATTCCGGCCCGCATCCGGAAGGACCTGGGGCTCACGGCGGGGACGGCGGTCACGCTCCGGGTCTCGGACGGCGAGCTGCGCGTCGTGGCGAAGGCCGAGGCGATTCGCGCGGCGCAGGCGAGGGTCCGCCGTTACGTGAAACCCGGGCGCTCGCTCGCGGGGGAGCTCATCGCCGAGCGGCGGGCGGAGTGGCGGCGTGGGTAAGGTCGTTCTCGACGCCTCGGCGGTCCTCGCCCTCCTGAACGACGAGCCGGGCGCCGCGGCCGTGGCCGCCGCGCTCGAGGACGCGGTCGTGAACGCGGTGAACCTCTGCGAGGTCGTCGCCAAGCTCCAGGAGGTCGGCATGTCACGGGAGGAGGCCGAGGAGGCCCTCGGCGGGCTCGGCCTCGAAGTGCAGCCCTTCGGCGAAGCGGCCGCCTGGGCCGCCGGCACGCTCCGGGGGGCGACACGGCGCGCGGGCCTCTCTCTCGGCGACCGGGCCTGTCTCGCCCTCGCGCGGGAGCTGGGCGTCCCCGCGATAACGGCCGACGCGGCCTGGCTGAAGGCGGCGACCGGGGCGGACGTCCGGCTCGTCCGCTGACCCGAGGTCCTGCGGCGGCCTCAGCGGCTCGCGGCGCGGTACCGCCAGGGCGCGACCGGGTCGGGCTCCGACCAGACGCCGACCCGCGCCGTCCGCGCCTGCCGCTCCGCCTTCGCGAGCGCCGCGTCGTCCGAGTAGCGCACGTAGTGCCACGCCATCCCGGCGGCGACGAGCTCGAGGTTCAGCACCCGGCCGTCGGGGAGGACGACCTCGCCGAGGAGGCGCCCGTAGCGGTCCTTCCCGTGAGGCCTCACGGTCACCGCCTTCCCGAACGCGAGCGACGACGCGAGCCGCTTCGCCGCGGCGCCGAACGCCTGCCCCCGCTCGGGGCAGTCGATCCCGTGGAGCCGCACCCGCACCGGCGTCGTCCCGTCGAGGACGACGAGCGTGTCGCCGTCGGCGACGCCGACGACCTTCCCCGTGAACGCCTCGTGCCCGGTCGACGGCTGGCAGGAAAGGAGGACGGCGACGAGGGCGAGCGCGACGGACGTTGCCCGAGCGCGTCGAGGCGGCGCGCCGGAAGACGAAGATGCGGAGAACGCAGCGGCGAGGTTCACGCGGCGTGCAGTCTGAGACGGAACCGGGAATCGGAGAAGCGCGGACTGCCGGCGCCCGGCGCCCGGGAGAGGGGAACGTCGTTCGCGCCGGCAACCGTGGCCTGTCCGAGAATGGAAGCATGTCACGCCGCGCACGAAGCCTCCTCCTCGCCGTCCCGATTCTCGTCGCTGCAGGTTCCGTCGGCGCGGCCGCGCAGGAGCTCGCGCCCCCGCCGGCGACGCCGCTCGCGCAGAGGGAGTCCACCGCCCGGGCGACCGAAGACGGCCTCGTCGGCGGCCTCGGCTTCAGATCGCTCCACGCCCTCATGAACCGCGAGGCCTGGCCGCTCCTCGCCGCTTCCGGTCCGCTCCGGACCGGCGCTGTCGACCTCGGCGCGGCCGAGCCGCTCGAGGCGATCGTCCTCTTCAACGCCTGGCACCTCCCGGCGGCGCACGGCCCCGACGACCTCCGGCTCCGCGACCTTCGCGAGAACCTGCTCTCTGGCGAACGGGTGTTCGGCGGGCCGTGGCCGGAGTACGCGGTTCCCGGCTACGTCCTCCTCCTCCGGAAGGCCGACGGTGCGTGGACGCTCGTCGCCCGCCTCTCCGGGCACTTCCTCGTCGAGGACGCGTCCGGCCTCGGGCTCGTCGCCGTCCCGCCGCTCTCGGAGCGCGGGGCCGATCGAGCGGCCCGATGAGCGCGTCGCACGCCGTCGCCGCGGCCGTCGCTCTCCTCTTCCTGCCCCCGCCGGCCGCCGAGGCGGCGAGCCCTGGCCGGGCGCGCGTCCTCGCCACGCTCGCGAGCGACCAGGTGAAGGAGAGCAGCGGCCTCGCCCGAGGCCTCGCGAACCCGGGCGTCTTCTGGACCCACAACGACTCCGGCGACGGGCCGCGGCTCTACGCCTTCGGCGCCGACGGCGGCGCGCGCGGCGTCGTCGACCTCGAGGGGCCCGGCGTCCGGAACGTCGACTGGGAAGACCTCTCCTCGTTCACCGAGAACGGGCGGCCGTTCCTCCTCGTCGCCGACACCGGCGACAACCGCTTCGAGCGCGACGTCTACACCCTCTACATCGTCCCCGAGCCCGGTCTTCCGTCCGCGGGTGGACACGCGACCGTGACGCCGAGCCGGGCGATCCGCTTCCGGTACGAGGACGGCGCGCACGACTGCGAGGCCGCGGCGGTCGACCCCACGTCGGGCGTCGTCTACCTCGTCACGAAGGTCTGGTCGGGGAAGGCCGGCGTCTACGCCGTCGCCTGCCGCGAGTCGACCGAAGACGAGCCGTGCCGCGCCGTCTCCGTCGGGACGGCGAGCCTCCCGCGCGCCACCGGGATGGACTTCTCCGCCGACGGCCTCCGCGCGATCGTCGTCACGCGCGGCGACGCCTTCGAGTTCGAGCGGACTCCCGAGGAGGCCTGGCCCGAAGCCTTCGCACGCAAGCCGCGCCGAGTCGACCTCCCTCATCGGAAGCAGGGCGAGTCGATCTGCTACGGCTCGGACGACGCCACCCTCTACCTCACGAGCGAGTGCGGAAAGAAGGCCTCCGGACCCTGCGTCCCGCTGATCGAGGTCCCGCGGGCGAGGGAGAGGTTGCCAGAAAAGAGGTAGCCCACCTCTCCGCCCGCCAGCGGACACCATCTGTCCATCCCTGCGCCGCACCCTCTCCTTCGAACGCGCCCGCCCGGCCGCGGGCCGCAGGAGGAGGAGCCGATGAAGTCCGCGTCGAAGCCCCAGCTCGCCTCGGTCGAGCAGCCGTTCGGCGGCACGCCGCCGAGGCCCCACTGCCCAATCTGCGGCCGCGCGGTCCTGCGCGTCGACGACGACGGCCTCACCCACGCCGATCCGTGCCGCCACCTCGCCTTCGTCTTCGTTGGCGAGGTCGGCGACTTCGAGTACCGCTCGCCGGACTTCACCCGGAGGACCGCCCACCGCCGCATCCACGACCTCGATCTCACGCGCCTCCGCACCCTCCTCGTGAACGCGGGCTACGGCAACGGCCTCCTCGCCCTCGAGATCACCTACGGCGGCATGGCCTGCGGCCCCGTCTGGTACACCGACGTCTACGGCTTCGACTACGGGGTCGGGGGCGAGGAGGAAGGGAAGGAGGGCGGCTCGGAAGGCGGGGGCGGAGCATGACGCCGTCCGATGCCGCTCCGATCACGGATCGGCGCCGGCTGTCATCCCCCGAACGGGTGAGACGCGACGCCACGCGTAATCGCCGCCCGCTGATCTCCCCGCATCATTCCCAATCGCGACCCCACACCGCAGAGTCCGTCTGGCGGCGGATTCGTCCCGGCGCCCCGTGCCTTCGCCCGGCTCGAGTCGAGCGGCCCCTCGACGGACGCCGCCTCTCGCGCCACGACGGTCTCCGGGCTTCGGCCCCCTGAGGGAGGAGCGAGTGAGGGTCTTCGAGAATCGGGCCGAACGCATTTCCGGCGGCGCGGGCCGAGGCGTGGGGCGCTGATGGGCTACACCACCTCGTACCGGGACAGCTTCCTGAACGAGCTCTGCGCCCCGGACTCGGCGGAGATGGCTCGCGTGGCCGAGAAGCTGAAGGTGCTCAAGCGCGATCCGTCCCTGGACGAGTTCGCCATCTGCCACGACCTCTTCCAGCTGCCGGCAATCCTCGAGCGGCACGCGCGGGGCGGGGTGGACGAGGCGGCGGCGGAGGCCGAGGCGGCCTCGAAGACGACCGTCCTGCGGTTCCGGAGGGTCGAGGACCCGCCGGAGGCGGACCGCTTCCGGACGTGCGTCCCGCTCTTCACCGACCTGAAGGCCGCGGCCCACGCCGGGAGCGAAGCGCTCTTCGGCGCGGAGGCCGCGGGCGCCCTCGTCTCCGAGTGGGCCGAGCTGGGCGAGGGGCGGCGGATCGAGCCCGGGATGTTCGTCGCCGCCGTCTCTGGCGACTCGATGGACAAGCTGATCCCCGACCGTGCCTGGTGCCTCTTCCGCGCGCCGCGCCGGCTCGAGGCACGGCCGGATCGTCCTCGTCCGCGACGGGTCGCCCTCCGCCGACCCGGCCGGCGCCTTCACGGTGAAGGAGTACCGAAGCGAGAGGGTCTGGGGCGACGACGGGAACTTCCTCCACACGCGGATCGAGCTTCGGACGCGGAGCCGGAACACCGTCCGCCAGCCGATCGTCCTGACGCCGGAAGACGAGGGGGAGGTGCGGGTGATGGCGGAGCTCGTGGAGGTCGGGGGGTACGGCAGGGGCCGGAAGGTGGCGCCTCGCGGGACGAGACCTCATCCGGAAACGTTCGTTACCGGTTATGATCACATCCGGTAACGTTCCTTACCGGGTGGTGGCATGCGCGAGACGCTGAAGGCGCTCATCCTCGACCTCCAGGAGGCCCCTCTCGAGACGGGGGTGCCCCGCCGCCTCGCGGTGCGGCCCGTCGCGGGGAAGGCGACGATCCTGATCGGCGTCCGGCGCTGCGGGAAGTCGACGCTCGCCCTCCAGCAGGTCGAGCGCCTCCTCGCGCAGGGGGTCCCGCGGGAGGACGTCCTCCTCGTGAACTTCTTCGACGACCGCCTCGCCGGGCTCGCCCGCGAGGGCCCGGGCCTCGTCACGGAGGCGTACTACGCGCTCTACCCGGAGAAGAAGGGGAAGGAGACGGTCCACTGCTTCTTCGACGAGATCCAGGCCGTGCCGGGCTGGGAGCCGTTCGTCGACCGGCTCCTCCGGACGGAGAAGTGCCGGGTGACGCTCACGGGCTCCTCGGCGCGGATGCTCTCGAAGGAGGTGGCGACCCAGATGCGAGGCCGGGCGCTCTCCTGGGAGCTCTTCCCGTTCTCGTTCCGGGAGCTCCTCGACGCGCGCGGGATCGAGGCGAGCGGAACCCTCTCGACGCGCAAGCGGCTCCTCGTCGAGAAGGTGTTCGGAGAGTACTGGGAGACGGGCGGCTTCCCGGAGGTGATCCGGCTCGACCGCTCGCTGCGCGTGAAGACGCACCAGGAGTACTTCCACGCGATCCTCTACCGCGACCTCGTGGAGAGGCACGACGTCGCCCATCCGAAGGCGCTCTCCGACCTCGCGCGCTGGCTCGTCGACCACGCCGCGTCGCTCTACACGGTCAACCGGCTCACCGGGTACCTGAAGTCCCTCGGGCACGGCGTGCCGAAGGCGGCGGTCGCGAGCTACCTGGAGTGGTTCGAGGACGCTTACTTCCTCTACACCGTGAGCCTCTTTGACGCCTCGCTCGCCCGCCGGAACACGAACCCGAAGAAGGTCTACTGCGTGGACCACGCGCTCGTGACGTCGGTCTCCTCCGGCCTCTTCGTAAACTCCGGGCACCTCCTCGAGAACCTCGTCTTCGTCGCCCTGCGCCGGGCGCATCCGGAGGTCTCCTACTACAAGACGAGGTCGGGCCGGGAGGTCGACTTCGTCGTTCCGGGGCGCGGTCGCCCGGAGGCGCTCGTCCAGGTCTGCGAGACGCTCTTCGACCCGGAGACGCGAAAGCGGGAGGTCGCGGCGCTCGAGGCGGCGATGGAGGAGCTGGGGACGAAGGAGGGGACGATCGTGACGAGGAACGAGAGCGAGCGGATCGTGACCGCCTCCGGGACGATCGCGGTCGTCCCCGCGTGGCGGTTCCTCCTCGACCAGCCGGACGCGGCGGAGTAGGCGTGACGGCGCCGCGAGACCCGATCGAGCGGATCGCGGAGTTGCGCCGTATCCCGGCGGACGCCGCGGCGGCCTACGGAAGGTCACGTTCGAGATCGCCATGCTCGGCATGAAGGGCTTCGACGTGAACGACCCCGCGCGAAAGTACAGGCTCCGGTCGCTCCCGGGGGAGTTCTCCGGCCTCCACCTCGTCTGCATCCTGGACGTCGGCATGAAGCTGGTCGACCCGTCGGCCGACACGGGCTTCGACCTGTCGAGGGAGTACGAGGAGGCGAAGGCCCTCTTCGGAGCGACCGCCGAAGGACTAACGTAGCGCTCACCGAGCTCGCCGGTTCGATTCCTCTCCAGTTGTGGTGTGCCGCGGCGCCGATAGGGGCGAACAGGTGAGGCGCGGGCCGGGGCGCGAGAGACTCACGGCCCGTGCGGGGAGAAAGCCGCCCTTCGCTGGGCACGATCTGGGGCAGGGACGCCAGGTGTCCGACCTTGTGCGCGATCCTCGAATCGTGAGATGT
>Ga0209310_1001590_pt1 | contig 16537 bp, 17 predicted proteins | sample AD_UKC030_MetaG_FD_184415 | JGI IMG/M metagenome (GOLD analysis project Ga0209310, IMG submission 184415) | Active sludge microbial communities of municipal wastewater-treating anaerobic digesters from USA - AD_UKC030_MetaG (SPAdes) (version 2) | ecosystem: Engineered > Bioreactor > Anaerobic >... | reverse complement strand
GCAGCCGATATCAAGAAACGGCCTGTAATACAGCCATGTGTCCGACGACTGGGAGGATAAAACTGTCCTGAATCCCGCCTCCATCTCGAGTCCTGGATTCATTTCCACTGCCGGCAGCGGTCCGCCGCATGTAATAATAACCATAAAGATGAAAATAGCGGTGCGCGCTTTAAATCGATTCATTGTTCCACCTCGCGAAATGAAAAGCAAAAAATCCCGGGCAGGCTATCAGGGTATTCCCTGCGCGGGACTTAAGGCATGATGCCGTTCAGCATCTCATATCGGCTCCTTTATCTGCGTCCGCCGCTACCGGAGCCCGACCCCTGTCCGCTGAATCCGCGTTTATTGGCTGCGCCTTCCCTGGTCTGGGTGCGATACTGGTTTCTGGTTTCCTTTTTGGCTTCCTGCAATTCCTTTTTCTGTTTGCGCGCCTCTTCTTTTTTCGCTTTTAAATCGTCTGTTTTATCTTCGGTGTTCAACTGATCACGGCCCCTGACCTGTTCCTTGTTCTGGGTTTTATCGCCCGAACCATCTTTGAGCTGCTCCTGGTCTTTCGTCTGGGCCTGGTCCTGCGCCTTGGCCTGGTCCTTAGTCTGAGTCTGATCCCGGGCCATGACCTTATCCCGCGTCCTGTCACGGGTTTTATCACCCTCTTTGTCAGCATCAGCGGCATTAAGCCCTACAGTAAGCGCAAACACTGAAACGAATATTGAAAGTAAATATTTTTTCATCGACTTCCTCCAACTATTATAATCTTTACTCGTTCATTATGACACTGAAGTTAATTATTCCGGCCAAAAAAAATTGATATTAAAAAAATCCCGGGCAGGGTTCGCCATACCCGGGCCTGATATCGTTATGCAAATCGGTAACACCTAACGGTTTCTGCCTTCACGGCCTCCTGACCTGCGCATTTCGGCTCCACCTTCCCTGTTCTGGCTTCTGATTTCCTTTTTAGCCTCTTCAGATTCCTTGTTCTGTTTGCGCGCCTGTTCTCTTTTCGCTTTGGAATCATCAGCCTTGTCTTCTTTCTTCATCTGTTCACGGTCCCTGACCTGTTCCTTGTTCCGGGTCTTGTCTCCCGAACCGTCCTTGAGCTGCTCCTGGTCTTTCGTCTGAGTCTGGTCCTGCGCCTTGACCTGGTCCTTTATCCTGGTCTGGTCTTGAGCTTTAACCTGATCCTTCGTTTGTGTCTGCTCCTGGACCATGGCCTTCTCCTTACTTCTTTCACGTGCCCTGGCCCCTTCCTTGTCGACATCTGCAGCACAGAGACCCACAGTAAGCGCAAAAACCGACACTAATGATCCGACATAAATTTTTTTCATTGACTTCCTCCTGAATTTTAATCTTCTTACGTTCTGTAGGACACGAAGATATATTATTACGGCCAAAAAAATTGATAAGCGAAGATAAAATAGTCACAGCATACAGGGAACATGCCAGGGAAATCCTGATATACCTGAACCGCTTGACCGGGTCTGCTGAAGTCTCAGAGGACATCCTCCATGACGCGTTTGCCAATCTCGTTGAATATTCAAAGCAAAAACAGGTCGACAACATCCGTGCCTTTCTTTATCGCACAGCGCACAACCTCGCACTCAACCATATCCGAAAAAACAAAAGGCTTACATCGATAGACAGCCATGATGACCGGGCAATCTTTTGCAGCGACGACAGCACTGCACGGATTGAAAAAGAAGAGCTTGAATGCAGAATATATGATATTCTGCGCGATACCGATGAGGACACCAGGTCGTTTTTCGTGCTCAGAAAAGAAAACGGGTTATCAGTCGAAGAAATAGCCGATATTACGGGGAAATCATCGAGAACGATCCGAAGAAAGCTGAAAAATATTACAGAATATATGCACACTATCCTTGAAAAAGAGGGTTTTTTTAATAACTAATGTCCGTTTAAGTAATTAAAAGTGTCTGACAATAAGAGAATAAACAGATGAAGCACCTGAACAATAAAATGATTGCCGATTACGTTCTGAAAACCGGGTCAAAAGAGGAACTCGACCGCTTGAAAACGCATATCGAAAGCTGCGAAATATGCCGGAAAAAATCCCGTGAAATCGCGCGCATATTTCAGTCGTCGGACAACAACAGCATCACCCCATCAACCGAACTTCAAAACCAAATACTCGCCATGCAGCGAAAATCGACCGCAATACACGGCTCCAGCCGCGTGGCAGGCGGAAAGCGCCAATATCATCCGGGTATTCTGGCTGCCGCAGCATCGATAATGATAATAATCGGCATATCCTTATATCTCACGGATTCCCGGCTGTTTGATCAGCAACCAATTCCAAAACAACCGGCTTCAATCAATATGAAAGTAATACATGGAATCGCTATGATCAACGGCAGGGCATTTGAAAATTCCGGAATTCTGAACGAGGGCGACGCTTTGCAGCTAAATGAAAATACGGCGATAACCGCTTCATACGGCAGTTATTACAGGCTAAAAAGCTCCGGCCGCGCTTCTCTGACTGTAAACATATCACGAATCGAAAATAATAAATCGACGTACAGTATCGCGGTGCAAAAGGGCATCCTGCTTTCAGACATCGATCACCGGAAACGGGAAATCAACTACATGATCTCAACCCCGCATGGTGAAATTGAATCACTCGGGACAAAATTTCTGGTCGTAGTATCGGAAAAGCAAACGGATATCATTCTGGCTGAAGGGTCCGTCAGAATGCATTGTTTCAGGAACGGTCAGTATCTGAACGGCGAACCCGGTAAACGTTATGAAATAGCAGAATCAGTTACGGCCCGGAATGCCGGGAACCAAATCATCAGAAGTATCAACAATTTCGAGCTTCCCGATAATTATCCGAAAACACTCCAGGCCGGGGCTGTTAAAAAAGCAGTTCAGGCGACAACCGGAACCCCGCAAAAGAGTAAGCCCGGATACGAGAACACGACTTCCGAGAACACTGAAAAATCCAGATACGGAGCCGAAAAGGAATCAATGAAAGAGGAAGCCAGGCAGTCACGCTCGCAGATGAGAAACGAATTACGCATGAAAACCCAGGAAAATCGCGAAATACGCGAGACAAGAAAAGGCCGCCGCGACCGTTAACCGGAATGAACTGATTTCGAGACCTTAGTATGTCACAGTTACAGATAATATCCCTCGTCATCTTCGTCATAACCTACACGGGCATCATCTTCACCCGCCTTCCCTGGATCAACATCGACCGCCCTTCCGCAGCCTTCTTCGGGGCGGTGGCGATGATTATTTTCGGGATCATGACTTTCGACGAGGCCGTCCTCGCCGTGGACTTCAACACGATAACACTGTTGCTGGGCATGATGATAATCATAATAACCCTTGAGCTCGACGGATTCTTTTCGCTGATCGCCAGAAAGGCCGTATCTGCCGCACGCAACCAGCGCCGCCTTCTCTGGATCATCGTGCTCGTCACCGGAATTTCAAGCGCCTTTCTCGTCAACGACGCGGTCGTGCTCCTGTTCACCCCGGTCGTCATCGCCATATGCCGCGCGTCGAAGCTGAACCCCATGCCGTATCTCATAGCCGAAATGCTCTCGGCGAACGCGGGAAGCGCGATGACGATCACCGGGAACCCCCAGAATATGCTCATCGGGATCCAGTCGGGCATCCCGTACGGGACTTTTCTGCTCTACCTTTTTCCGGTTTCCGGATTGTCAATGGCCGCGATCGTCGCCGTAGTCAGGGCTGTGTACCCGGCTCATTTCAAAAAAAAGCGGGCGATCCGCATCGAAGCGGACGATTTCCAGTACAATTACTCTTCGATGAAAGCGTCGGTGCCCATATTCATCGGGGTCGTGGTCCTGTTTTTCTTCAGCCACCGTCTCGGTCTTCCCATCCCGGTGATCGCTCTCGCCGGCTCTGCGCTGATCCTGATCTTCGGCAAAATCAAGCCCTCGCAGATTATCAAGGACGTCGACTGGGTCCTGCTCATTTTTTTCTCATCGCTGTTCATCGTGGTCAAGGGATTTGAGAAAAGCGGGCTGATGGATTTCTCGCTCCTGGCGTCCTATCTCGATTCGCCTGAAAAGGGCATCGCGGCCGTGCATGGAGTGAGTCTCGTCCTTTCCCAGATCGTCAGCAACGTGCCTCTGGTCGTGGCCCTGCTCCCGATTCTTACTAAAGCCGACAGCCCGCTGCTCTGGCTCGGGCTGGCATCCGCATCGACCCTTGCCGGAAACGCCACGATCATCGGCGCAATGGCCAATCTCATCGTGATCGAATCAGCCCGCAAGGAGGGCGTTTCCATCAGCTTCGGCGAGTTCCTCAAGGCGGGAATTCCGGTCACGATCATCACCCTGATCATATCCATGACCGTGCTTCTGGCCGAGTCGTTTTTTCTGCACCTGAAATAACGCCCTGACCGGCCGAAGGTAATCGGTCAGCGTGACGGCCTTGTCGGCCAGTGAAACGATGACCGACTCACGGTACCGCGGTGGCAGGGCCGTCAGCGGCCACATGTGCCTCCTGATGGCGTCCCGCTCAACCCGGCTGAGCTTGAAATGCCTCTGGGCATTGGCCAGCGCAATCGAGGGATGTCTGAACCCGTGGAGCCCCGGGCCGGACGTGTGCCAGTCGTAGAGATAGAAATCATGGAGCAGGGCCGCCCTTGCCGCGGCCACCCGGTCGGCGCCCAATCGTTCGGCCATGCCGAAAGCCCTGAGCGCGACCTGGATAGAATGGTCCCGGCACGAGACCCTCCCGTGATGCCGGAAATATTTCATGGACCTGAAGGCCTCGTGATCCAGTATCTCGGCAATTTCCGGCACCGCCCACAGGCGCGTGAGGTTTTTCATCCCGCTATTTTTCATTTTTTCCTCCACTCCAGGACGCCGGCTCTGCGGACGAAATCATCCCGGTAGCTGCGGTAGCGGCGCAGCACTTCACCTGCATCGGGGATCTCATTCCTGATCCCGACAAGCCTTCTGCGGGCGATATCGAGCGCCGGAACCATGACGCGCCGCCTGTTAAACCCTCCGAAAATGGACCTCACTCGCTCCCTGACGAAATCGTCATAGCGAACCTTCGCTTCGCGAGCCCTGTAAACAAGCCCCGATGAATAGAAAAAATCCGCCATGAATGCAAAAGCCATGGCAACGTTCACCGTCCGTATTTCGGCGAGAGTCAGATGTCCTGCGACAAATCCGGATATGGGGTAAAGAATGAGCTCAAAAACGATGCTCGCGGCCGCCCAGGCCAGGGAGAAAGACGGGCATATATGTCCGCGAAGATTCATGAAATTGCGGGAATAGTCCCAGTATCGTTTCCTGAATATAAGCAGCAGGGCCTCTCCGGTGAGATATTCGAGCGCCGTGGTCACTGCGAGGTATACAAGCGCCCGTACGAGAATGTTCTCGCCGCCGATGAAATGATGGGTCATTATCAGGACCGTGGCGCCGGCGCCGTAAAGTGGAACATAGGGCCCGTACAGGAATCCCGGATTGACCGGCCTTTTATACCTGACCGAACGGTACAGTACCTCGATCACCCATCCCACTCCAGAAAAAAGGAAAAAATCGAAAATCAATTTATCTATACTCATCGAAGCCTCCAATCACTTATGAGCCCTGCGGGATATGATCATCCCAATGAGATAATCAAGGTCCTGCTCGATCTTTTCAGTGTCAATCACGCTGATTGCGCCCCGAATAGACTGCTCGATCCCGCGGAGCTGATAAACCAGAGTGTCGAGGATGCGTTTTCTGTCCGGTATGGAAATGGTGTCAGTAAACCGGTCGAGGATCCGCCCCATGATGGTCCTGACGAGCCTGTCCAGGTCTTCGACAAGCGAATTGAAGGTCATGTCATCCACCCTGATCACCTGGTCGCTCAAAAAAGGGCTGTTCTGGATAAGCTTCAATCTTTCTATGAGTACGAATTTCAGGCCTTCGACCGGGTCCTTGATGTTCTGGATGGCGGATTCCATCATCCCCTCAAAAGAGCCGATTTTGTCCTTGAGAAGTGCGCCAAGTATGCCTTCTTTGCTTCCGAAGTTATTGTATATGGTGCCTTTTGCCACATGGGCAGATGATGCAATGTCGTCAACTGCTGTTTTTTTTATGCCAAAACGGTTGAAAAGTGCTTCTGCTGTTCGAAGAATTTTCAGGTGCTTGTTCTTGTTCATACAGTCCTCAAATTTTGAACTTTTACCCTAATATAGTTCAAAAATTCAAGAACAGTTACAAAAAAATTTACACCGGAGATATTTTTTCAATTTTGCTCAGAGCAAGATGTCATAAAGCTATAATTATGCTGAAAAAAAGCGGGGTATGGGCGGATTTCGGGAGCGTTCAGAGAATTTGTTTTTTATTCATAATACTCATAGGCGTCGATGAGATCGAGGTAAACCCCGTCAAAACCGGCATCCAGGATCTTTTTCAGGTAGGAACCGTCATTGCCGAAGATAATTGACTGCCAGTCCGGATCCCAGAAATGGACCCTGTAGTTGCCTTCCCAGTCCGGATTTTCATGGTCCAGCCACGACGGGTGCCCAGGCCGCCATGAATCATGCCAGTAGTATCGGTAGTCCTCCGCTTCGCCGATGCTCATGTAGGCCAGGACCAGGCGGTTTCCTCCGCCGGATTTGGTTTTCAGGGAGGTGACATCCGCTGAAGAAAGCGCAGTTACGCCATCTTCATAGTACAGGTCAATGATGAGAAGATCGTGACCGGCTCCCTGAAGGGCCGCCAGATATGCGGCATTGGACGCATAATGCGCTGAATTGAGAAGATACAGGAAATTTTTCGCATCCGCCAGCGAGGCGATATTCTCGTTATCGCCCTCATAAGGAGCCGCGGGATATGCCGGAATCGAAGAAAGCTCCCGGTCGGTCGTGGCGAAAGTTATATATCCATATCCATCATTCTTGGAATATGAATCATCGATCTGGGTTTCACTATTGCAGTAATCGATGACGAGCACCTGCTTTGAATTGCTCTCGAGAATATCGAGAAAGCCCTTCAGCCACGCCTTTTCGTCATCCGGCGTCGGAACGCCGTCGCCGTCGTAGCCGTAATTGAAATCCTCCTGACCACCGCCGTCGATCGCGTCGAGATAGTCCTGCGCGGACGTTCCGTCGTGCTCGCCGTTCATGGTCACCAACTCATGGCCGTTCTGCGGGATCACGATGAAATCAGGATTTTTTGAACGGGCGTAGTCGCTCAGCCCGATGACGAAAGAGCGCATTTCGCCCCTCACATCGTCAGGGATCGAGATGCCGTTGCCGGAAGAACAAGCGAAGAAAAAAAGCGAGCATATGGCGGCCGCACATCGGGCGATCAGGGCCATTCCCCCACCCTCAAACCGGCTCCTTGATCTGGATCCGGTTCTTTTTGAGAAAATCGAAAAATCCGTGGAGCCTCTTTCCCATGAAGGTCATGTTCACCGCCTGCACCGGACAGTTGTTCACGCATCCCATGCACGCGATGCACGTGTCCTTGTTGATGCTGTAGCTGTGAATGTCGATGGACCCTGTCGGGCATTTCATCACGCATTTGTTGCAATGTATGCAGGTTTTTTTATCAACGGAGTATTTTCCGGAAAAAAGCTTGAACCCGGTCCACATGGCGATCGTTCCCTTGATCGCTTCCCTGAAGTCGAGCTCCTTTTCGTAGGAAATTGTTTTTTTCCCGAGCGCGTTATCGAGGGATAGTTTTGCAAAAGACCTTACATGGGCAAAGGTATTCTCATCGGGGAGAAACCGGTATGCGAGGACCTTTTTATCGTAACCCATCGACCAGGTCGGGGGATAGGTGGACATGTTGCCGAACTTGTCCATGGCAACGAGGACGCCGCCTTTTTTCTGCAGCAGCTCAGCCAGAGAACAGACGGCGTTATGCTGGTTCCCGCCCTCGCCGCCGAAGGTCACGTATGCGGCAACCGGGACCCCCTCAATGCCGGGAATGCGTCCGAGCCATTCCCTGAAGTTCCGGGGCACATCGTAATAGTATACTGGAGATCCCATGATGATCAGGTCGGCCGTCGCGAGTTTCGTGCGGTCGAAGTCCCGGTAGTCGCCCAGAACGACCGAAAGACCTTCTTTTTTCAGCGTGTCGGCTATGAGCTTTCCGTTTCTTTCAGTGTGGCCCGCCTGGCTGAACCAGACCACCGCGGCTTTCATTATACGGCCTTCTTTCATGGTCGTTTTATTTTTACCGCCGGCGAAAAGGCGGGCCGGCCCGGACAAAGAAATCAGGGCGAGAAGGCCCATGCCATTCCGGAGAAAACTTCTCCGCGTCCTGTTTTTATATCCGCTTTTCATCCTGATTTTCCTCCGTATTTATAGTAGTTAAACGAATGTTTTTGTCAAGCACAAAGGCCGTGCATGGAGCGGACGACAACTTCAGCCGGAATCTTGCCCTGCAGCCCGATGAATGCCCGGAATTTCAGGCGCCCCTTTTCACGCTGCGGGTCAACACCAAGAAAACAAGCAGCGAAGCCGCTTCGGCGACCAGCGTGAAAGCCCCTATCCACATCGGATTGATTTCATATAGCATTCCCATGATCGAGCTTCCCAGAAAAAGGAAAACCCCGTAGGAAGTATTGAATATGCCGTATCCGGTTCCTCGTTTTTTTATCGATGTCAGATCGGCAATCGCGGCACGCATAATTGTCTCATGTACGGCCATCACCACTCCCCACAGGGCCATCGCTGAAAACACAAGTGCCGCGTTCTCGGTGAAGGCCATGAACGGAATCGGTGCGCTTAAAAGCGGGATGAGAAGGAGGACCTTCAAGCCGCGCTTATCATAAAGCCTTCCGACAACAAGGGCTGCGGCGGCGTCAACGCCCATAGCAAGGGCGTACAGCATGGGAATCTGGGCGTCGGTGATGACGTTTCTTGTTTTCAGGTGAAAGGCTATCACGCTGAAATTAGCGAATCCGACAACAGCAAGCGCCGAAAAAACAGTGTAAATCCAGAAGACTCTTGTGAGACTGTTGCCGTTATCGTTATGTGGAGCCTCCTGCTCGAAAACTCTCGTGTCTGGAGCCTGTCTCCGTGCGAACAGGAGCATGAGCATCAGCAGTGCGAAAGGTGCCCAGAAAAGCGAATACCCGAAAGAGTAATCTTCCCTGAAAGCGAAGACAGCGGCGAATATGAGCGGTCCTGCAATCGCGCCTATCTGGTCCATCGCCTCATGCAATCCGAAACCGAAGCCCCTGCCTACCCGGGAGGCGGCCTGGGACAAAATGGTGTCCTTTGCGGGACTGCGCAGGGCCTTGCCGAGCCGCTCGCATACGACGAAAACGGCGGCGACCTCCCACGTTCCCGAAAAGGCCATCAGCGGCACCGAGATAAGGAGCCCGTATCCCGCAAACGTGAACACCCAGTAGGCGCGCATCCGGTCAGCTGCAAGGCCCGACAGCAGGCGTATCCCGTAACCGGCAAACTCGCCGATGCCGGCGATAAGGCCGACTGCGGCTGCCCCGGCGCCCAGGGTCGCCAGATACGGGCCGTTGACGCTTCTGGCGCCTTCATAAATGATATCGCCGAGAAGGCTGACGACGCCGAAAAGAAGAATCAGCCGCATGGCGTGTTTTTTGATGTCGCGATTCATTTTCAAACCCCGATTAAATGCCGATTCCACATGCGTTGCAGCATGGATACGATGTTTGTCCCGGTCTGAATATCGGGCTGCAATATTAAAACAAAGGCTTCAATAAAGTAAAACAAAAAAAACGGGATTCGCGGTCATAATATCGAATTTTTATCATGCATGCCGCATTGACTTTATGGCCTGCCCTCGTATACAATTAAATATTGGCCTTAAAAACAAAAGGGAAATGCAATTGAAATTACTTCTCATCATCATGGTTCTACTGAACAACCCGGCTGCAGCGCAGACACAGCCCTACATCCTGAAAGAGGCTATAAATGGGGCTCCGCTGGGAGTGCACATCCAATATATGGAGGACCGCACCGGAAAGGCCCAGATCGCCGAAATCTCCGCGCTCACGAAAGGATGGACCGCCAGCAAGAAGGACGTCATAACGATCGGGTATTCACCCTCGGCATGGTGGTTCCGGTTCACGCTGGACAACCCGGCCAGAAAGATCAAGGAAATCCTGCTTGAAGTGGACAACAGCCGTTTCGAGCGTATAGACCTCCATGCGCCGGACGGCAAAGGCGCGTTCACCGCGTTCAGGGGCGGAACAGATTTTCACTTCAACGACAGGGACATTATCGATAAAAATTTCGTGTACCGCCTGATGGTGCAGCCTGGCCGAAGCACGTGCTATCTCAGAATACAATCGACAAACTCCATTAATTTTACGCTGAAGTCATGGTCCCTGGGGGGATTTATGAAAGCCAGGTCGCTGGAACTGCCGGTCCTGTGGATGTATTACGGTTTGATGATTGTGATGCTCCTGTACAACATGTCGATTTTCTTTGCAACGCGGGACCGCGCATACCTTTACTGCTCGTTTTTCATCTCATGTTATATTATGATGATCTTTTCGGTAAACGGCCTGGGATTTCAATACCTTTGGCCTGGCTCAAGATGGATGGAGCAGCACAGCACATATTTTTTTCTGACCTTCGGTATGATCTGGCTGTTTCAGTTCATCAGGTCTTTCCTTGAAACGAAAAAAGACAATCCTGTATTCGACCGGATAATCATCTACAGTATAATCGTTCCGGATATACTCGCCGCCGCTCTCATTTTGCTTCTCCCTCAAAGGGGTATGACGATATTAAAGCAGGCTGTCCAGGCATGGGGACTTTATTTTTCGGCCATTACTATATTGTTCATACTTTATAAAGCGATCAAGGGATCGCGACAGGCCGTGTTCGCGCTGGCCGGTTTTACCGTACTCATCATTGGCGGCATACTTCTCATTTTGAAAAACTTCTCGGTTCTCCCGGCGAATTTCATCACCACATGGAGCTGGCAGACCGGTTCAGCCATGATGATAATTCTTTTTTCCCTGGGACTGTTCGACAAATTCAACGTAATGAAGCTTGCGCTTCAAAAATCCGAAGAAGAGCTGATAAACAAAAACAAAAAGCTCGCGGCGCTGAACGAGGAAATGGAGGCGGCAAACGAGGAGCTCATAGCATCCAACGAGGAATTCGAAGCGATGAACGAAGAGCTTGTCCAATCCCAGGAGCAGCTCATACAGAATGAAAACAAGTTCAGGACAATGCTCGAACGCTTTCCACTTCCCGTGCTCGTGATCAGGGAGAGGGACGTTGAATACATGAACGAATCCTTCGCGAAAACCTTCGGGCTGAACAGGATCGATGCCCCGGTAACGTCGAAAATTATCGATCAGCTCTTTCCTTCAAGGGAGGATCGAAACGCCTTTACGGAAGAATACTGGGAAAAAACCGAAAAGATCAGGCCGGGTGAAGTCATTCATTTCGGCACAAAAAAGATACGCGGGGCCAAGGGACCCCTCGATATCGATCTCACGCTATCCCTCATCAACAACATGACCATTATGATATTCAGCGACATCACCGAAAGAAAACTGATGGAAGAGGAGCGCGAGAGGCTGATCCGCCTGATCGAGGCGACCAGCGATTTCGTTTCCATGGCGGACTCATCCGAAAACATCATCTTCATAAACGCGCCCGGGAAAAAAATGCTCGGCATGGATGCAAACGAGGAAGTGAAGACGAAGAGAATCCGCGACATCGTTCCCGAGTGGGCATACAGGCTGATGCACGACGAAGGCATGCCGGCGGCGGCTACGAACGGGATATGGCTCGGTGAAACGGCTCTCCTGACCAGGGACGGCAATGAAATCCCCGTCTCGCAGGTCATCATGTCCCACAGATCGGGTTCAGAACCGGTCGAATTCTATTCAACCATCATGCGCGACATCACGGACAGAAAAAGGACGCAGGAACTCATGATCCTGACCGAAAAGATGACGACTGTCGGGGGACTGGCGGCCGGGATGGCGCACGAAATCAACAATCCGCTCGGCGTGATACTCCAGGGCGCGCAGATGGCCGCGCTGAGGCTTGAGGCCGACACCGAGGCCGACAGAACCGAGGCCGATGCCATGGGAATCGATCCTGCCGCGGTCAGACAATACGCGCAAAGACGGGGCGTTCTCGACTACCTCCGGGCCGTCAGGGATGCAGGTGAACGCGCCGCATTGATTGTATCAAACATGCTGCAGTTCAGCCGCAGGGGAAACCCGATAATCGCCGTGGAAGACATCCATGGCCTGATAGAAAAGGCCCTGAATATCGCGATGAACGATTACAGCCTCAAAAAGAAATACGACTTCAGGAAGATTACTCTTATCCGGGACTATGACAAAACCATACCGGGAGTGTTCTGCTGCGGAACGGAGATAGAGCAGGTGATTCTCAATCTCCTGAAAAACGCGGCCCAGGCAATGAGCGAGATCACGGATGAAAAATTTTCACCGGTCATCGGCGTACGCACTTTCGCAGAAGACAACATGGCCGTCATCGAAATATCCGACAACGGACCGGGCATCCCCCATGAAACCCAGAAAAGGATTTTCGAGCCGTTCTACACCACGAAAAAAACGGGCGAAGGCACGGGTCTGGGGCTTTCAGTCTCCTATTACATTGTAACCAACAACCACAAGGGCTCCATCACCGTGCGGTCCCAGGAGGGGGATGGCGCAGCTTTTATCGTCAAGCTGCCTTTTAGAAACGATTGAGCCGCCCATGACCTGTTCTGCGGCCCCGGTTCCCCGAAGCTATCGACGCTGCACAGGATATGCAAACTCGCGGTGAATAAAAAAGCTTTAACCGCTGGAAAACATCCAAAAATGTAATATACAGGCCCCCCTTTACAATTTATACTTGCAATATCCAGCGGGACGAAAAACAATGCGGCACTCAAATATGCGGCGATCCGGCAATGATCAAGTACTATAAAATCGAATCAGGGAAAATCGCGGGGTGCGACCTCAATACCGCCGACATCCTGATGTATATCAGCCCGGATGAGGCGGAGCGCAAAGGGCTTCTCGACAACTACAGACTCGATGAGCACACCCTGAATTCGGCGCTCGACCCCGACGAGCTCGCCAGGATCGAATACGAACCCGACCACCGGGCCGTCATTTTTAAAAGCCCGAAAAACTATTCCGGGGGCGAAACCTTCCTCTTTACCGTTTCGTCATACGGCATTTTCTGGTTCAGGGACAAGCTGATCGTTGTCATGCAGGAGGAGATGCCGCTGTTCGAGGGCAAAATATTCAGCCGCATCGCAGCCCTTGAAGACGTTTTTCTGGGGATCATCTATCGGACCATATTCCATTATCTGAACCATTTGAAAGTGATCAACATGATTTCCGATTCCCTCGAACAGAAGATCAACACCTCGATGAAAAACAAGTACCTGATAAACCTGTTCACCCTTGAGAAAAGCCTGGTCTACTACCTGAACGCGATAAACTCGAACGGATTCGTCATCGAACGCCTGAAACAGCACGCCCATAAGCTGGCGTTCTCCGAGGCCAATATCGAACTGCTCGACGACATCACCATCGAGAACAACCAGTGCTACCGGCAGGCCGAAATCTACTCGAACATCCTCGCGGGCCTCATGGACGCCCGGGTCTCGATCGTGAGCAACAACCTGAACATCCTCATGAAAACGCTGAACATCATAACCATAGCGATCATGGTGCCGACATTCATCGTGAGCGCGTTTTCGATGAACGTGAAGATACCGCTTTCGCAGTATCCGTGGGCGTTCTGGGCCATTCTCGGAATGGCCATGCTCAGCGTACTGGTCTTCTCGATGTTGTGGCGCTGGAAGAGGTGGTAGACAATAAACAGACGTTACCGCGGCAGGTAATCGATTGACAGCGACTGACTCCCACCCTCGCCGATCAGAAGCGTCGCAATGACGTCAATTTTCACCCTTCTCTTCTCAATCCCCAGAAACTGAGGCAGGGTTTCACGCGTATTTTCAAGATATTTCACGGCAGCGGCGCTTATGGCCTCCTCGTCGATATTCCTGCTGAAAACCCGGGTCTCGCCGGGCGCGAGGCGGATGGATTGTTCCGGAAGGGTTATTTCCTGGGCGCCGATTTTTTCGTTTCCGAGGGCGAAATCGAGGGCCATGATCCTGCCCTCTTTCACCGGAATGGCCAGGGCGGCATCGGATGAAGACATCAGCGAAATCAGGCATTTGTAACCGTTGATCTGCCCATCCTGGATGTTCAGACGCACACGCACGTCGCCAGACTGGAACACCGCTGAAACCGCCTGCGGCCGGTCTTTACCCTTGTCGGTGTACAGGTAAATCAGCATGCCGAGGAGTACGATATTTACCAGAAACAATAAATGCCTGCGCGATGATGGGCGGGAGGTACGCGAGCGGCTCCTGCGGGCTTCGATGCGATCGAGTATTTTCCGGTACATTTCTTCGTAATTTTCCATTGACACCTCTTTATCAGATGCGCCGTCACCGGACCGCAGGACTTGCACCCGATCATCGCATGCTGAAACCCGTTGTCCAGGTAAAACCCTATACCGCCCGGCATCATCGCAGTCAAGGCAAAAACGCCGTCATTCCGGGGGCATCATCGCGTAAAATAATATTAAAGCCGGTAAAATTTTAGGACGAAATATCTACTGAGATTATATTTTCAAATAGGCAGAGCCCTGCATTTAACCAGGTAAACGAGGGACCAATGGATATAGCAATAGTAATTGGGATAGCAAGCGGTTTAGTATTTATTCTCATGGCGATAATCGTTGCCGGAGGAAGCCTGCTCATGTTCTGGGACCCGCCCTCGGTCATGGTCACCTTCGGCGGCTGTATCTCCGCTCTGCTTGTGGCTTTTCCGCTCAATGAAGTTTTGAAATTCCCGACGTATTTCAAAGCTGCGCTTTTCCCGCAGCGTTTTGACCTGGGAGAACTGATCCTGACCATGGTTTCGTTCTCTGAAAAAGCCCGCCGCGAGGGCCTGCTCGCGCTCGAGGACGACCTTGACCAGCTCGACGACCAGTTCATGAAAAAGGGCCTTCAGCTCGTTGTCGACGGCACAGATCCCGAGCTCGTCAAGAACATCATGGAAAACGAGATCGACCAGATGGCAGCGCGTCATGACACGCACAAGGCTATTTTCGATGACGCAGCGGGTTTCGCCCCGGGTTTCGGAATGATCGGGACACTGATGGGCCTGGTGCTCATGCTCGTCAACCTGAACGACCGGTCATCAGTCGGCCCGTATCTCGCGGTCGCCATCATCACGACCTTTTACGGCGCCGTGGCGGCTTATCTTGTTTTTACTCCGCTGGGCCGCAAGCTCGACCAGCTCACCGGCAACGAGGTGCTCCAGAGGTCGCTCGTGCTCATGGGAGTTCTTTCGATACAGTCTGGCGACAACCCGCGCATCGTGAAAGACAAGCTTGTTTCGTTCCTGCAGCCGGGCGAGCGCGACGCCATAACCCAGGAGATCGGTGAATAGGCCGTGGCGAAAAGAAAAAAGAGCGAAATAAAGGGAGCGGCGCCATGGATGGTCACCATGGGCGACATGAACAACCTGCTCATGTGCTTCTTCATCGTCATGATGGGCGACATCACGGTGCAGACCCAGAACGATTTCTGGCTCACCATGACGTCCTTCAGGGGATCCATCGGCGCCCTTACCGGCGGACAGTCGCTTTCTCCGGGGAACCTGCCCCAGATGGGACACAACCTGATGGCCCTGCCGGCGAGCAAGCAGGCCCGGGCGCTGTCGCAGGCGCTCAAGAAAGCCGTCGAGGCGTTCAAGCCCGAAATCGAGTCCAAGTATGTGCGCGTCCAGGAGGACGAGCGCGGCCTTGTCATCACGCTGTCGGGCGACGTTTTCTTCGACCAGGGCTCGGCGCGTCTCAAGACCGAGATGAGGCCGGTGCTTGGCAAGATCGGCCGCATAATCAAGGACATCAAGAATTTCGTCCGCGTCGAGGGGCACACCGACAACGCACCGGTCAACCTGGTCAGGGCGAAGTACAATTATAAATCCAACTGGGAGCTCTCGTCCAGCCGCAGCCTCAACGTGCTGCATTACCTGGTCGAAGAGGAGGGCGTGAGCCCGAAGCAGATTTCATCCGCGGCATTCGGCGAATACCGTCCCCTGGACGACAACAGCGTCCCCGAAGGAAGGGCCTTCAACAGGCGTGTCGATATTGTGATCGTGAAAGACAGGTTCATCGAGAAATCGACCGTCAAGGACGTCAACAGGCCGCTTCCCGACGAAGAGTGGAGATAATCAGCCGCCGGTCTTGTCGGCGAGTTCCTCCATCAGCCTCTTGATATTCGCGTCGCAGTTTTTTACGTATTCATCCTTGAGCTGTGAAGAAGGAAGCTTGGCCAGGTCGGCCGAAAGATCCTCGTATGCCTTCAGGGACTGCTCCGGCCGGCCCATCTCGTAGTAAAAGCGGGCGAGCGCGAACCGCGCCATGTAATGCGTCGGCTTCAGGGCAACGGCCTGCTCCATCTGGGAAACCCCCTCGTCACGCCCGCCTTCACGGTGATAGAACAGGACCAGGGCCAGGCCGTACCGTGCGTCTATAAGA
>Ga0209310_1001585_pt1 | contig 16565 bp, 10 predicted proteins | sample AD_UKC030_MetaG_FD_184415 | JGI IMG/M metagenome (GOLD analysis project Ga0209310, IMG submission 184415) | Active sludge microbial communities of municipal wastewater-treating anaerobic digesters from USA - AD_UKC030_MetaG (SPAdes) (version 2) | ecosystem: Engineered > Bioreactor > Anaerobic >... | reverse complement strand
TTGTCGCCGGGCGGGCAAACGGAGCCGGGGCTGGGCGGGTGAAATGGAGCCACCTTGAGGGGTACGTGATTCGCGGTAAAGGCTTCCTTGGCCCATGGTGGGCGGGAGGCTGGAATGGCGAATCACCTCAAGATGGCGAAAGTTCAGACGATACAGGTACTTCGGGAACAGGGTTGGTCGTATCGGCGGATTGCTCGGGAGCTGGGCGTTGGCCGGAATACGGTCAAGAAATACGTCGAGTTGAACCGGGCGGGGACGGATCCGCCCGGCGGGTTGGACGGCCAAACGGAGCCGAACCCGCCCACCGGGTCTGACGGTCAAACAGAGCCAAACCTGCCCACCGGCTCGGATGGTCAAACGGAGCCAAACCCGCCCGCCGGGTTCGGGCACGCAGAACCTGCGGTATCAGGTCCGGCCAGTCGGTGTGAGCCCTACCGTGAGCGGATCCTGGCGGCCCTGGAGCAGGGCTTGTCGGCCCAGCGGATCTGGCAGGATCTGCGGGACGAAGGCTTCGCGGACGGCTACGACAGCGTCAAGCGATACGTCCGGCGTCTGGGCCAAGCCGGTCCGGAACCGTTCCGGCGGATGGAATGTGCCCCCGGCGAGCAAGCCCAGGTGGACTTCGGCACCGGCGCTCCAGTGGTCATTCCGGCCGACCAGCCGTTGCCGATGGGCGTGAAGACCCGGCGGCGTAAGACGCACGTCTTCCGCGTCGTCCTGAGTCATTCCCGCAAGGCTTACAGTGAGGTCGTCTATCGGCAGACGGCCGAGCAGTTCATCCGCTGCCTGGAGAATGCCTTCTGGCATTTCGGCGGCGTGCCCCGGACGCTGGTCATCGACAACCTCAAGGCCGCGGTGACCAAGGCCGACTGGTTCGATCCCGAGCTGACTCCGAAGATCCAATCGTTCTGTAAACACTACGGCACGGTGATCCTGCCGACCAAGATCCGAACCCCCAGACACAAGGGCAAAACCGAGCGAGGCGTCGGCTACGTCCAGGACAACGCCTTGAAGGGCAGAACCTTCGCCAGCCTGGCCGACCAGAACCGGTACCTGCTCGACTGGGAGCGGACCGTGGCCGATACGCGCATCCACGGCACCACCCAAAAGCAGGTGAAGAAGTGCTTTGAGGAGCGGGAACGACCGGCGTTGTTACCGTTGCCGGTGAACCGGTTCCCTTCCTTCGCGGAGGGCAAGCGAAAGGTCAACCGCGACGGCCACATCGAGGTGGCCAAGGCGTACTACTCGGTCCCGCCGGAGCACCTGGGCCAGTCGGTCTGGGTACGCTGGGACAGCCACACAGTCCGCATTTTCGATCACCGGTTCAAGCAGGTGGAGTTCCATGCTCTGAAGGGGCCCGGCGAGTTCAGTACCCACGACCGGAACATCCCGCCGCAGAAACGCTCGGGCATCGAGCGTGGGGCCGCGTACCACCTGACCCGAGCCCATCTGATCGGTTCACACACCGGCCAATGGGCCGAGCAGATGATCCAGCAGCGGGGTATCGAGGGCGTGCGGGTGCTGCTGGGGCTACTCAGCTTGTCTCAACGCCACCCCGCCGACGCCATCGAGCAGGCCTGTGAGACGGCGTTGACCCACGGAGCGTACCGGCTCAAAACCCTTCGCGTGCTGATCAAGCGCCGGGGGGATCGCCAGGAGCAATTCGAGTTCATCGACGAACACCCGATTATTCGGTCTCTGTCGGATTACGGAGACCTGGTTCATGCGGCATTCAATAAGGAGACATGACCGATGACGGAATCCCTGCAAACGACCTTGAGGAAGCTGCGACTGTCGGGCCTGGCCGAGTCGCTGGACATTCGGCTCCAGGAAGCGGCCAGCCACGGCCTGAACCACGCGGAGTTCCTGGAATTGATTCTCCAGGACGAGCTGGCGGTACGCTCGGACCGGCTCATGGACCGCCGGGTCCGGGCGGCGGCCTTCAACGAGACCAAGACCATCGAGGACTTCGACTTCGCGTTCAACCCGTCGATCAAAAAGAAGCAGATCTTCGACCTGGCGACCTGTCGGTTCGTTCGCGAGGCCCGCTCGATTCTCTGGCTGGGTCCGCCCGGTACTGGAAAACCACGCCCAACGTAATACCCCTCTTGTCACTGAGGCATGCGAAGGCCTCGTGACCGTCGTCGACCCCACCCATCCGCTCTATGGCAAAACGCTGAAGCTCTCGGGCATCGCTCGGCTGCCCGGTCACGTCCGACATTGCCAAGTTGAGATCCTCCCCGGCCAGTACGTCTACATCCCGGTTGCGAGCACGGATCTTCAGACAACGCCTCGCCCAGAGCCTGCCATCTTGACAGCGAAGGCGATCGAGGAGTTAGTGGCATGTGCCCAAGGACTGGGCATCACCAGGAAGGTGAAACATGCAACCGCTCGAAAGCTTCGAAGTCTGGGACCATCTCCCGCCCGACGAACGAGCGGCGGTGGTCGAGGAAATCGTTCGCGTCCTCACGGAGGAGGTCGAGAATGAACGGCCATACGAAGATTCTGCCGACGCACGTGCAGCGCCAGGGTGTTGTCTACCTGCGGCAATCCAGCCCCAAGCAGGTGCTTCAGAACCGCGAGAGTGCTGTGAATCAGCGAGCCCTCACGGGGCGGCTGCTTGAATGGGGCTGGCCGAAGCATCAGATTGTGGTCATTGACGAGGACCAGGGCCTTTCCGGCAAGCATGCTTCCGGCCGCGAAGGATTCCAGAAGCTCGCGGCGGACGTCAGTCTGGGAAAGGTGGGCATCGTCATCGGCTACGAGGTCTCCCGGCTGTCACGGAACTGTGCGGACTGGCATCGGTTGTTGGAATTATGCGCGCTGTTCGATACGTTGGTGGCCGACGCCGATGGTATCTACCATCCGCGGGATTTCAACGACAGGTTGTTGCTCGGCCTGAAGGGAACCCTTTCGGAGGCGGAGCTGCACAGCCTGCGACTGCGGCTCGATGCCGGCCGGCTGTCCAAGGCCAAGCGGGGAGAGTTGGTCCAGCACCTTCCCACCGGTTTTACCCGAACGACCGAAGGAGAGGTCGGTTTCGATCCCGATGCGAGCGTCAAGGCACGGATTGAGCTGGTCTTCCATAAGTTCCTGGAGATGGGCACGGTTCACAAGGTACTCGGCTACTTGGTGCGAAACCAGCTCAAAGTCCCCCGGCGTCAAACATCAGGTCTCTATGCCGGCCAAACGTTGTGGAAGGATCCCGCGGATTCGGCCCTTTACTCGATCCTGAAGAATCCCGCCTATGCGGGGGCCTTTGCCTACGGCCGACGCATCGCTGAGCCGACTCGCCAGATCCCCGGTCGGCCCGCCACGGGGCGACTGCGTCAGCCGCGATCGCGATGGACTGCACTGGTACCAGATGTGTATCCTGCCTATGTGACGTGGAATGAGTTCGAGCGGATCCAGCGGACCATTGAGGAGAACCGACAGAGGATGCAGGAGCAGTACGCACGAAAGCGAGCCATCCATCAGGGCGCCGCGTTGTTGACGGGCCTGGTTCGCTGTGGCCGTTGCGGACATGCGATGGGCGTTGCGTACAAGGACCGACGCTTTCAATACAAGTGTGACGTTAGCCGAACAAAGTACGCCAAGGCTTCCTGCCAATTCCTATCCGGCTATCGGATCGACGAAACGGTGGTCCAAGCGTTCTTCCGTGTCCTGCATCCCGCACAGATCGATGCCCTGGAGAAGGTGACGGCCAAGCAGGCCGAGCATCACGACGAGCAGCTCAGTCACCTGCAGCAGGAAGTCGCACGCTACGAATATGCCGCCAAGCGTGCGGAGCGGCAATACGATTGTGTGGACCCAGAGAACCGGCTGATCACCGCGACGTTGGAGAAGAAGTGGGAGCAGGCCTTGATCGATCTCGAACAGGCGAAGGCAACCCTGATCGAGGTTTCCAAGGAACAGCCCAGCGCCTGCGTGATTCCGCTGGAACTGCGGGCGGCATTCTCCGACCTTGGGCGAAGGCTGCCGGATCTTTGGCCGCGTGTGTCTCTTGCTACGAAGAAGGCCCTGATCCGCACGCTTGTCAGCGGCGTAAACCTGGCAAGAGGCGTCGATGGCATGGTCACGATACGGATCGTCTGGCGTGGTGGTCTGGTCAGCGAAGAGCGTGTGCGAGTACCCGTTCATTCTCTGCAATACTCGCAGACTGAGCAAGAAGTCGCCGAAAGGATTCGCCATCTGGCCGGCGAAGGCTTCGACACTGAACGAATCATCGAACAACTCAACAAGGAAGGCTTCGTCGCGTGTCGCGGCGGGGTGTTCACACGCCCAGTCGTCGTCGAGATCAAACAGCGTTACGGCATCGTATCCAACTTGGGGAAAGTGCGCACTGGAAACCTGCCAGGCGTGTACACGGTTCGCGAGATGGCGGAGCAGATCGGCATCCATCCTTCATGGATCTATCGGCAAATCGGTGCCGGAGTCGTCCGAATCGGCAAGAACGCTCGATACGGCGTCTATCTCTTCCCGCGAACAACCCAGTCGGTTACGCTGATGAAAAGACTCAGAAAGGGAGAACTCCCGCATGTCTCGTTCCCAACGGTGCACTGCGATGGTTGAGGCAAAAGTCATCTCTGCCAGGCCATCGGCTATCAGGCGATCAAGGCCGGTCACACCGTCCTGTACCGCTCGATCTTCGACGTGGTCCGGGACTTCCTTCATGACGAGGCGGTGGGCGGCGAGGAGAAGATCCTGGCCAGGTATCTCAAGCCCGACCTGCTGATCATCGACGACATGGGCATGAAGAATCTGCCCAAACGGTCGGGCGAATACCTGTTCGAGATCATCATGCGACGGCATGAGAACCGCTCCACGATGATGACCTCGAACCGTCCCCTGGAAGACTGGGGCAAGCTCGTCGGCGACGTTCCCTCGGCCACGGCCATCCTCGACCGGTTCCTTCAGCACGCCGAGATCGTGACTATTACCGGCAAGAGCTATCGGCTCAAGGGCCGAGGCGGCAAGGACGAGACCGGCAAGACCAAGGGAAACAACGCTTGCCAGGAGCAGCCGGAATGAGTTATACGAGCGTTCGGAAGTCGGATCAGGACCACCTGGGGCTCCGCCCCAGACCCCGGGATTTAGGAGGCATGGCTCCGGTGTTCCAAGCCACGAAAAAGCCCCGCTCCTCTTCGGCTACGGGGCAAGTGCCTTGGACGCACCGTCGGCCAGGCGATCCCTCGTCAGGTTGCGTCCCCGCAGAGCCTGACTCCGTTTTACCCGGCACGGTCATGCTATCAGGCCGGGAGATCAACGGAAAGCACCATCGGGGCGACGGAAACCAAAGGAAAAGTGGCTCCGTTTGACCCGCCCACAAGTGGCTCCGTTTAACCCGCCCGGCGACATCACCTCCAATATGCCACCGATTCCAGGCCGGGCAAGCAAGTAGGTCTGCACTACACCGCCTTGGCGAACGCCAACTAGGCCTGGCGACCCCGAGAACCCCGTTCCAACCCCGATTCAGCCCCGAAAATCGCTCCGATTTTCCTCAAACTGCGCAACCAGGGCTAGAAGAGCTGCGTCAGCGGTTCGGCATGACCGCCAAGGAACTGGGTGGCCGGATTATCGAAGGGTTCTTCCAGCTCCCGCCAGACATCCAGGTCGTGATGCTCGGCCAGCTCAGCAAGCAGGCCGAGATCGTGGTGATCGAATCGGTCTTAGAGAGCTGACGAGACAAGTCGGCTGCTACGCCGACTCGTCGGGTGGACGGATCAGACCAAGCCGACAAACGCATGGCTCGGATCTCTGCAATGGCGATGCAACTCCGAGACACCAAATCCCGATTGACTCACGCTCCAAAACGGAGGCGGGGTCAGCGATAGCCGGGTGCTGGTGGCGGACAGGCAGCACCCTTCTTACCGACGTTGTTGCGGACAATGGTCATATCCAGAGTGTTGATCCGACCATCGCCATTCACGTCGCAGCGGAAGTTGGCGGGAGTCAAAGATGCGCCGGTGTTATTCCTGATTCGCGTCATGTCCAGCACGTTGACCCTGCTGATTGTGCCGTCGCCAGTAACGTCGCCGGCCAGCACGCCAAAACAGACCAAGTCTTCCGTCGACGCTTCGCTAGCGTCGACGATTCCGGGGAAGGCCAGCGTTACTCCAGCCGGCTCGGTGATGCCCTGCAGAACCACCGTCAGGGTGTTACCCTCGATGGCCACTTGCTGGACCGTGCCGGTTAGCCCACCGTTGGTCCTCAAGGTAACGTCTGATGGGTCGAGTCCGCCGGATCCGGAGATCGGCCGGTCGAATGTGAGGAGCACCTGCGTCGGGCCACCCTGACGACACTCGACGGCCACATCGTTATCACCCAGCGGCGCTCTCAGGTCGATATCGAAGGTTCCGGCATCGCGGTGGACCCTTCGGGACACGGCCGCTACCAGCGTGGGCGGTTCTCGATCCTCATAGATGAGCCGGTAAAAGCCGGCGCTGTCCCTGTCCACCAGGTGCAGGAAGTCCTCGGCATAGGGTGCCTGGGCCTGCGGACGCACAATTCGATGGGTGGTCCATGCGTTGTCGTCCATCCGGAGTTCGCTGCCGTCGGCCCGCAGCACTTTCCGGAGCTTGTACAGGGTTCCACCCGGGTTGTTGACCCGCAGGTAGGTCCACCCGGCCGGCATGGTGGCCGTCAAAACCACCTCCGACTGACCCGGGCCAGGCGATCCGGACAATGATCCTTGGGTCACGGCCGATACCGGCACCTCGGTGCCGTCGCTGCTGTAGATGCGGTCGGGCAGGTGATCGATCTCTTCCAGGTCGTTGACCAGGAAATCCGCGATGCCGTCGTCGGCGGGGGCGTCCATCCTCACCGCGTGGATGAGTTCGTGGATGTCAACACGGTCCATCAGGGACAATCGCGGATCGCCCAGGCTGTCGATGTGCGCAAAGGTCGCCGAGTAATCCATGAATGTGCCTTGTAGGGCTGAGGTCATCAGCCAGCGGGCGACTGCACTCTTCCCCGGGCCCACTTCGCCTAGCTCGGCGGTCAGCGATGGTGAGACCGGCTGGGTGCCAACCTGCGCTCCGATGATGTGGAAGTCGATCAGCAGTCCAAGCTCATTCTCGATGATCTTGGGTTGGGCCGAGGTAATCGTCACTTCTCGGGCCATGCCCGCTCCGGCGTTGGTGAGGATGAGTCCCACCGAGAACGGAATGGCGGGCTCCACTTCCGGCGTGAACGGATCATCACCGTAGACCCGGTACTCCCAAAAGTACTTGAGACGCAGCTTCGGATCGGGATGAACCCAGATGGAATCGGGCAGCAGGGGAAGCATTACCTGGTGGCCCTCCATCAAGTAGGACAATGTGGCACCGACTGTGTACCGCGTTGCGTGCTGAGAAGCGGCTTCAGAGCTTGGAAGAATTGTCCACTGTGCGCTGGCTGTTGCTGCTGGTGGCACTGAGCCTCCGCCGGTCATATCCAAGATCCCGGTTAAGGCCGGGCCGGTTATCCCGAACCGGTCGTTGGCTGGCTGGCCGTCGGCGTCGCGAATGTCGATACTGACGGTGACACCTTCCATGTTACTGCTCGAGGAGTTTGACAGTCCGAGCGTTGCGGTAAAGCCATTGCGAGCGATTACTGCCGCCTGCGAAAGCTCCAACTTGACTCGGCTGCACACTCCGTCAGGCATCGTGGCAATAACGTCCTGGACGCCGTTCAGGGTTCTCAAGAAACCGTCAAGAACATCCTCGTCGCCCCTCTGCTGCATAAGTTGAAGCGCGTTTTCCGCTGCCCCCCATTTCGATTGCAGACGGTCTAAGTCGAGGAAATCGGTGCTTTGGGCGGGCGGCACATCCTCCGTTTTGAAAATGCCGGCACTCCAGTAGTCAAGCGTGCGATTACACCTGTCCACAAGTGTAGTGACATGTTCATTGGTGACGTTTCGGGGCAGGGGAGCAATGAGCAATGCCTGCCTCTCCGATTCCGATATCCGGTAGCCATCTTCACTCTCGAGCGTCTGACTCGCCGTGAAATGGTCCATCCAGGGAATGTAGTTCGCGTCGTACTCGCCGTCGCCGATCCACACCTCATCTCCGTACAGCTCGATAGCGGCGTCCGGGAGCGTACGCAAGAGCGAGGTCTCCTGCTCCAGCTTCTGCATCTGCAGGTTCACGGCACTATCGCTGGGCCCGCAGTACTGGCTCCAGGCCGAGGTCAAGTCAAGCCCCAGCTTCACCCCCGACCAGAACTCCCCGATCAACGGCATAGCCTTTCCGCAGGAGATAGCCACCGTCGGGACGTCCTTGATCATCGCGACTTGGCAGCTCGCATCGTAACCGCTCGAAGAGCCGCATGTGACGGTCACATCATAGATGGTCTTCAGGATGGGATAGATACACTTCAACCGCTTTCCAACGAAGTAATTGAACGCCCATTTTGCGGCTGCCTCAGCAATACCTGCCGCGCAGCCGTTGCATGAGATAGGCATGGCCGGTGGCATTGAGCGAGGATGGACCGAGACGCGAGGGGAATCCCCCTCGGCAGGTACGTAGCGTGGACCAGAGTAGTCGCCGGGGATGTAACGAACGTCCTCGCTGCCGCCGCCGTCGCCTCCACGATCTTCGTAAATCACGCCACCCCCAGTCTGATGCCAGGGAGGATCATGAGGATCATGCCGTTCGTCACCCTGGTAGCAGAAATCGGGCAGGCGACTGGTGGTAGTCACCTCGAAGGTGCGCTTCCAGCTGCCGCAGCTGATCCAGTATGTGGTCAGAGACGTCACTGGTGTGCAGATGGGGTTCTCGATGGCCATCTGTCTAGAGGCCAAGGCGGACGAGGGCGTCTTCAGACGAATGAGCACCGGCACGACGAGGGAGGTCTGCGCAGCAAGGACACCCAAGTCACCCGTCGGCATGACGAACTCGTAGTGAGCGTGCTGATCGAAGGTGAGCGTTACCTCCTCGGCGGCGACCAGACCATGGTTCGTGATCGTGAAATCCACTTGTTTCGAGCCATCGGCAAGGAGGTTCATGTCGAGAATAGCAGGTTCAACCGTGATCACCGGCATCGGAACATGAGTCTCGAAGGTGGTAACGAGCGTGATCTCGTAATGGTCCTTGATGAGTGTGGGTGTCACCGACCAGCTGTAGTGGACCGCCTCCCGTGGCAAAAACGCCTTGATACTGAGGCGCCTCCCGGCGGTGACAAACACCGTGCCCCTCGCTTCGCTATGGGAGGGGGCTTGAACCTCTATACGATAGTATCCTTCGTTTAGCCCAGGAAGAACCAGAGAACCGCCGGCGTCGGTGGTGCCCGCTGCTACCGCCGTGCCGGTCCAATAGTCCTTGACCGTCACCGTGGCATCGGCCACGTGGGGCTTGCCCTCAGCGTAGTAGGTGTACTCATCCTCGACGATGACTTCCAGGTCCCCTTTCCCTTCAGACATCGCCGTGAATACGAAAGGCACGGCCAAGGAGGCGGCTTGTGCCGAGATCCCCAAGCTCCCTTCATATTGCGTCAAGGGAAGGTCATCGGCCGGCTTGAGGCTGAGGACCACACGTGTCTTGCCACCGGCTGGCAAGGGATCAAGAACCGAGGGGGAGACCAGCGATAGCCAGGGAGCCGAAGGCACCTGAATCATCATGATCGAAGTGTCGGCTCCCCCGGTATTCTCCACTTCAAACTCCACGAAGCGTTGGCTGCCACGGACCATTCCGGCAAGCAGGGAGTCTGGATGCACCGCTAGCCGAGGCACGGGCGGAATGACTGTGGTACTCACCGTCGTCGTTGCAGCAGCGCCCTCCAAACTGGTCAGTACAATCTGAGTCGTACCTTGAAGCACCGAGTCGTCGGTCGCAAAGACCGTATAGCTGAATGATGCGGTCTCAAGGGCAGCCAGGTGCTGGGGAGCGCTCACCTGGACGTTCAGATTGTCCGCGGCACCCATGACGCTCGCGGTGATCCCTGAGAGAGCCGTATCTCCAAGATTGCGGATACTCAGTTGGCGAGTGACAGGCCTGCCCGGCACCAGTCTCTCCGAAGCCTGACGTGGGTCGGTGAGCATCCCCACGAGAACGAATTGAGCCTGGCTCGTGTCGGTCTGCACCGCCGGGTGATCCGCACCGACGGTGTACTGACCCGCCTCGTTGGGGAGAGGCTGAAAGACCGTCGCAAACGTGCCGGCGCCGTCGGTTGTGACCGACAGTACTCGGCGAGTGCCCTGCACCCCTATTCGAATAGTCACGGGTACGTTGGCTGCCAGCTGGCCGGAATCCAATCGACAGGCGGTGCCCTGCAGAGCCACGGGCGTGCCTGTGGGAGCCAAGGCCACATCCGCTGCCACTGTGGCGGTGTAGCTTATCGGCACGGTCAAGTGCCAGTCCTCGGTATCGCTGCCACAGCTGTTGGATGCCTGAATCGTGACGAGGTATGGGCTCATCGCACCCAGCGGGTTCGGCCAGGAGACCACGCCTGTAGCCGTATCGATCGTCATTCCCGCGGGACCGCCCACGAGCGACCAGGTCACCGGAGGCGATCCGTCCTGTAAAACAGGCGTTGGACCGGTGTAGGCCGAGCCCTCGTTGACGGTGCTATCGGCAATGTCGGCAATGACCGGCTTGCCAAGTACGGTAAGCTGCCAGCTCTTCGTATCACTGCCCGCCACGTTCGATGCACGGATTGTGATCTGTTCCGTGCTGCCGAGGGGTCCAGGGGCAAGCCAGGAAACGATCCCTGTACTCGGGTCGATGGTCATTCCGGAAGGTCCCGCCACCAACGACCAGCTGACCGCGAATACCGTTGAAGGGAGCACAGGCGCCGGTCCCGTATAGGGCTGGCCGGCGGCAATCGTAGCATCCGCAATATCGCCGATCGTCGGCGGGCTGGTGACGCGCAGTTGCCAACTCGTGCTATCGCTGCCAATCGAGTTCGTGGCCTGGATGGTGACCGTCTGCAAACTGCCTGCGGGATCTGTAGTGGGCCAAGACACAACGCCGGTCGAGGCATCGATCGTCATGTCTTCCGGTCCTTGGACCAACGACCATGTGATTGGCCGGCTTCCCTGTAGCAGGTTGGGGGTAGGCCCCGAATAGGCGGCACCCGCGGCAACCACCGTGTCAGGTATTGCGCTAATGACCGGGGGGACCGGCGCGGTGGCGGTGAGGACGACCAGGCCGCCATTGCCACAGGCCATGTAGAAGTACTCACCAGCTTGGGCCACATCCGCGGGATTCTCCTGGTTGACGTAACCGATCCCGACCTGGACAGGAGTGGCCGGGTTCGAGATGTCAAACACGACCAAGCCCTGGTGAGTTGAACTGCCGTCGGGCGGCCATGAGGTATAACCCACGTATGCATGGTTGCCGGAGGCCACGATGCCACCGGCCATGAATTGTTCATCGCCCCTGTCCGTTTGGATGGTGCTCACTTCGCTGAGACTTTGCGGGGCCGTCGGAGTACTGCAATCGATCATTTGTAGGCCTAGGCAAGGAATAGGGTTCAGACCGGGCCCTTCTCCGATCACAGCGATGGTCCCACTCACGGCTAGCTTGTTACCATACGGATGTGTAGAGGCATCAATTGAGCCCAGAAGCACTATGTCGCTAGGCACCCTGACATTCAGGATGCTTAACTGCCCGAAACTAAGGAGAAGCGCGCGACTTCGTGAGACCGCCACATCTGTCACGTCCCAGTGAACGTACGTCCCTGCTAACACGGGGTTTGTGGGGCTGGAGATGTCGATTACCTGTAGACCTTGAAACTGAGCGGCCAGGTAAACATATTGGTACGAGACTACAACACTGACCGCGTTGCTGCCAGGAACGTTGTAGTTGCCGAGAAGCACCGGCGATGCAGGATTCGTGATGTCGATGACCTGAAGGCCGGAGGTCCCGTCCGCCACGTAGGCGTAGTGCCCTGAGATGGCCACGTCCCAGGCATACCCCGGAGTGTCACAACCGCCGACCCGCACAGGCGCCGAGGGCGTTGCGATGTCGAACACCTGCAGGCCGCTTGTTCCATCGGCGATGTAGGCGTAGTGGTCTGAGACAGCCACAGCCATCGCCTCGCCTGGACTGTCACAAGCGCCGACGTACTGCACACCGATGTCGTCACCGTTGACCCGGCCCACCCCGCCCGTGAGGAACAGTAGTACGACTGTACTTGGAGCAATCCAGGATACGAGATTCAGGATCATCCGTCGCGCACACAGGGCTAGCGCTGTCACGAGCGAGTCCTCCTCTGTTTCAACGCCTTGTAGCTTGACGCCGTCGCTCAACGCGTGAGGTCAATCTCCGGCTTCAGAATGATGACTTCAGAGATGAGAGATTGTCGACCCGCTTCTTTCCGATCATTCTCAACTCACCATTATCAATTGTACCCTCGCAAGATGGAAGATCAATCCGTCGTTGACTGAAGTCTCCCCCCCGATTGCCAAGTGCAGGGAGCCTCCGCCCGATCGTGTGCTGGGTCGGTACACGCCAAGTGCGACGGGATAGGGTACGGTCCTCGAACCCGGGCCCACGCTGGTGTATCTGGCGGAAGACGCCTTGTCGGTGGTCCGCGAACGGGCCGAGACCCTGGCCCGCCATCGTGGCTTGCCGCTGGCCGAGGTCAATCTCCACGTCATCACCGCCTCCCGGCTGCGTCTCGATCAACCCACCGACCGATCCCGGCTGTTCGAAACCGCGCGACGGTTGCGCCCGAGGATGCTGCTCCTCGATCCGCTGGTGCGTCTGGAAGAACGAGGGCGGATCCAGCGTGGTTCCAACGGTTGGCGATTGAGCGACCCGTCGAGAGCCTCTGGGTCGAGCGATCGCCGCCCGTGCTACGCCCAAGGGCTTCGCCCTGGCGAGCCCGTTCCCTGTTCCCCACCCTAGGGAGTGAGCGGAACGGAACGGTTCATGCGGCAGCCACGAGCCTCGCCCGGGCCACCTATCGATTCAGGACGCACGGAAAAAGGCGACTCTGTAGCATCAATACCGGGCCTCCTGGCATCGGCTCCGGTTTTCGTGGAGCGTCCGGGTGGTTTGGATTCGTCCTGACATCTGGGCCTCGCGCTGCATGTCGGCGGCGATGCGTCGGCTGATCTGGGCCTGGGTTCGCACGCGGTAGACGCTCTTCTGCATCTTGCGGTGTCGTCGATTGCCCCGTTCCGCCGCGTTGGAGGTGGATGGCCGCAGCGAGTCGTCCAGGAATGTCAGGGCCTTGTCGAGGTTCTCGGAGAACAGCTTGTTGAGGGTTCGGCTCACGGTTTTGAATCGTCGGACGCGGCGACGGAGGCAGGCCAGTTTCTCCAGGGCGGTGTCCGTTCGGCAGCGACGATCGAAAAGGCCATAGGCCTCGTCCATGATTTCGCGCAGCCGGCGCAGATGAAGCAGGCCGCGGGTGATACGACGAAGTGTCTTCTTCTCGCACGGGGTCAGATGGTGTTTGACGAAAAGGTGCCGGTGGTCAAACAGGTCGGTGATCCGGCGTTCAAGCCGCTGGCGGCGTCGGGAGATCTTGGTTGTCTTGCGGGACGGCCGGCCCCGGCCCAGCGGGGGTATCCGAGCCTTCATCGCTTTCCGCTCCCGGGCTACCGCCCGGAGGATCGCCAGAGTGAGTTCCTTGATGACATGGAACTCACAGATCTGATGGGGCATGTCGCCGAACACCTGTCGAATGGGCACGGGATACAGGGGCGATCCGTCGGTGGTGATGCCCTGCAAAGTCAGGCCCCGTTGGTCCAGCTCCTTCTGGAAGTCCTTGAAGAAACGGAGGATATCCTCGTGAGTGGGGTTGTGGTCGAGGAGCCGGTAGGTCAGACGCCTGAACTTCCGGTTGTCCACGATGGACAACACGCAATAGGGGCCGTCATAAAGCTCATCGGCCGCTATGTACCCGTTGAACTCGGTCAGAGCCTCGTCCAGGTACCCCGTGACCACGTGTTGCTCTGCCTTTTTTCCCCCCGGCCTCGACCCAGTTCTGGATCGTGGCGAAGGGGACGAACACCCGGTGGTCGCGCCACAAGTGCCAGGAAGCCGACCGATAGGGCAGGCCGTCTTCCACCACCAGCCGAACGGCGGTGTGGACCAGACCGACTTCGGCGTCTTCCAGCGGTGCTACAGCGGAGCGGGCGAGCAGGCCGATCCGGACTGTGCGGATTCGTCATCCTGACAGGATATTGCGAGTGCGCCTCCTGGGCTGACCTTGAGCGCGTCTCTCGGCCGCGCTGCGCCAGCCCGGGTCTGACGGGCGCTTCGTGTTTCAATAGGTCTGAGTGATCACTCCCCCGGGGCGCGAAAGGTTTAAGTACCCCCCGCAGTTTACACATCGCGTGGAGTTGATGCGTTCTTGGACATCGATGCGTACCTGCGGAACCAGAAGGAGCGGATGGGGAAAGAGACCGAGCAGGTTGCAGACCCTTCGATCTTCGACTTCAACTACATCCCCGACCAGCCGCTAATGCGCGATGAGTGCAAACCCCTGATCGATGCCATGCTGCGCTTTGACCTGACCGGCATCCCCACCCACCTGGCGGTCATCGGCAGCCGAGGATCAGGCAAGACGCTTACTTTGAAGTTCCTGCAGCGAATCGTTCCCCAGCAGACCGGTCTTTCCGTCGTGTACGCCAACTGCCGGCACCACAACACGAGCTTCAAAATCCTCGCCCATCTTCTCAATATCGAGGCTCGTGGAGCCAGCCTGGCAGAGCTGTTCGACCGGTTCTGCGCATCCTGCCAGAACCGGAGGATCGTCGTTCTCGATGAAGTTGACTTGATGAGCTTCAAGGACCGCCGGCGGGAGATCCTGTACCTGCTCAGCCGCAGCGAAAGGCCCTTCATGGTGATCATGCTCTCCAACAGCCCGCACGTTCTGAAGGAACTCGATGCCGCGACCCGAAGCAGTCTCCAGCCGCGATTGGTGCACTTCCGCAACTATAACGCCGAGCAGATCCACGAGATCCTGCGAGAACGAGCCAGGAAGGGCCTGAAGCAGTGGGACGACGGCCGGTTGGCGGAGATCGCCGCCCTGACCACGCGGAACACGAACGCTGACACCCGGGTGGCCATCAAGACGCTGTGTTACAGCGTGACTGAATCGGCGACCGAGGTGGTCGCCTGTTTCGAGCAGGCCCGCCAGGACATCGTGGTGGACCTGATCAACGACTTGTCCAGCCACGCCCTGATGATCCTCTGGGCGGTGGCCAACAGTCCCTCGGATTTCGCCAAGGACATCTACCAGCGGTACTGCCGCTTCAGCCAGAGCCAGAAGGAGAAGCCCTTCAGCTACGTCTACTTCTACTCGAACCTGAGCTACCTGCAGAGTGCCGGCCTGATCGCCCTGATCTCGGCCAAGGTGGACAAGGCTTACACCAACCGTGTCCTGCTTACCTTCGACCGCAGCATCCTGGAACCCATCTGCCGGTTCCGCTTTGAGCCGCAGTAGAGAGGTCGGGTAAGGAGGACCCCTTGACGGAGTCCCCCTCCCCTCAGAACCGTACGTGAGACTCTCGCCTCATACGGCTCAAGCATGTTGCGAACCACTTGCGGCTTCAGATTGTTTTCGATGCGCCTGCTGATGGCAGAACAGATGCATCAGGATGGTACTGCCGTCGTCGTCGTTTCCGCCAGGTACCGGGGATTTGACGTTATAGATGCAGAGAGGCTCTTCGTTCTCGAGAGCCTCACCACACACTGGGCATTTCCAGCCCTGCGCACGAGCCAGTCGCTGATGGTTGCTGGACAGTCCACTGGATCGCGCCTTACGGCGTTTTTCCCAGTAGGTGGCCAACGTAGCATCATCGGGGGATGATCGTCCCCGCACCAGTACGTGCCGCACCACCGTGGTTTGTGAGAACTTCCGCAACACGGCATCGGTTCCGTGATCGCGGAACACCCATCTGTACCCACCGCATTCACCGAAGTAGCGAGCGACAACCCACCGCCTCGACTTATTGCGGTGCCGCTTAGTCGCAAACCGCATTGCGGTCTGGTACATCCAGTGGTCTAGACCACTGAACGCCTTAGCGCAACTCGATCCGCGAACATAATTGGCCCATCCACGCACGACGGCGTTGAGCATCAGGATTGTCTTGCTCAGCGGCTGGTGCCTTGCGGTTAACCAGATCGCCTTGAGCTTGTCCCTGACTTTCATCACCGTTTTGCGGCTCGGCGTGATGAGCGTAACCAGTTCAGTTCGGCTGGTACGCCGGGCACGGTAGCGTCGAACGTTGAAGCCGAGGAAGTCAAAGCCCTCGTCAAGGTGGACGATCCGCGTCTTGTCCTGTGCAAGCGACAGGCCGCGTTCGGCCAGCCAAGTTGTGAGGATTTCGACAACTTGTTCGGCGTCTTCCTTCGTCTCACAGAACACGACGAAGTCGTCCGCGTACCGAACCCACGCTCGATTTCCGACGATTCTGGAATGGCCATCACGACCTGTCCGGCGCCGAATACCGAGCGCTTCGTCGAGCCCGTGCAGGGCGATGTTGGCCAACAGCGGGCTGGCCACGCCTCCAACAATGTTGCTAAACGACCGATAACTATTGAAACGGTCATCTCCCGGGAGTCACTTCGGCCTCGCTACGGACAAGGTTGGCGGGGCCAGCAGGGATAGTGTGCGCCCATTTCAGG
>Ga0209310_1001572_pt1 | contig 16645 bp, 16 predicted proteins | sample AD_UKC030_MetaG_FD_184415 | JGI IMG/M metagenome (GOLD analysis project Ga0209310, IMG submission 184415) | Active sludge microbial communities of municipal wastewater-treating anaerobic digesters from USA - AD_UKC030_MetaG (SPAdes) (version 2) | ecosystem: Engineered > Bioreactor > Anaerobic >... | reverse complement strand
CGAGAAGACGATGTTCATGGGCTACCTGAACTTCGACGGCTGGAAGGAGCTCCGCTGGGAGAATCCCCAGTACATCTCCGACGTCCGCAACCGCGAGCTCCGGGTCTTCCCCCTCTACCCCAAGACCACGCCCCTGGTCAAGCTCGAGGGCTTCCTCATCACCCGCGACGCTGCGCACGAGGGCGGCGACTTCGTGACCTATGTCAAGGAAGTCCGGATCCTCTACGACAAAGCCGTCCTGGAGCCCGTCCGCGACATCGACGACGAGTCCATCTGGGGCATCGTGGCCAAGAAGGAAGAGGAGCGCAAGACCATCGAGTCCCGCCGCTTCGGCAACCAGCAGGTCCTCCGCTACCTCGAGCAGGCCAAGCAGACCGGCGCCTGGCAGGCTGACCAGCAGCCCGCGAGCAAGTAAGCTTCGGCTCCTATACCGAACCGCAGAGGCCGGGACCCCAGGGTCCCGGCCTTTTTTTGCCATGGCGAGGCGGCGGATCCCGGCGAGCCTCGCCGGCCCTTGGTTTCCAAATTGGCGGAATCGCTAAATAGGTGTAGAGTGGGGACATGGACGGAGAGAGCGCGGAGACGATACCGGACCGCGGCGAACTCAGGGCTTCCTATTCGCGGAAGCGCCCGGAGTTCGCCTTCATCCTCGGGGACATGGAGCGGCGGATCCGCGCCTGCCTCGAGGCAGCCAACCTGCGGCCCATACTCAAGGGCCGGATCAAGTCCTTCGACTCCTGGTACGCCAAGCGAATTCGGCTTCTCAGGCAGGCTAAGGCGGCCGGGAAGGCCCCCATCCCCATCACCGACGTGATAGCGCTCCGGGCCGTCTGCCCCTTCCTCGGCGACCTCGGCAGGGCGGAGGCGGCCATCGGCGCGGCATTCTCGGTCCTCGAAGTGGAGCGCAAGGGCTCGGAGCGCTCCTTCCGGGAGTTCGGCTACGAGTCGATCCATATCCTCGTGAAGCTTCCCGACGAGCTCCTGAGCTCTGCCGCGGGCTTGGACGCACCCGTCGTCGAGCTCCAGCTCCGAACGATACTCCAAGAGGCCTGGGCCGAAGTCGAGCACGAGCTCGTCTACAAGGCCGAGTTCACCCCCTTCGACGAGCCCATGAAACGGAAGCTTGCCGCCCTCAACGCCAACCTCTCCCTCTCGGACATCATCTTCCAGGAGATCCTCGATTACCAGCGGCGGCTGAACAGCGAACTCGAGCGGAGGCGCTCCTCCTTCCACGGGAAGATCGAGGACGCCATGGATCGGCCCCTCGCCGCGGATGGGGCTTCGGCCGGCCTTCCCGCCGAGACGGCGGGTCCCGAGCCCGCCTCGGGCAGGGCCGAGGCCCCTGCCCCCGCCGAGGCCCTGCCCCAGCCCCTCCTCGAGCCGGGCCAGGCGGCGAGCATGGACGACCTCCTCCTCGCGGCCCTGACCGCCCATAACCGCGAGGATTTCCCCTCGGCCATTGGCCTCTACAGCGAGATCCTGGCGCGGGGCCCGGCCAAGGACGTGGCCACCATGGTCTACAAGCATCGAGGCATGGCGCTTTTCTCCCAATCCCGCTACCGCGAGGCCATCGAGGACTTCGGCAAGAGCCTCGAGCTCGACCCGCAGTGCTATAAAGCGGCCTACTATCGGGGCGTGGTGAGGAGCGTACTCCAGGACTTTCCGGGCGCGATCGAGGACTTCGACCTGGCCCTGGGGATACATCCCTACCACTTCTATTCCCGCTACCGCCGGGGGATGGCCTACTGGCATCTGGAGGATTACGCCCAGGCCCTCGCCGACAGCGAGTCGGCCCTGAAGCTCGAGCCCGACAACGCCCCGGCCCAGCGCCTCAAGGCCCTCGCCATGGCCAAGCTCGCCATGTGAGCGAGCTCGCGCCGAAGCGCTCATTGACAGCCCTGCCTTGAGCCAGCTATAGTCCTTCCGCCACGAGTCCCCATCGTCTAGCGGTTAGGACAGCGGGTTTTCATCCCGCCAACAGGGGTTCGATTCCCCTTGGGGATACATAGAAACCTTCCGGCGGAGGGTTCTCATTCCGGAGGCTCCGCGCGGAATCGAAGGGACGGCGTTCCGGAAGGAATCCGATCGGCTGGAGCTCCCCATCGACTGAACTCCGCTCACTTTTCGCTTGTTCCCCGTTCAAAAGCGTTATAATACTACTACTACTAAATCAACTCGTGGAGGAATCATGAAAAAGAAGCTCGTCCTTCTCGTTCTGGCCCTCGCCGTGGGCGCGGCTTCCGGCGCCTACGCCTCCGGTCCCCTCGGCATGACGGGGATCGGCGTCTACGGATCCGTCGGCCGTACCGCGGGCGAGTTCGGCTCCGGCGGCGGCTTGACCATGAAGTTCGGCAGCTTCCCGGTCCTCGGCTTCCAGTACGATTTCGAGGCTTCGCGCTTCAACGTCTCCTTCGACTACTACGTGATCGACGCCGAGGGGATCGGCAACAAGCTGAGCTACTTCCTCGGCGTCGGCGGCTTCGCCGGCTTCGGCGATGATTTCGATTTCGGCCTCCGCCTACCCGTCGGCCTCCAGTTCTGGCCCATCAAGAAGTTCGAGCTCTTCCTCTCCCCCGTCATGACCCTCGCCGTCGTGCCCTCGGTCGACCTCGGCATCGGCGCCGAGTTCGGGCTCAGGATCCATCTGTAAGGCGGCCCGGCCGCTCCGGGGCCCCGAGCTCGCCCGAGCTCGGGGCCTTTTGCTTTAACGGGCCGCGGGGCCCGAGCTTTCCCCGAGCTCTTCCCAGCGGGCCGCCGCCCTGCGGAGGTGGGGGATGACGATGGAGCCGCCCACGACGAGGCCGACCGCGCAGGCCTCCTGGAACTCCTCCGTGGAGAGGCCCTCCTCCTTGCAGCGGATCGTGTGATAGAGGATGCAGTCGTCGCAGCGCAGGACGAGGGAGGCCACGAGGCCGAGCATCTCCTTGACGCGGGAGCTCAGGGCCCCCTCCCGGTAGCACTGGCCGTCGAGGCTGAAGAAGCGCTTGATCTCCAGGCCGGCCATGCCGAGGACCTTCTCGTTGAAGGCCTCGCGCTGGGACCGCCACTCGGCGATGGACGTATCGAAGAGCCTGGTTTCGCTCATGTAACCTCCGCTTGGGGGCGAGGGTACCCGGCCGGGCGGCGGAGGGCAAGGTGCCGGGGCCGGGATGCGGCCTTGCCTGATCATATAAAAAACCATATATTAAAAAAACGACAAGGAGGCGGCGACATGGCTGCGCATCTGGACAAGGAAAGCTTCAAGAAGAAGATCTTCGATTGGGAGAAGGGCAAGGACTGGAGCTACGCGGGGGAGAGGCCGGCCATCGTCGACTTCTACGCCCAGTGGTGCGGTCCCTGCAAGATGCTCGGCCCCGTCCTCGAGGACATTTCCGCCGCCTACGCGGGACAGCTCGAGGTCTACAAGGTGGACGTGGACGCCGAGCCCGAGCTGGCCGGCCTCTTCGGCGTGCAGAGCGTGCCCACCCTCCTGTTCATTCCCCTGGAAGGCCAGCCCGCCCTGGCCATGGGCGCTCTGCCGAAGAAGGAGCTCCAACGCGCCATCTCCGAGGTGCTCAAGGTAGAGATGGTGGAAGCATAGAGATGCCGCCCCCTGAGCCTCTGCGGCCTACTCCCCCCTTTTCCGGTATTTCTCCGCGAGGGGGTAGGGGAGGTCGAGGCGCTCGGCCTGCTTGATGGCCTCCTCCAGGACCGGCTCGAGCTCGAGGGCTCGGTATGCCTCCGTTTCCCGCGCCAGGTCGGCCCTGAGGATGGGATGCTTGGGCGAGAAGAGGACGCAGCAGTCCTCGTAGGGGAGGATGGAGGTCTCGTAGCTGCCGATGCGGCGGGCTACGGCGATGGTCTCCTCCTTGTCGCAGCCGACCAGGGGGCGGAGGACCGGGAAGTCGGTGAAGCTGCCGGTGAAGCGCAGGTTCTCCGCGGTCTGGCTGGCGACCTGGCCCAGGCTCTCCCCCGTGACGATGCAGTTCGCCCCGACCCGCTCGGCCATGCGTTGCGCGACCCTCATCATGGCCGCGCGCATGAGCACCGTGGAGAGGTCCTCTCGGGCCAGCTTCTTGATCCGGAGCTGGGCCTCGGTGAAGGGGACGGTCCAGAGCCGCATGCCGCCCAGGTAGCCTGAGAGTATCCGGGCCAGGGACACGACCTTGTCCTTGGCTTCCTGGGAGGTGTAGGGATAGGCGTGGAAGTAGAGGGCCTCGAGGTCGAGTCCGCGCCGGGCCATCTGGTAGCCGGCCACGGGCGAGTCGATCCCCCCGGAGAGGAGGAGCAGGCCCTTCCCTCCCGAGCCCACGGGCAGGCCCCGCAGCCCCGGCTCGGGATCCGCGAAGACGTAGGCCCGCTCGCGGATCTCCGCGTTGATCGTGAACTCGGGCTTGTGGATGTCGACCCGCGCCTCCGGGAAGGCCGCGAGGACCCGCGCCCCGATCTCGGCGGAGAGCTCGAAGGAGCCCAGGGGGAAGCTCTTGTCCGAGCGCCGCGACTCGGCCTTGAAGCTGCGCCGGCCCGAGGCGAGCCGCCCCCGCGCCACCTCGACCGCCGCGGCCAGGACGGCTTCCACGCTCTTCTCCACCTTGCGCGCCCGGGCGTAGCCGTTGACGCCGGGGCAGCGCGCGAGGACGAACTCGGCGTCGGCGGCCGCCTCCTCGGGCACCGAGACGAAGTAGCGGCCCGGATAGGCCTCGACCTTGTGGGGCATGAAGGCGAGGCGCCGATTGAGCTGCGAGCGGAGCCGGTCCTCGAATTCCTTGCGGTTGCCGAGCTTGAGGAGTATCTCGCCGATCTTGACCAGGTAGAAGGCATCCATATTCACGTCCTAGGCCTTAAGCTTCTTGTAGAGGGTCGAGGCGGCCTCGAGGAAGGCGTCGATGTCCCCGCCTCCCGTCAGCTCGCCCCAGGAGACCCGGATAGAGGAAAAGGCGAGCTCGGGCTGAAGGCCCATGGCCTCGAGGACGCGGCGGCCCTTGCGGCGCGCGTTGCTCGAGCAGGCCGAGCCTGTGGAGACCGCGATGCCCGAGTCGGAGAGGGCGCGGGCGAGGACCTCGCCCGAGAGTCCCGGGAAGGCGGCGCTCAGGATGAAGGGCGAGTAGCGGGCGTCGCCGGGGCCCCGCCCGAGGGGGAGGGGAAGGGCTCCGGGTATCGAGGCGAGGCCCGAGATGAGGCGGGCCTCCAAGGCGAGGGCGGCCTCGCGGCGCTCGGCCAGGGAGGAGAGCGCCTTCTCGGCCGCCCCCGCGAAGGCCCAGGCTCCCTGAAGGCTCTCCGTGCCGGGCCTCGTTCCTTCCTCCTGGCCGCCGCCGACGGCGAGGGGCTCGAGCTCCCCCTGCATCCAGAGGGCGCCCGAGCCTCGGGGGCCGCGGATCTTATGGGCCGAGAAGGCGGCCGAGGAGATGCCGAGCTCCGCCGGCCTGAACTCGAGCTTGCCGAGGGCCTGGACCGCGTCGGCGTGGAAGCGGGGAGGCTTCGTCCCGAGGGCGGCCGAGGCCGCGGCGAGGGCCCGAGCCAGCTCGGCGAGGGGCTGGACGGCTCCCGTCTCGTTGTTGACCGCCATGACCGCGACGAGGACCGTCTCCCTCGTGACCGCTTCGGCGAGCTCCGCGGGATCGACGCGGCCGTCGGCCCGGGGATAGAGGTAGACCAGCTCGAGGCCGAGGGACTGAAGGAGGCGGGCCTGCTCGTGGACGGCGGGATGCTCGATCTCGGTGGTGACGACGCGGAGCCGCTTGGAAAGGCCCGAGGCCCTGAGCCGGTCCTGGGCGCGGAGGGCGGAGAGGAGGACGATGGCGTCGGCCTCGGAGCCTCCGCTGGTGAGCACGACCCGGCCGGGGCCCGCGCCGAGGGCGGCGGCGAGGCGGCCGCGGATTCGCTCGAGCTCGGCCCGAGCGGCCGCGCCGAGGGCATGGCCGCTCGAGGGATTGGCGTAGAACTGGGAAGCGGCCTCGGCGGCGCCGGCGAGGAGGGAGGCGTCGGGCGGGCTCGTGCTGGCCCAATCCAGGTAGGTCATGGCCCGACGATACTAGCCCCCGCTCAGGCCCTCCCGCAATACCCCGGCTCAGTCATTCCCGGCGAACCGGCGATCGGGGATGCCGGCCGGCTCCTTGCCCGAGGCCGCGAAGCCCGTGGAGAGGTAGAGGGCGCAGTAGCAGTGCCCGTGCTCCTCGATGTCCTTCCAGGAATACGCGCAGGGGCAGAGGACCTTGGCGTCCAGCTCCCGCGAGCCCTCGCTGTCCCGGCAGGGGCAGAGGTAGTAGCCGTAGCGGTTCCAGTTGGCCGTAAGCCCCTCGGCGAGGACGGAGAGGAAGGACGCGTCGGGATTGAGGGCCCAGCCCTGCTTGCGCGCCACCATGGCGGCGAAGGCGAGGGTCTGCTCGAGGCTCTTCTCTGGCATGCTCTCGCCTCAGGACCCGAGGGTCGCCGCCCAATCGGCCTCGATGAAGCCGACCAGGTGCCGCTCGCCGTCGATCACGGCGAAGGGGAAGGCGATGTCGGCCTTGAAGCGCTCCTTGAGCTCGCGCTTGGCCTCGTTCTTGGTCTCGAGGGGGATCCGGTCGACGTAGATGTAGCGGTAGGCGAAGCCCCGGGCGTCGAGGAAGGCCATGGCCTTCTTGCAGAAGCCGCAGGTGGACAGGGCGTATACGGTGATGGAGCGCTCCTTCCGCGCGCCCTCGACGTCGGTGTAGGTCAAGGTCTCGAGCATGTCTGCCTCCTCGGCCTATAAATATACTCATGAAGGGAGTGCGGCGGTAGGCCCCAGGGAGGGTCGTATTGTAAAAGAGGGCCTTTTCGGGTAGCATCGAGCCATGCGCGATCCCTCTCTCATACGCAATTTCTGCATCATCGCCCACATCGACCACGGCAAGTCCACCCTCGCCGACCGCTTCATCGAGAAGGCCCGCGTGATCGACCAGCGCAAGATGCAGGACCAGATGCTCGACAATATGGATATCGAGCGGGAGCGGGGCATCACCATCAAGAGCCAGGCCGTGGCCCTCGAGTACGAGGCCGAGGACGGGAAGACCTACACCCTCAACCTCGTCGACACGCCCGGCCACGTGGACTTCTCCTACGAGGTCTCGCGCGCCATCTCCTCCTGCGAGGGCGCCATCCTCCTCATCGACGCTACGCAGGGGGTCGAGGCCCAGACCCTCTCGAATATGTACATGGCCGTCGAGCATAATCTCGAGATCATCCCCGTGATCAACAAGATCGACATGCCCTCGGCCGACCCCGACGAGGTGCGGCGCCAGATCGAGCGCGACCTCGGCCTCGACCCGGAGGGCGCCCTCTGCGTCTCCGGCCGCTACGGCACGGGGGTCGACGAGCTCTTCGAGGCCATCGTGCGGCGCATCCCCGCGCCCGCGGCCACGGCCGCCGATCCCCTCCAGGCCCTCATCTTCGACTCGCACTACGATCCCTACCGCGGCGTCGTGGTCCACCTCCGCGTCTTCGGCGGCTCGATCAGCCCGGGCCAGCGGATCAGGCTCATGTCCAGCGGCGCGGAGTACGAGGTCGAGGAGACCGGGCAATTCCGCATAACGCTCGCCAAGACCGAGGGCCTCAACTCCGGCGCCGTCGGCTACATCATCGCGGGCATCAAGACCATCTCGGACGTGCGCGTGGGCGACACGGTGACCGACGCGGCCCGCCCCTGCGCCGCGCCCCTGCCCGGCTTCCGGGAGGTCAAGCCGGTGGTCTTCTCCTCGATCTATCCGATGGACGCGGCCGACTACGAGGAGTTCAAGGTCGCCGTCGAGAAGCTCAAGCTCAACGACGCCTCCCTCGTCTACGAGAAGGACAACTCCCTCGCCCTGGGCTTCGGCTTCCGCTGCGGCTTCCTCGGGCTCCTCCACCTCGAGGTCGTGCAGGAGCGGCTCGAGCGGGAGTACGACCAGGCCATCATCCTGACCGCCCCGAGCGTGCGCTACCGGCTCAAGCTCTCGACCGGCGAGACGGTCCACATCGACAACCCGGCCGACTACCCGGACCCCTCGCGCATCGCCGAGGCCGAGGAGCCCTACATCAAGGCCTCGATCATCACGCCCCTGGCCTATATCGGCAACCTCATCACCCTGTGCATGGACAAGCGCGGGATCCAGACCTCCTTCACCCACCTCGACGAGAAGCGCGTCGAGCTCTGCTTCGAGATGCCCCTGGCGGAGGTCCTCTTCGACTTCTACGACAAGCTCAAGTCGACGAGCCGGGGCTACGCGAGCTTCGACTACGACGTGATCGGCTACCGGCCCACCAAGCTCGCCAAGCTCGACATCCTCATCAACGGGAAGCCCGTGGACGCCTTCTCCCAGCTCGTCTACGAGCCGGGCGCCTACGAGCGGGCCCGCAAGGTCTGCGAGCGGCTCTCCAGGAACATCCCGCGGCAGCAGTTCAAGGTGCCCATCCAGGGCTCGATCGGCTCCAAGGTCATCGCGCGGGAGACCATCAACCCCGTGCGCAAGGACGTCCTGGCCAAGTGCTACGGCGGCGACATCTCGCGCAAGCGCAAGCTCCTCGAGAAGCAGAAGGAGGGCAAGAAGCGCATGAAGATGGTCGGCGACGTGGAGCTGCCGCAGGAAGCCTTCCTGGCCGTGCTGCGTACCGACGAGGAAGCGGAGCGCTGACGAGTCGGTGCCGACGAGGAAGCGGAGCGCTAGCCCGCTCTAGAAGCGGATCGCCCTGATCATGGCCTCGACCTCCTCCTCGGCCGGCGCGCCGGCCCAGGGGACGCGAGCCGAGGGGCTGGCCCCCGGCCCGGTCGAGCCGAGCTCCCCGAGGTAGCCCAGGTCCCGGGCCTCGGGCTTGCCCCAGTCGTCCCAGCCCTCGGCCGCGATGTGCGATCCCAGCTCGCAGCGGTAGAACACGGCCCGCCCGCGGGGCCTCCAGGGCCGGCCGAGGAAGACGCGCTCGGGCCCCCCCTCCCCGAAGCCCGCCGCCCCGGGCGCCGCCGGCGTGAAGGTTAGGCGACATCGATCGAAGACGAATCCGGCCTCCTGCCCCGGGTAGGTCGAGGGCGCCGCTATGTAGGAGTCGCCGCCCCCCCGTCCCAGGCTCCTGATCTCGCAGCCCTCGAAGAGGGCCGCGGCCGAGCCGAAGACGAAGTCCACGTCCCCCGCCGCGAGGCAGCCGCGGAAGGCCATGCGGAAGGGCAGGGCCGGCTCCTCCGGGCCGAGCCCGGCGACGGGGTGGAGGAGGTTCACGCCCTTGGGCGGCGGGTCGCGCGGCAGGGGCCCGAGGCAGACCGTATCCTGCCGGGCAAGGAAGGCGCAGCGCTCGAAGGCCAGGCGGTCCGCGTCGGCGTAGAGGGCCACCGCCTGGCCGACGAGCCTGCCGTCGCCCGCGTCGTTCACGATCGCGATGCCCTCGAGACTGACATCGGGCGCCCCAATGTAGGCGGTATAGGAGTTGAAGGTCCCCATCCTCTCGCCGTCGGGCAGGAGGGCCGTCGCATGGTCGCCCCAGACGAGGCGGGTCCGGTCGGCCCCCTCCCCGACCAGGCGGAGCCGCGGCCGCTCGATGCGCAGCTTCTCGCGGTAGGCGCCCGCGCGGAGGCGGATCTCGAGGGGGCCGGGCGGGAGGGCGGCGGCGAAGGCGAGGGCCGCCCCGACCGTGGGGTAGTCCCCGGAGCCGTCGGGGGCCACGATGAGCGCTCGATCCATGCCCCGATCATAGCCGGATCCGCGCCGAGGCGGAATAGCTGGCCCGCGGGGTATGCCTGCGCTATACTCGCCTGCGTGCGAGCTGGTCCGCGGCCCCCGGCGGGGTATAGGAAGAGCCTGTATAGGCACTATCTCTGGATGGCCCTCATCCCGGCCTGCTTCTTCGTGGCCCTCGGTCTGGCCGCCATGCTCATCACCCAGGGCGTGGCGCGGCGCTCCCTCGAGGACCTGAGCGAGCGGAGCCTCTCCCAGGTGGCGGCCGGCCTCGAGCTCGTCTTCCGCGAGGCGGATTCCCTCGCCCTAGGCGCCTCGACCGACCCGGAGTTCGCCAAGTCCCTCGAGTACAGCCTCGAGGCGGGGATCGGGAGGCTCGCCGACCTCAAGATCTCGCAGGGACTCCAGAGCAGCCTCGCCTCGGCGGTCAACAGCAGGCGCTACCTCCACTCGATCTGCGCCTACGCCCCCAACGCGGAGGGCTCCTACCTCTCCACGGTCGAGGGCCCGGTCTCCCTGGCCTCCTCCATGGACTCGCGCTGGCTCGAGGGCACGGAGAGCCACGTCGACTCGCTCGCGCCCTGGACGGTCGCGCGCTCGATCGTGCCCTTCCCCTCGCTCTCCCTATCGATCCCCGTCCTCTCCTTCTACCGCAATGTCATCGGCTCGGCCACCCTGGAGCGGAAGGGCGTGATGGCGGTCAACGTCGACCTCCGGTACATCGAGGGCTTCCTCGAGGGCCAGGACGGCTACCGCTACCTCCTGGTCGACCGCCGGACGCGCTCGGCCCTGGCCGGCTTCCCCTGCTCCCCCGCCGAGCTCGAGGCCCTCCTCGGCTGGCTGGACGAGGGACCCGCCGAGCGGGCGCGGCCCGTGACGATCGGCGGGGAGCGCCAGCTCGGCGCGGCCCTGGCCTCCGAGCGCTTCCCCTTCGCCTACTTCGTCGTCGCGCCGGCAGCGACCTTCCACCGCAGCTCCCGCGCCATCGGCGGGGTCGCGGTGGCCTTCGCCCTGACGGCCTTCGCCCTCGGGAGCCTCCTCGTGCTCGACATGGCCCGGCGCAACGCGCGGCTACTCGACGGGATCATGGACATCGTGGAGGCCGCGGGGAGCGGGAAGCCCCTGCCCGCCTTGCGGCACTCGCGCAACGAGGCCCTCAACTACATCTCGCTGTCGGTGCTCAGGACCTTCGTGGAGCACGACTACTACAAGCTGCGGCTGCGCGAGCGGGAGTACCTGCAGCGCTCGCTGGAGCTCCGGGCCCTGCAGTCGCAGATGAATCCCCATTTCCTCTTCAACACGCTGACGACCATCGGCTTCAAGGCCATGAGCCTGGCCGAGGGGCCGAACGGGGTCAGCCGCATGGTGGAGCTCCTCTCGAGCATCCTCCGCTACGCCCTGGCTGATCCGACCGCGCCCGTGACGGTGCGCGACGAGCTCGAGAACACGCGGGTCTACTGCGAGATCCAGACCATCCGCTTCGGCGATGGCCTGCGCTACTCGTGGCGAGTCGACGAGGCCGTCCTGGGCCTGGGCTGCCCGCGTCTGGTCCTCCAGCCCCTGGTGGAGAACGCCATCGAGCACGGCTTCGCCGGCGGGGCGAAGCGGGGCGCGATAGCCGTGGCCGCGTCGAGCGCGGGAGGCCGCGTCGAGCTCTCGGTCGAGGACGACGGGGCGGGCATCGCCGACGAGGCCCTCGCCGAGCTCGAGCGCAGGCTCGCGGACGAGTCGGCCGCGGCCGAGCACCTGGGCCTGGCCAATACCTTCAAGCGGCTCCGGCTGACCTACGGCGAGGAGGCCGCCTGCGCGGCCGCGAGGCGGCCCGAGGGCGGGACGAGGATCAGCCTCTCGTTCCCGACTCCCGGCCCTTCCTCCACTCCCGAGGACCTGAGCCGAAGTACGAGCGGAAGGCCCGGCTGAAGTTCTTGGGATTGGAGTAGCCGAGCTCGGCGCTCGCCGCGACGACGCTCTCGCGGCGGTCGGCCAGGAGCCTCGAGGCCCGCTCCATGCGGCTGCGCAGCACGAAATCGGAGAAGCGCTCGCCGGAGCGCTCGCGGAACCAGGTCGAGAGGTAGGCCGGGCTCATGCCGACGGCCTTCGCGGCCCCCTCGAGGGAGCAGGAGCCGAGGTTGCCGCGGACGTAGTCCCGCACGATCTCGAGGGCCCCGCCGGAGGGGAGGGGGCCCGGCCGCCTCGCGTCGAGCTCGGAGCGGAGCGACGAGAACAGGGAGCGGAATTCCGCCATGGAGGGCGGCTTGACGAGGTAGGCCCTGACCCCGCATTGGATCGCGTCCTGGGCGTACTCGAATTTCCGGAAGGCGGAGAGGAGGACGACCGGGATGCCGGGGCGCTCGAGGGATATCCAGCGGGCGAGCTCGAGGCCCGACTCGCCGGGCATCCTGATGTCCGAGAGGACCAGGTCGACGCCGCCCTCCTCCACGACGAGCCGGGCCTCGGCGGCGTCGGCGGCCTGGGCCTTCACCACGAAGCCGAGCTCGTTCCAGGGATAATAGGCGGAGAGGGCGCGCCGTATCTCCGCCTCGTCGTCGACCACGAGGACCCGGTACATCCCTCGATAGTAGGGGCCATCCTTCGATGCGGTCAACGGCGATTCCTTGAGAAATGATACCTTTCGCCAAGGGAACGGCCCTTACCGGCCGGGGCCCAGGGGCTAGAATGGAGCATCGTTTCGCGTCGCAAGGAGGCAGCATGAACAAGCGGATAGCGGCTATCCTCTTCCTCGCCCTGGCCCTTTCGGCAGGGGCCTTCGGCCAGAAGAAGGTCGACCTCAAGATCGCCTGGTGGGGCTCCCAGGTCAGGCACGAGGCCACCATCAAGGTGATCGAGCTCTACCAGAGGCTCAACCCGAACGTCTCCATCACCTACGAGTTCGCCGGCTTCGACGACTACTGGACCAAGATGACGACCATGGCCGCTGGCGGCCAGCTCCCCGACGTCATGCAGCAGGATTACTCGCGGATCGCCGAGTGGCAGAAGCGGGGCCTCCTCGAGCCCCTCGACCCCTTCGTAGCCGACAGGACGCTGAAGCTCGGCGGCGTGGCCAAGCCCGTCCTCGACTCGGGCACCCTGGACAAGAAGCTCTACGCCCTCAGCCTCGGCTCGAACAGCTACTGCATGATGCTCGACGTGGACGCCTTCAAGAAGGCGGGCGTGCCCCTGCCCGCCCAGGATTGGACCTGGGCGGATCTCGAGAGGATCGCGATGCAGCTCCACGCCAAGCTCGGCATCTGGGGCGTCGGCGGCGGCTTCGAGGTCGACGAGCTGGCCTGGAAGGCCAACTACCTCGGCCTCGGGCAGACCATGTACACTCCCGACGGCAAGGCCCTCGCCTACAAGGACGACAAGGCCCTGGTCGACTTCCTCCACATGATGCTCCGCCTCGTGAAGGCGGGAGCGGCGCCCAGCTACCAGGAGTACCTCGCCAACCTGGGCGGCGCCACCGGCAACGTCCAGCTCGACGCCATCGTCACCGGCAAGTCGGCCATCGAGGCGGTCTGGTCAAACCAGGTCATCACCGTGGCCACCGCCGCCGGCGCGGGCCGCAACTTCGCCGTCGTCCACCTGCCCCGGCACAAGAAGGGCGGCATGGCCAGCAACTTCATGAAGCCCTCGATGTTCTTCTCCGTCACGAGCCAGTCGAAGAACAAGGCCGAGGCCGCGAAGTTCATCGACTTCTGGACCAACGACGTGGAGGCGAACAAGATCCTCAACGCCGAGCGCGGCGTGCCCGTGGACGCCTCCGTCCGCGCCGCCCTCAAGGAGATCGTCTCGCCGGTGGTCAAGCTCGGCTTCGAGTACATCGACCGAGTGGCCAAGGACGCGGCGCCGACGCCGCCCCCGGAGCCGGCCGGCCACGCGAACATCCGCCAGAACGTCTACGTGCCCATCATCCGCGAGCAGGTCTTCTACGGCGTGATCAGCCCGGAGGAAGCCGCCAAGCAGCTCCGCGAGAAGGCCGCCGCCATACTCGCCGGGAAGTGATCGACGAGGATTAAAGAGAGGCACAGAGGCACAGAGAAGGGAGAGAATTGTAAGCATGGTCCTGTCTGTTCTCTTTCCCCCCTTTCTTCCCTCTGTGTCTCTGTGCCTCTCTTAGCTCTCTTCCCTCGATGGATTCAAGACTTTCTTTGTCCGTACTTCGGGCATGGATCAAGGAGCGATACGAGGATGGCTAACGTTAGGCGGCGGAAAGACGAGGCGGCGGGCTATCTGTTCATCGGGCCATGGCTCTTCGGCTTCCTGGTCCTCACCCTCCTCCCCATCCTGGCGAGCCTCTGGCTCTCCTTCACCGACTACGACATCCTCTCCCCGCCGCGATGGGCAGGCCTCAAGAACTTCGGGACCATGTTCCTCGCCGATCCCCGGTACTGGAGATCGGCCGCCGCGACGCTCTACTACGCCGCCTGCGCCGTGCCCCTGCGGCTCGGCGTGGCCCTCGGCGTGGCCATGCTCCTGAACAAGAACCGCAGGGGCGTCGCGGCCTTCCGGGCCCTGTACTACGCCCCCTCCGTCGTGGGCGACAGCATAGCCGTGGCCGTGATGTGGCGGCAGATCTTCGGGGGCGAGGGCCTCCTGAACTCCCTCCTCCGGCTCGCCGGCCTGCCGGGCAAGCGCCTATGGCTCGCCGACCCCCGTTTCGCCATCTGGACCCTCATCCTCCTCGCGGCCTGGCAGTTCGGCTCGGCCATGCTCATCTTCCTCGCCGGCCTCAAGCAGATCCCCGGCGAGCTCTACGAGTCCGCCTCGATCGACGGCGCCGGCCCGGCGCGCAAGTTCCTGAGGATTACCCTGCCCATGCTCACGCCCATCATCTTCTTCAACCTCGTCATGCAGATGATCAACGGCCTCATCGTCTTCACCCCGGCCCTGGTCATCACCGACGGCAAGCCCCTCGACACCACCAACTTCTACGCCCTCTACCTCTACCGCCGCGCCTTCGAGACCTTCCAGATGGGCTACGGCTCGGCCATGGCCTGGGTCCTCATGGCCGCGGTGGCCCTCCTCTCCGCCCTCGTCTTCAAGAGCTCCTCGCGATGGGTCTTCTACGAATCGGAGTCGGCCTGAGATGCGCGCCGAATCGAGGAGCGCGAGGCTGGCCCGCGAGGCCTGCTTCTACCTGGCCGCCTCCCTCTCGAGCCTGGCCATGATCTATCCCATCCTCTGGCTGGCCGCGAGCTCCCTCAAGGCGCCCGACGAGCTGTGGCGGAAGGTCTATTCCCTCGTGCCCGAGCGCCTCACCTGGGCCAACTACACCAAGGGCTGGAGCGGCTTCGGAGGCATCCGCTTCGAGGTCTTCTACCGGAACTCGGCGATCTACGCGGGCCTGGGCACCCTGTTCGCCGTCGTCTCCTCGGCCTTCGTCGCCTACGGCTTCGCGAGGATCGAGTTCCGCGGCAAGGGCTTCTGGTTCGCCTGCATGCTCCTGACCCTCATGATCCCGCCCCAGATCCAGATCATCCCCCAGTACGTCATGTTCGCCAAGATCGGCTGGGTGAACAGCTACCTCCCCCTCATCGTGCCCAAGCTCTTCGGCCAGGCCTTCTTCGTCTTCATGTTCGTGCAGTTCCTCCGCGGCATCCCGCGCGAGCTCGACGAGGCCGCGGCCATCGACGGGGCGGGCCGGCTGACCGTCTTCGCGAGGATCCTCCTTCCCCTGCTCAAGCCCGCCCTCTTCACCGGCTCGATCTTCTCCCTCTACTGGACCTGGAACGAGTTCATGACGCCCCTCATCTACCTCAACTCCCCCCGGCGCTACACCCTCTCCATGGCCCTGCGCTCCTTCTCCGATCCCTCGGGGCTCACCGACTGGGGCGCGATCTTCGCCATGTCCTTCCTGAGCCTGGTGCCGATCTTCGCCCTCTTCGTGGCTTTCCAGCGCTACCTCGTGCAAGGCATCGCGACGACGGGCCTCAAGGGCTGAGGGCAAGGGGGAAGCCATGGCGAATCCGATCATGTCCATCGACAAGGAGGAGCTAGGCGAGCTCATCGCCCGCGTCGCCGCGAAGACCATGCGCATGGACTTCGACTGGAACTGGCCCGCGGGAGTGGCCTTCTACGGCCTATCCCGGGCCTGGGAGAGCTCGGGCGACGCGTCGATCGTCGAGTTCCTCCGGCTCTGGGTGGACGAGTACCTCGAGCTCGGCCTGCCGCCCCTCATGGTGAACGCGGTCTCGATGGGGCACTCCCTTTTGAGCCTCTACAAGGCGACCGGGGAGCGCAGGTACTACGAGGTCGCCCTGCGCAAGGCCGCCTACCTGCGGGACGAGGCAAAGCGCTTCGCCGGCGGGGTATTCCAGCACACCGTGTCGGCCGCAGACGACTTCCCCGGCCAGGCCTGGGCCGACACCCTGTTCATGGCCGCCTTCTTCCTCCTGCGCATGGGCGTCGAGGAGGGCGAGGCCGCGTGGATCGAGGACGCGCTCCTCCAGTACCGGCGCCACGAGGAGCTCCTCCAGGATCCCCGGACGGACCTGTACTACCACGCCTACGACGAGGCCACGAAGTCCCACCTCTCGGGCGTGCGCTGGGCCAGGGCCAACGCCTGGGCCGCGGTCACGATGGCGGAGGCCCTCAGGCTCATCGACTATACCTACCCCGACTTCATGGCCATCGAGGGCTCGCTGCGCGACCAGCTCGCGGCCCTCATCCGGCTGCAGGACGCGTCGGGGCTCTGGCATACCATCCTCGACGATCCCGATTCCTATTGCGAGACCTCGGCGAGCGCGGGCATAGGCTGCGCCTTGGCGCGCTTCGGGCGGCCGATGCACGCCAAGCACGTCGTGCGCGCCTACGAGGGCGTAAAGGCGATGATAGCCCCCGACGGCTCGGTGCTGGGCGTCTCCGCGGGAACGGCGGTCATGGCCGACGCCGGGAAGTACGCTCTCGTGCCGAACAAGCGGGTCCAGGGCTGGGGCCAGGGCCTCGCCCTGGCCTTCCTGGCCGCGTTGCGCGAAACCATCGGCGCGCGGGACCCGGCCTAGGCGCCG
>Ga0209310_1001553_pt1 | contig 16813 bp, 15 predicted proteins | sample AD_UKC030_MetaG_FD_184415 | JGI IMG/M metagenome (GOLD analysis project Ga0209310, IMG submission 184415) | Active sludge microbial communities of municipal wastewater-treating anaerobic digesters from USA - AD_UKC030_MetaG (SPAdes) (version 2) | ecosystem: Engineered > Bioreactor > Anaerobic >... | reverse complement strand
CGCCCGCGGCCAGAGGGAGCGCGAGGACGAGGACGAACGGGACCGAGTAGCGCGACATCTCGCGGCTGTGGAGGAACCAGAGCGACCAGAACGCCGGGCCGAGGACGAGGAGGAGCGAAACGGCTGCGCGAGGCGTTCGCCGGAACAGGGCCCCGAGACCGAGGAGGGCGAGCAGGAAGACGCCCAGCGCGAGGGGCCACGCGAGGAAGTCGCGCACGAGGAACGAGTCGAGGAGGCCCCCGAAGCGCCCCTTCTCGAACGCCTCCGACCGGAACGAGGCCCGCTCGTCGATCCCGGCGAGGAAGCCCTGCACACCTCCGGCCTGCGCGAGCAGCCAGACGAGCCACGCCGCCGTCCCCGCGAGCCCGGACGCGACGAGCGCCGCCGCGACGGGGCGGCCGGACCGCGACCGGACGAGGAGGATCGCCTCCACGAGGAGGAGCGGCCCGAACGCCAGGACCAGGTGGGGGCGGACCCCTGCTCCGGCGGCCGCCGCGAGGCCGGCGAGGACGGCGAGCGACACGGCGCCCGCGCGGCCGGAGGCGGCACGCTCCGAGGCCGCTGCGAGCGCCGCGAGCGCCGCGAGGAAGAACGCCGTCGACGGCGAGTCGGAGAAGGCCCGGCCGCCGTTCACCCAGACGACCGGGAGGAATGCGGCGAAGACCGTCGCTCCCAGCGCCGCCCACCCCCCGACGAGCCGCCGCCCCCAGAGGTAGAGCGCCGGAAGAGCGACGCACGAGAGGAGCGTGGCGGCCACGGCCAGGGCGTGGAACGCGCCGGACGCGAACGGCAGGAGCGCCCGGCCGAGGAGGATCCAGACCGGGAACCCCGGCGCCTGCGGCGAGAGGTCCGCCATGTCGAACCAGTGCACGGCCCCGGCGAAGACCGCCTCGTCGATCTCTCCCGGCGCCGCCGCGATGGCGAGGAACCGCGACGCGATCGCGGCTCCCAGGAGGGCGACGGCCACGACGAGCGGCGGCTCGCTGGCGGACGGGCGCGGGAACGGCTCGGTCACGGGCGTTCGCATTCTAGGTGCCCGGCGCCCCCGCACGCGTCGCGGCGCCTCCCGCCACAGGCGCTAGAATGGGGCGATGCTCTCGAGGACCCGCCTGTAGGGATGGCCGAGCCACGGATCATCCCCCGCGCCGAGCACCCGATCTCGCGCGGCTACATCGACCCCGACGCCCTGAAGGTTCTCTACCGCCTCCACCGGGCGGGATACAAGGCCTACCTCGTCGGGGGCTCCGTCCGCGACCTCCTGACCGGGCGGACCCCGAAGGACTTCGACGTCGGTACGGACGCCCGTCCGCAGGACGTGCGCCGCCTCTTCCGGAACAGCCGCGTCATCGGACGCCGCTTCCGCCTCGCCCACGTCCTGTTCGACGGCGGCAAGCTCGTGGAAGTCTCGACCTTCCGCAGGCGCCCGGACCCGGCCGACGCCGAGCCCGGACCGGGAGGCGACGACGACCTCCTGATTCGGTCGGACAACACGTTCGGCACGCCCGCCGAGGACGCCGTCCGCCGCGACTTCACGATCAACGGCCTCTTCTACGACATCGCCACGTTCGCCGTGATCGACTGGGTCGGCGGCGTCGAGGATCTCGAGCGGCACGTCATCCGGACGATCGGAGACCCCGAGATTCGCTTTCGGGAGGACCCCGTCCGGATGATGCGCGCCTGCGAGTTCGCGGCGCGCCTCGACTTCCGGATGACCCCCGGAGTCCGCGCCGCGATCGAGGAGAACCGGAAGGAGATCCGAAGGAGCGCCGCGCCCCGCGTCACGGAGGAGCTGCTCGACCCGCTCCGGCGCGGCTGGGGCGCGCCGACCTACCGCCTCTGGTCGGAGACCGGGCTGCTCGGCGAGATCTTCCCGGCGCTCGAGGCCGAGATCGGCGGCGCCGCGCGCGGGACCGGCCTCTTCTGGAAGCTGCTCACGGAAACCGACCGGCGGCGCGGCGGCGGCGAGGTCCTCTCGGACTCGATCCTCCTCGGCGTCGTCTTCCTCCCGCTCCTCTTCGCCGCCATCCGCGCCCGCTCCGGGGGCTCCGTCGACACGCAGAAGCTCCTCCTCCTCCTCGAGGAGGTCGTCAACCCGGAGGCGGCTCGCCTCTCGCTCCCGAACGCGGCGATCCACGACCTCAAGCAGGGGCTCTTCACGATGGGCCGGATCGCCGAGCTGCGCCCCGGCGACCCGGCCGCGCGCCGCCTCGTCACGAAGGGGTACTTCCCCGTCGCCGTCGGCCTCCTGTCGCTCTACTCGGCCGCCTCCGGCCGCTACCGCGACGCCGCGCGGATCTGGGAAGACGTCCTGCGCCGGGGAGGCCGGACGCCCCGGCCGGGCGAAGACCTCCGCGTCGCGATCCCCTTCCCCGAGGCGCTGATCCCGCACGAGGAGACGGGCCCCGCGGAGCTCCTGCTCCCCGACGAGGCGCCCGCGCGCCCCCGGCCCGCGCCCCGCCGGCGGCGTCGCCGCGGCCGCGGCGGCCGAGCGGGCGAAGCCGCCTGAGCCCTTACCTCGGCGAAGCGGCGGGCGGACCGTCCGACCGCCGCTCGAAGACGTACGGTCCGCTCCGGGCCCCCCAGACCTGCCGACCTTCGACGTCGTACCCGCGGTCCCACGACTCCAGCCGGCCCGGGCGAAGCGTCACCTCGGAGGTCGCCCAGCGCGCCCCGGCGAGCGCCGAGGGACATCCCTTCCCCTCGGTCGCTCCGCCCCAGCCGCCCTCCGTCCGCTTCAGGCGGACCGCGCAGCCGAGCCGCTCCACGACGTCGCCCGCCCCGTAGAGGGCGAGGTCCGACGGGTCGCGCCACTTCCCCGACACCGCGACCGGCTCCTTCGGCTCGAAGACGCGCGAGACGACGCCCCCGTCCGCGGTCTCCTCGATCCGGTAGAACCGCTGCCGGTACGGCCGGTCCGGACTCTCGAGGAGCGCCTGCTCGACGTAGAGGACCGGCGCGCCCGCGCCGAGGCGGCTCGCCGGGACCCGCACCGCCACGAGCCGGACGGCCCGGAACCCCTCCGGGTCCGAGGCGGCCTGGGCGGAGGAGTCGAACGTCCCCGAAAGGAGCGCGGCGACCTCCTCGACCCGGGAGGGGGGCTCCGCCCCGGCCGCCGGGAGGCTCGCGAGGAGAAGCGCGGGGAGGATGGATCGAGCGCGTCGCATCGCGCCGACTCTACGGCATCAGGAGGAGGAGGCTCAACGACATCGCCCCCATCCCGAGGAGGAGGCCGTAGAGCGAGTCGTGCCCCTCGCCGAAGGCGCGCGACGTCGGCAGGAGCTCGTCGAGCGAGATGAAGACCATGATCCCCGCCACCGCGCCGAAGACGACGCCCATGACGCCGGGCGTCAGGAACGGGCGCAGGACGAGATAGCCGACGGCGGCCCCGACCGGCTCCGCGAGCCCCGAGAGGAACGACCAGCCGAACGCCGCGCGCCTCCGCCCCGTCGCGTAGTAGATCGGCACGGCCACGCTCACCCCTTCCGGGATGTTGTGTAGGGCCACGGCGATGGCGATCGCGAGCCCGACCTTAGGGTCGTCGAGCGCGGAAAGGAAGGTCGCCATCCCTTCCGGGAAGTTGTGGATCGCGATGGCGACCGCGACCGCCGTCCCCGTCCTCCGCAGCTTCGCGGCCGCCGGGAGGGCCATCGCGTCGCCGAGCGAAGCGAGCTCGAGCGCCGTCCTCACCTCGTGCGGGTTCTCGTCGCCCGGCACGAGCCGGTCGATCGCGAGGATCAGGAGGATGCCGAGGAAGAACGCGCCGACGGAGAGCCACGCTCCCTGCCGCGCGCCGACGGCGGTCGCGAGCGCCGCCTGCGACTTCGGGAGGATCTCGAGGAACGACACCCACAGCATGACGCCCGCCGAGAACCCCGTCGCGACCGACAGCAGGCGAAGGTTCGTCCGCCGGGCGAAGAACGCGATCGCGCTCCCGAGCCCCGTCGACAGGCCCGCCGCGAGCGTCAGGCCGAACGCGATCCCCACGTTGCTCCCCGTCGTAGCCCCTCCCCGGCGCCGAAGGCGCACCGATCATGTTCGCACGACCGGAATCGACTCGCCCGGGGCGGAAGCCGGGCCTTGGGCCCTCCGGCTACGCGGCTTCGGTCGTCGGCTTGCGCGTCTTGCGCTGGGAGTGGTCGAGGACGCGCTTGCGGAGGCGGATGGAGCGCGGCGTGACCTCGACGAGCTCGTCCTCCTCGATCCACTCGATGGCGGCCTCGAGGGGCATCTCGCGCGGCGGGGTGAGCTTGATCGCCATGTCGGAGTTGGAGGCGCGCATGTTCGTCAGGTGCTTCTTGACGCACGGGTTGACGATCATGTCGTTCTCGCGGGCGTTCTCTCCCACGATCATCCCGGGATAGCAGGCGACGCCCGGGCCGAAGAAGAAGACGGAGCGCTCCTCCAGACGCTCGATGGCGTAGGCCGTCGTGTCGCCCGCCTCCTTGCAGATGAGGGCGCCGGTCCGGCGCGTCTCGACGTCGCCCTTCCAGGGCTCGTAGCCGGCGAAGACGTGGTGGAGGATCCCCTCCCCCTTCGTGTCGGTGAGGAACTCGTTCCGGTAGCCGAAGAGGCCGCGCGTCGGCACCTTGAACTCGATCCGCGCGCGCCCCGTGCCGTTGTTCACGAGCGCGGTCATCTCGCCCCGGCGCCGGCCGATCTTCTCGATCACGGTCCCGACGAACTCCTCCGGCACGTCGACGACGAGCTGCTCCGCGGGCTCGCACGTCACGCCGTCGACCTCCTTCGTGATGACCTCGGGACGCGAGAGGCCGAGCTCGAAGCCCTCGCGGCGCATCGTCTCGATGAGGATCGCGAGGTGGAGCTCGCCCCGGCCCGAGACCTTGAAGGCGTCGGGGCCGTCCGTCGGCTCCACGCGGAGCGCCACGTTCGTCCGGAGCTCCTTCTGGAGGCGGTCCCAGATGTTCCGGCTCGTGACGTACTTCCCCTCGAGCCCCGCGAACGGCGAGTCGTTGACCCGGAACGTCATCGAGACGGTCGGCTCGTCGACCGCGATCGGGTCGAGGGCGACGGGGAAGTCGGCGTCGGCGACCGTCTCCCCGATCGTCACCTCCTCGAGGCCCGAGAGGACGACGATCTCCCCGGCGGCCGCCTCGGGCACCTCGGTCCGCTTCAGCCCCTCGAAGACCATGAGCTTCGTGACGCGGCCCTTCGCGATCGAGCCGTCGTGGCGGCAGACCGAGACGTTCTGCCCGGGCGTCACGACGCCGTTCACGACGCGCCCGATCGCGAGCCGCCCGAGGTAGTTGTCGTAGTCGAGGGAGGCGACGAGGATCTGGAGCGGCGCCTCCGGGTTCCCGCCCGGCTCGGGCACCTCGACGAGGATCGCGTCGAGGAGCGGGCGGACGTCGTTGTCCGCGTGGTCCACCTCGCGCCGCGCGAAACCCTGCTTGGCCGAGGTGTAGACGATCGGGAAGTCGAGCTGGTGGTCCGTCGCGCCGAGGTCGACCATCAGGTCGAAGACCTCGTCGATGACCTGGTGGGGCCGCGCCTCGGGGCGGTCGACCTTGTTCACGGTGACGATCGGCCGGAGCCCCAGCTCGAGCGCCTTGCGGAGGACGAAGCGGGTCTGGGGCATCGGGCCGTCGGCGGCGTCCACGACGAGGAGGACGGCGTCGACGAGCTTGAGGACCCGCTCGACCTCGCCGCCGAAGTCGCTGTGCCCCGGGGTGTCGACGATGTTGATCTTCGTCCCGTGGTAGCGGATGGAGGTGTTCTTGGCGAGGATCGTGATCCCGCGCTCGCGCTCGAGGTCGTTCGAGTCCATCACCCGCTCCTCGGTGTGCTCCCCGGCCCGGAACGTCCCGGACTGCCGGAGGAGGCAGTCGACGAGGGTCGTCTTGCCGTGGTCGACGTGGGCGATGATGGCGACGTTGCGGAGCTCGGGCATTCGGATTCCTTCGCCGCGCGGCAGGCGCGGGAGCGGGAGGGTACCAGACCCGAGCGGACCGGCCCGGCTACTTCCGCGAGAGCTTCGCGCTCACGTAGGGGGCGAAGTCCTTGCCCGGAGGGGCGACCTCGAGCAGCTCCCCGATCGACCCGTCGGCCTTCCGCGTGAACGTCCAGCGGGATCGAATTCCCGCCTCCAGGTTCGCCATCTCCTTCGAGGTGAAGACGATGCCGTCGGGCCGGATCTCGGCCTCGTAGGTCCCCCAGACCTTCGTCGAGAAGACGAGCAGGGCGACGTACTTCCCCTTCGCGCCGTCGTAGACGATGTGGGCAACCTCCTCGGTCGAGCTCTCCGGGAGAGACTCCTTGGCCGGGTAGAAGGTCGTCGCGCGGTAGCTGAGCTGAGCGCCTCCGACCGAGGACGTGAAGGAGATGACGCGGCCGCCGACCCGGCCGCCCGACTCGGCCGGCCCCGCCCAGGACCCGTTCAGGAACCCGAACTCCTGGAAGACCTTCCACTCCTGGGCCGGGGGCGGATCCTGCGCCTCGAGACCCGCCCCGGCGAGCAGCAGGGGCAGGAGCGCAAGGAGTCCGGGAACCCTCACTTTGCGAGCAGAGACCATCTCACCCCTCCTCGACGCATCCGACGGGAGGGGGAATTATAGACTCGCGCGGGAACCTCCCACGCCCCAACTCCGTTTCGATCCTCGAGGAGGCCCATGGCGAACGCCCCGCACCCCGACGCAGAGCTCGTCGCGCGCTGCCTGAACGGCGACGACGGGGCGTGGCGGGAGCTCGTGGAGCGGTACTCGGCCAAGGTCTACCGGATCGCCTACCACCGGACCTACGACCGGGCCGAGGCCGAGGAGCTGACCCAGGACTGCTTCCTGAAGGTCTGGGAGAACCTCGACCGGTACGAGCCGACCGAGGCCTCGCTCCTCGCCTGGATCGCCACCCTCTCCCGGAACCTCTCCATCGACCACTACCGCAAGCGGCGCCGGGAGAAGGGCTTTCATTTCGTCACGGACGACGCGCTCGTGTCGCTTCTCCCCGGCTCGGACGACCCCTCGGCCGACGCGGTCCGTCGGGAGCGGCTCCGCCTCCTCCTCGATGCGATCGGCCAGCTCCCGGACGAGCTCGCCGAGGTCGTCCAGATGCGCGACCTGGACGGCCTCGATTACCGCGAGATCGCCGACCTGCTCGGGCTCCCCGACGGTACGGTCAAGTCGCGCCTGAACCGCGCCCGCATGGAGCTGGCCCGGATCGTGAGGGAGAGGATCGGCGCGGCGCCCCTCGTTCGCGGCCCGCTCTTCGGCGGGCTGACGCCCCAGACCGGAGGGGCCGCATGACGGCCGGCGCCTCCGCCCCCTGCCGCCGCGCCGAGGCCGCGCTTCTCGCCGGCGGCGTTCCCGTCCCGGCCGAGATCGGGGACCACGCCGCCGCCTGCGAGACGTGCGGGCCGCTCCTCTCGGGATGCGAGGAGATCGACGCGCTCTTCGCCTCCCTCGCCGTGCCGGAGCCCCCCCCCGCGCTTTCCGGAGCGCTCGAAGCGATCGGATCGGTCGAACCAGCTCGCGTCGCCGTGCGCGAGACGCTGGCCCTCCTCGCACCGGGAGCCCTCGCCGTCCCCGAGCCCTCGCCCGCGCTCCTCCGGCGGCTCCTCGCCGTCGCCGCCACGGGGCCGCGACCTGAGGCCAACGTCGTCGAGATGAGCCGGTTCCGCCGCCTGCGCAGCGACTGGAGGGTCCTCGTCGCGGTCGCTTACGCCGCCTGCCTCGCCCTGGTCGCGATCCTCGGCGTCGACCCCCTCTCCGCGGCGCGCAGCGGGGCGAGCGGGATGGCCGCGGCCGGCGAGCGCGCGATCGCCGAGGCGCGCGAGGTGGCCGCCGACAAGCTCGACACCGTCCTCGCGGCCCAGCGTCAGAAGCCTCTCACGGAGCAGCTCGACTACAAGGTCTACCGGACGCTCGCCATCGGCAAGGCGAAGACCTCCGCGTGGGCCGGCATCCTCCTCGGCCGCATCTTCGGAACGCGCGTCGATGCCGAGGCGCCGGCCGCCCCTCGCCGGAGCGAACCGGACCCCGGCAGTTTGCGTTCCTTTGATCGGGCCGGGACGGACACCCCGCTCTCGCGAGCCCAGCGAGCCTGACCGAAGCCCAGAAGGTGGAGCCGATGAACGAGAACCCGAACCTTCCGCCGCCCCCCGCGAACGTCACCGCGGCCCCTCCGGTCGCCTACGTTCCGCCCGCGCCGCCGCCGCGCCCCGTGGCCCCTCCCGGGAAGAACCCCGCGGCCGCCGGGCTCCTCTCGCTCTTCCCGGGCCTCGGGCACGTCTACCTGGGGCTCTACAAGCGAGGGGTCGTCTTCTTCGCGATCTGGGCGTTCTTCATCGCCGCCGTCGACCGCGGCCACGACATGCCGTTCGGCCTCCTGATCCCGTTCTGGATGGTCTTCGTCCTCATTGACGCCGTCCGGCAGGCGCGCGCCCTGAACGCCACCGGCATGCCCGAGCCCGGCTTCTTCGGCGAGGAGAAGCCGTTCCGGGCCGACGGCGGGCTCACGTTCGGAATCTTCCTCATCCTGATCGGCCTCTTCTTCCTCGCCGACCGGATCTTCACGATCGACCTCTCGTTCCTCCTCGACTGGTGGCCGGTCCTCCTCGTCGCCTTCGGCGGCTGGCAGGTCTTCGCTTACTTCCAGGAGAAGAAGCGGCGCGACGAGGTGGCGGCCGGCCGGGAGGCGGGAGCGGTCGAGCCGTAACGCCTTCGACGGGCTCGCGCCTGCAAGGAGGGAGGGGCTTCGGCCCCTCCCTTTCGCTTTTCGATCGCTCGTGGCCCGGGCCGAGGAGGGCGGCGCAGCCGCCGCGGGGAGGCTCGTGGCGAGCCTCCCCGATTCGTTTGGTGCCCCTGCCGAGGGGAGGCGGCGCAGCCGCCGCGGGGAGGCTCGTGGCGAGCCTCCCCGATCCATGTCACCCGCCGAGGCTCGTGACGAGGACGACCGTCGTCTCGGAAACCTTGCCGTCCCGCGGGTCGATCAGGTGGTCCTCCACGACGACCTGGAGCGTCTCGTCGTCCTTCGTCCAGCGCGCCGTCCGACCCGACTTCCCCGCCCACGCCTTCTCCGCGGAGGCGTCGACGGCGAGGCCGGCCGCGCGCGCCCACTCCCGCAGGTCGCCGAGGATGTCGCGCTCCCCCTTCAGGAAGATGAGCTGCATCGGCGCCCCCTCGTAGAAGGCGACCGTCTCGTCCCATCCCCGGGGGGTGGTGTAGACCGCGAGCCGGAGCCCCGCGGCGCGCCGCCGGATCTCGGCCTTCGCCTCGGGCGGCTGGACAGACCGCTCGAGCTCGGCGAGGACCGAATTCATCTCCGCCTTCGCGCGGTCGGAGACGACCCTCGTCATCTCAGGCTCGAACCGCCCGCCGGGCGGGGGCGGGACCCCTTTCACCGGCGCCGGGTCGGCGAGCCAGAAGAGCGTCAGGAGTGCGAGCAGGGGCGCCATCGCGGGCGAGTTTACCCGGCCGCCCCGCCGTCGCGCTTCTTCACGACGATCTCCGCGGGCTGCCCCGCGAGGTAGCGGAGCGAGCACTCGGCGAACCCCTCGCAGCGGAGGCAGACGAGGTCCTTGTCCCCCTTGAAGTCGACCGGCTTGCAGATCTTCACGCCCGGTACGACGAGCTTCTGCAGCTCGCGCCGGAGCCCTTCGCCTCCCGGCGGCTCGACGCCCGAGCGCTCCGTCTGCCGGAGCGCCTCGACGCGCGGGAAGAGCTCGCGGTTCCTCTTCTCGAGCGCCTCGTCCTTCTGCTGCACGGCCGTCGTCTTCACCGCGGCGACCGTCTCGAGCGCCGCCTTCCTCGCCTTGAACCGGCCGTGGTGCCTCACCCAGAAGAACAGGAACCCCGCCCCCGCGCCCAGGATGCGCACGAACGCCGGCCCGGCGCCGAACGTCACGAGGTCGCGGAAGAACGCCAGGCCCAGGAGCGCCGCGCTGAAGACGGCGATCCACTTCACCTTCACCGGGATGACGAAGAAGACGAGGAACTGCGTCTCGGGGAAGAGGAAGGCGTAGGCGAAGAGCATCGAGATCGGGACGACGAACGGGTCGGAGACGAGCGGCGTGCCGAGGACCCAGGCCGAGAGCGACGCCCCGAGCGTGGCGACGAGCCAGAAGGCCGTGTACTCCCCCGTCCCCCACTCGGCCTCGAGCGCGCTCCCGAGGATGTAGAGCGCGAACGCCCCGAAGAAGAGCGACATCGGACCGCCGTGGAGGAACTGGAACGTCACGAAGCCCCACGGCTGCGAGAGCGCCTGCTGCGGCCAGAAGCCGAAGAGGGCCGCGGTCTTCTGCGGGTCCATCGTGAAGAGGAAGAAGAAGACGAAGTGGAGGCCGCAGAGCGGCATCGTGAGGCCCATCTTCGGCGCGAAGAGGTCGCGGCCCGAGGTCATCCGGAGCTCCTTCCGAAGCGCTTCAGCACCTCGGCGTGGGCGAGCGTGAGGAGGATGGGGCGCCCGTGGGGGCAGGTCCACGGGTCGCGGCAGGCGGAGAGGTCGGCGAGGAGGCGCGCGGCCTCCTCGGGGGCGAGGCGGCGGTTCACGGTGATCGCCCCGCGGCAGGCGAGCGAGGCGGCGAGGGCGTCCTTCATCCGCGCCCCGGTGTCGCCCGCGCGTCCGGCGCCCGTCCCGGACGCCTCGAGGAGCCGGCCGAGGAGGTCGCGGAGGACCGCGACGACCTTCTCGGGCGCGACGTCGGCCGGGGCCGCCGAGACGACGAACATCCGCCCCGCGAGCTCCGAGACGGAGAAGCCGGCCGCGACGAGGACCCCGTCGGCCCTCCGGAGCGCCTCGGCCTCCTCCGGCGCAGCCTCGAACGAGACGGGTGCGAGGAGCGCCTGCGAGGCGAGCCCCTGCCCCTCGAGCCGGTCGCGGATCCGCTCGAAGCGGACCCGCTCGTGGGCGACGTGCTGGTCGACGAGGACGAGCCCCCCCTCCCCCTCGGCCACGAGGTACGAGTCGCGGTACTGCCCGAGGAGCCGGAGCGTCCCCGCGGGGGACGGCACGGCGGCGGCGGCCGGCGCGCCGCCCCACGAGCCGCGCGACGGCGCGGGGACGACGCCGGGGGCGGCGAAGCCCGACGCGCCTGCTAGGCCCGAAGCCCCGTCCCAGAGTCCGAGCGTCTCGGCGAGCGCCGCGGCCGCGGGAGGCGCGTCGCCCCAGCCGCCCGCGCGGATCGGGATTCCGTCGTCGGGCCGGTCGCCCGTCCCCGCGAGCGCCGAGCCCGGCAGCTCCGTGGCCGACTTTCCCTCCGCGAGCGCGGCGCGGAGCCCCCGGTGGACGAGCGCGTGAACGGAGCCGGGATCGAGGAAGCGGACCTCGCTTTTCTGAGGGTGGACGTTCGGGTCGACCCTCTCGGGCGGGCAGGAGACGAAGAGCGCCCAGGCCGGGTGCCGCTCGCCGAGGAGCGCCTCCTCGGCCGCGAGGCGCGCCGCGTGCGAGACCGAGCCGTCGCGCGCCGCGCGGCCGTTCACGAAGAGCCACTGGAACGTGCGGGACGCGAACGTCGTCTCCGGCGGAGAGACGGCTCCGAGGAGCCTCATCCCCGCGTGGGCGAAGTCGACGGCGATCACGCGCGGCAGCGTCCCCCGCCCCATCACCTCCGCGAAGCGGTCGAGGGCGGCCGACGCCGCCGGCAGGGCGAGGAGCTCGCGCTCCCCGGCCCGCAGCGTGAACGCCACGTCGGGGCGCGAGAGGGCGAGCGACGTCAGCGCCTTCACGACGGCCCTCTGCTCGGCGTCCTGCGACTTCAGGTACTTCCGGCGGGCCGGGACGTTCCCGAAGAGGTCCTCCACGACGACGCGCGTTCCCTTCGTCTGGCGCACGGGCCGCGCGACCGGCGCCTCGCCCCGGTCCGCGACGACCTCCGTCCCGAGCCCCGAGCCGTCGGGCGAGGTCGCGAGGACGAGGCGCGAGACGGACGCGATCGACGGGAGCGCCTCGCCTCGGAAGCCGAGGCTCCCGATCCGCCCGAGGTCTTCCGCCGTCCGGACCTTCGACGTCGCGTGCCGCTCCAGCGCGAGCCGGGCGTCGTCCGCGTCCATCCCGCAGCCGTCGTCGGACACCGAGATCCGGGCGATTCCGCCCCCCTCGATCTCCACGTCGACCCGCCGCGCCCCGGCGTCGAGCGCATTCTCGACGAGCTCCTTCACGACGGACGCGGGCCGCTCGACCACCTCGCCGGCGGCGATCTGGTCGACGAGGACGTCCGGGAGGACCGCGATCCGCGCCATCGGCCGCGGAGAGTAGCAGGGGGGCGATCGGGGTACTCTCGGGCCATGGAGCGGTCCCGGCGCCTCTCCCCGGCCCTCTTCGTGCTCGCGGCGCTCGTCCTCGCGATCCTCGTGGCGGCGTCCGTCCTCGTCGGCCGCGTGGCGCGGCTCCCGAGGGAGATGGCCGGGGCGGTCCCGCACGGCATCCGCGAGACCGCCGCGGCCGTCTCGGACGGCCTCGCGAGGCTGGCCGCGGCGATCCGGACGCGGAGCGTGACGACCGAGCTCAGGAGCGCCGTCGCCGAGCTGCGCGGGACGAAGAAGCTCCAGGTGGCGGAGCTGACGCAGCTCGAGGTCGTCGAGAGGCGCGACGCGACGCGCCTCCTCGGCGTCCCGCTCCCCGACGTCGTCGTCTCGGCGCGCGCGCCGGTCACGTACGTCTACACGCTCGACCTCGACGCGCGCTGGGACTTCGACCTCGCGGAGAGGACCGTGAGCGTCCTCGCCCCGGACCTCGTCGCGAACGCGCCCGCGGTGGACGTCTCGAAGCTCGAGCTCGTGAAGACGGAGTCGTCGATCCTCCGGGACGAGGACCGCGTCGTCGAGGAGCTGCGCCGTTCCCTCACGGAGGTTTTCCGGGCGCGGGCCCGGCAGCACGTCCCGCTCGTGCGGGAGACCGCGCGGAAGGAGACCGAGGCGTTCGTGAGGAGCTGGCTCGTCCGCGCCTACGGGCTCCCCGAGGACGTCCGGGTCGTCGTCCGGTTCCACGGGGAGTCCGCGACCGTCGGCCCGGTGGGCGTCGCCCTCCCGCCGCGGGGCTGACGCGACCGCAGAAGCTAGGTGGCGACGACGGACGCCTCGGCGGCCGGCCGGCGGAAGGACAGGGCGAGCGCGCCGAGCGGGACGGCGAGAAAGAGGAGCGCCACGAGGAACGCGAGCGTCGTCAGGGCGACGCCCGTCGTCGCGGCGACCTTCACGAGGTCGTTCTGCCCCGTGATCGCGACCGTGAGGTAGTCGGTCCGCGCAGCGGCGCTGAAGGCGACGCCGCCGAAGAGCTTCACGTTCCGCGCGACGACATAGAACGCGAAGAAGGCCCAGACGACGCGCTCCCACTCCGGCCGCTCCGACCGGACGACGCGCTGGAAAGCCCACGCCGCGAACGCGGCCTCCGCGAGGTGTCCGCCGAGGTCGAAGGCCGTGACGTGCGCCTTCGTGAAGGCGAAGAGGGGGTAGAGGAGGGCGACGGCTGCGAAGACGAGGTTCCACCGTGGCGCCCGGCGGTACCTCACGGCGAGGAAGACGAGGCCGCCCCAGACGAGCGCCGCGACGCCCCGGTTCTGCTCGAAGACGACGGTCATGACGATCGCCGGCAGGGCCGTGCAGCCGAAGAACCAGGCGACGAACGTGTGCCCGAGCTCGTGCACGAAAAAGGAGATGCCCTCGCCCATCACGCGGAACGGGAAGAACCATCCGAGGAGGACGGACGGCACGAAGGCGACGAGGAGCGCGCGGACTCCGGGCGCGAGGGCGGCCCAGGCGGCGGCGACGCCCTCGGCACCGGTCGCCCGGGGCCTCGGCGGCGGCGGAGCGGGCGGCGGCTGGGCGACACCGGGAGCGGCGGGCCCGGGGGAGCTCGACGCCGCGATCCCGCCCGCTCCGCCGGAATCTCTTGGGGGGTCGGCCGCCGGCAAAGCGGCCTCGCTCTCGGCGGTCCCGCCCGCCTCGCCGTACTCCAAGACGCTCCGGACGAGGTTCCGCTCGTCCCACGGGGCGAGGACGTGACGCCAGCCGCCGCCCGCGCGCGGCTCCACGCGGAGGACCTCCCAGAGATCGCCGTCCCACCGGACGGCCGTGCCCGGGCGAACGGGAGCGCGCGGGCCGCCCTCCTCCCGCCCCGACCATCCTTTCGGCCGGAGCGAGAGGAGGACGACGGTGCCGTCGGTCGTCGGCTCGAGGCGGTCGCGGCCGGTGGGGCGGGGCGCCACGCGGAGACGTTACCCCGGACCGGCCGCGGCGCGAAGCCTCACTTCAGCGGCGCGTGGAACTCCCCGGAAAGCTGGGTCCACTTGTCCTTGACGTCGAACTTCCCGGAGATCGAGTCGGCGGTCAGCGAAGTGACCTCGATCGTCCCCGTGGGCTGCGAGAGAGAAAGGGACGTCCCGCCCGTCACGGCGATCGAGACGCTCGCCGTCATCTCGGCCTGCCCCTGGGACTTCGTCGGGTCGTACATCCCGGCGACGAACTCCAGCGTCTCGCCCGGCGCGACCTGCTTCTGCCTCACCAGACCGAGCTCGACCCGTCCCTGGCCCGGCTCGGGCGAAGTCCTCTTGCGGTACTCGGCCATCGTCGTCGGGGCGAAGTCGTAGTTCGTGAGGACGACGGTGACCGACGCGACCCCGACCGAGACGTCCTTGAACGCGATCGCTCGCGGCGAAGCGAAGTCGGGGGCGTTCTCCTTCGGCCAGGCGCCGTTCGTCGACGTGACCGTGACCTTCGTGACCCCCGCGGGGGCGGCCGGAGCCGGAGCTTCCGGCGCGGGAGCCTCGGCGACGGGAGCGGCCTCCGGGGCCGCGGGCTTCTCGGCGGGCTTGCCGCAGGCGGCGACGAGGCAGGCTCCCGCCAGGACGGACAGTGCGATCGTTCTCATCGAGGTCATGGGATCCTCCTGCGTTCATCCTCCCGCCGGATCGCGCAGGATGCAATTGATGGGCGTCACCGCCCGATCGTCCAATCTGAGACCAGTTCACAAAGTACCGCCCCGCTGCGGCCGAAGCCGGAGCGGGGCGGCGAGGTCTCCGAGGGGAGGGCCTACAGGCGCGGGAGGAACGCCGTCAGGTAGGTCCAGAAGTTCTTCACCGACGGGATGCTCACGCACTCGTCGGGAGAGTGGGCGTTGCGGATCGTCGGGCCGAAGGAGATCGTGTCCATCCCGGGATACTTCTCGCCGATGATCCCGCACTCGAGGCCGGCGTGGATCGCCTTCACCTCGGGCTCCTTCCCGAAGAGCTCGGCGTGGACCTCCTTGGCGAGGCCGAGGAGCGGAGAGGTCACGTTCGGCTTCCACCCGGGGTAGCCGTCGCCCTGCTTCACCTCGAAGCCGGCGAGGCCCATGGCGGTCGCCATCATCCGGCCGGCGTCCTTCTTCGCCGACTCGACGGAGCTGCGCTGGCTCGTCGAGAAGGAGACGACGTCGTCCTTCGTCTCGACGATCGCGAGGTTCGTCGAGGTCTGCACGAGGTTCGGGATGTCGGGGGACCAGCCCAGGACGCCGTGCGGCGCCGCGTGGATGAAGCCGACGATCCGCGCAAGGTCCGCCTCGGCGATCGGATCGGGAGCGGCGTCGATCCGCTCCAGGCCGACGTTCACCGGGTTGTCGAAGCGCCCCGCCTCGGAGCGGACGTCCGCCTCGAGCTTCGCGAGCGCCGCGCGCACTTCCGGCTCCTTCACCGGGTCGAGCCAGCCGACCGCGAAGCCTTCGCGGGCGATCGCGTTCCGCTTGCTCCCGCCGTCGAGCGTCGCGGCGGCAAAGCCGACCGCGCCGGCCTCGGTGACGGCGCGCGCGAGCACCTTCAGGGCGTTCACGCGCCCCTCGTGGATGTCGCAGCCGGAGTGCCCGCCGCGGAGCCCCGTGACCGAGATCCGGTACGGCGAGAGGGCGGCGGTCGGCTTCGTCCGCTCGACCTTCGTCGTGGCGAGGGTGTCGACCCCGCCGGCGCATCCGACGTAGACCGCCCCCTCCTCCTCGGTGTCGAGGTTGAGCATCCGGCGGCCGGTGACGAAACCGGGCGCGAGGACGTTCGCCCCCGTCATCCCCGTCTCCTCGTCGATCGTGAAGAGGCACTCGAGGGGCGGGTGGGCGAGGTCGTTCGACTCGAGGATCGCGAGCGCCGCGGCGCAGCCGATCCCGTTGTCGGCGCCGAGCGTCGTCCCGTCGGCCTTGACGACGTCTCCGTCGACGACGAGGCGGATCGGGTCCTTCGTGAAGTCGTGGGCGGTGCCCGAGTTCTTCTCGCAGACCATGTCGACGTGGCCCTGGAGGACGACGACGGGCTTCGACTCGAGGCCCTTCGTCCCGGGCTTCGTGATGACGACGTTCCCGACCTGGTCGACCTTCGCGGGGAGGCCGAGGCGGGCGGCGACCGCGACGACGTGGGCCGAGGCGGCGGCTTCGTTCTTCGAGCCGCGAGGGATCGCGGCGAGGGCAGCGAAGTGGTCCCAGAGCAGCTTCGGCTCGAGACCGGAGAGGGGGTGGGTCATGAGGGGGTCTCCTTCACGAGGCCGGAGAGGCCGGCCCGTGATCATAGCCGGTCGCGAGCTCGCGGGCGTTGGACGACGATCCCGCCCCGGGGAGAGCGCCGGACCCCGGGCGAGGCCGCCCCGGCGGCCCTCGGCGCCCGTCACCGAGCGTCCCGTACGATCCGCTCCGGAGGTCCCGATGCGCCGTCCCGCTCTCCTCGCCCTGACGCTCCTCGCCGCGCTCCCGCTCGCCGCCGAGCCCGCGGCGAAGCGCTCCCTCACCGTCGACGACATCTGGTCCGTCGTTCGCGTCGGCGCGCCGGTCGTCTCGCGGGACGGGACGGTCGCCGTCTACCCGCGTTCCGTCTGGGACGCGGAGAAGAACCGGCTCCTCTCCGACCTCTGGCTGC
>Ga0209310_1001551_pt1 | contig 16829 bp, 18 predicted proteins | sample AD_UKC030_MetaG_FD_184415 | JGI IMG/M metagenome (GOLD analysis project Ga0209310, IMG submission 184415) | Active sludge microbial communities of municipal wastewater-treating anaerobic digesters from USA - AD_UKC030_MetaG (SPAdes) (version 2) | ecosystem: Engineered > Bioreactor > Anaerobic >... | reverse complement strand
TTTTCTTCCTGCAGGCACCTGATTACAATTTCTGCACCGCTGATCATCATTCTTTAGCCCAAAAAAGCTGTTGCCTGAAAAACGTATAACCTTAATCGACTGACCAACTTCGGTCAAGGCGTTGCAGCATAACCACAGGCTTTTCAAGGCCTTTTCCCGGAAGAGACAACCCTGGCTTCATCCTACGAACTGGATCATTTTCTCGAGTCCGTCGAACGCCGCGCATTCAAGCAGGCGATATTCGCGGTACGCGACGAGGAGGGGGCGCTCGACATCGTTCAGGACAGCATGCTCAAGCTGGCCGAAAAATACGGCGACCGTCCGGCAGAAGAATTCCCGATGCTTTTCCAGCGCATCCTGCAGAACACGATTCGCGACTATTACCGCCGCCACAAGGTTCGCTCGATGTGGACCACAGTGCTCTCCGCGTTCTCATCGAACGACGAGGACGATCACGATCCCCTTGAAACACTGGCAGCCGACGAGGATCAAGGCGGGCCGCGGACGCCGGAAAGTCAGCTGTTGCAGACACAGACCCTGGCGGCGATCGATGACGAAATCAAAAAGCTGCCTGCCCGTCAACGAGAAGCCTTCCTGATGCGTTACTGGGAAGATATGGACGTCGCCGAGACTGCAGCGGCGATGGGCTGCTCGGAAGGCAGCGTCAAGACCCATTGCTCACGCGCCACCCACGCGTTGGCCGCCGCCCTGTCGGCACGAGGTATCAAGCTATGAACGAAGAACGTTACGCTTCGCGGGTTCGGCAGGCGCTGAACCATGGACTGAATGACATCTCCCCGGCAGTCGCCAGGCGACTTGAAGCCGCCCGTCATCAGGCGCTCTCCCGCCAGAAGCAGACGGCCCCGCAATTGGCGCTGGCGGGCAACAAAACACGGGGTTTCCATTTCCGATCCCTTCCGGACAACCGCTACTTGCGGCAGGCTCTTGCACTTCTGGCCCTGTTGCTTGGCATGTGGATTTCGTTCTACATGGACAGTGTCAGATACATCTCGCAAATCGAGGAAGTCGACAGCGCCCTGCTTGCGGACGACCTGCCTCCCGAGGCTTTCATGGACAAAGATTTCTTCCAATGGCTAAAAGACGATACCTCGGAGGAGTAATCCTGAGTTTGGCTCTTGCGAGCGCGGTCGCGTATGCCCAAGCGCCAGCCACGGCGCTCATCGGCACTCCGCCGCAACCAGGCTGGAGTTCGCTCAGCCCACAACAGAAAACCATCCTGGCACCTCTGGCAGGCGAATGGGACAAGATGGAAAACATTCGTCGAAAAAAATGGCTGGGGGTGGCTGAGCGCTATCCGGGCATGAAAACCGAAGAGCAACAACGCATTCAGGACCGCATGCGCGATTGGGCCGCCCTGACGCCGGAACAACGGGCAAAGACACGGGATAGCTACAAGGAATTCAGCCAGTTGCCTTCGGAGCAGAAGGCGGTCGTGAAGCAAAAGTGGGAAGCCTATTCCAACCTGTCACCCGAGGAAAAACAGCGGGTTCGCCAGGGTGGCAAGTCGGCGCAACTCCTGATGCCCGCAACCGAGCCGCCGCCCCCGTCTCCCGAACTTCCAAACCATACGGAAGGCAGCGTAGCGCCGACGCCGTCGACAGGCGGCGATGCGGTGAAAAACTGATGACCACACCACTTCCCGGCCTTCGCCGCCGCCTGGCAAGCATGTTGTACGAAGGGCTTGTCGTGTTTGCCGTGCTTCTGATCGGCTTTCTGCTGCCGCAGATCGTGCTTGCCGCCTATGGCCTGGGCATGAACAACCGAATGATGTGGCTGCACGTTCTGCTGTTGCTGATGCTGTATTTCGTCTGGTTCTGGATGAACGGCGGGCAAACGCTGCCGATGAAGACCTGGAAACTTCGCCTGGCCGGCGCAAACGGGCAGAAGCTGCGACCTTTGCAGGCAGTGCTGCGCTACCTGGCAGCCTGGCCGAGCATCATGTTATTTGGCATCGGTGTGCTTTGGGCGCTTTTCGACAAGGATCGCCAGTTCCTGCACGACCGGATCGCCGGCACCTGGATCATGCACGCAGACAAGCAATGACCGACCTGCTCTAGCGACGCTCGACCCACCACAGCATCCCGACAGCCGCCAGGAAAAACAGGGCCGATGGTGCAGTTGCGCTGGCAAAGGGTGGCCAGGCGTTGATGACACCCAAATTTGAAAACAAACCGTTCAGGGCATAGAACAGGATGCCCAGCATGACGCCCGCAAAAATCTTCAGGCTGACACCACCGACCCGATTGTGCGAATAGCCGAACGGTAGCGCCAGTGCCACCATGACCAAGGAGGCCAGCGGATAGACCAGTTTCTTCCAGAATGCGATCTCGTAACGTTCGGTCTTCTGGCGGTTCTCCGACAGATGCGTCGTATAGTTGATCAGTCCGAGCAAGGACATGCGCTCGGGGGCGACCATCAAAACAGCCAATAAATCCGGGTTGACCGCAGACACCCATTCGGCGGTATCGCTTCGCTCGGCCCGCGACGTATCGCCATCCAGCACCGTACGCACCACGCCCTTCAGCAGCCAATGGTCAGGCGGCTGGAACTCTGCTTCCTCGACATCGGTCACCGATTCGAGGGCGTTCTTCGAGTCGAACTTGTAGATTCGCACGCCCTTCAGGCGAGCGTCCGGCATGGCTTGCCGAATGTTGATGAAACTATGCCCATCCTTGACCCACAACCCGGATTCAAAGCCTTGCTGGGCGATTACGCTACTCATCGCACGCGCGCGCATCTCCTGTGCGAAACGCTCGGCCGCCGGCACCAGCCCCTCGCCGACCAACACCGTCAGCAGGGCCAGCAACCCAGCCACGCGAAACAGTGTCATCAGAAGGTCGCGCGTTGCCAGGCCGGAGGCCCGGAGAACCGTGATCTCCGAGTGCCTGGCCAGCGTGGACAGCGCATACAGCGAACCGATCAGCGCGGCGATGGGAATCAGTTCGTAAACCAGGCCAGGCAGGCTCAACGCCACGAAAACGACCGCATGACCGAGCTGATAGCTGCCCTTTCCGACGCTGCGCAATTCATTGATCAGATCGAAAAAGCTGAAAAGCGCCAGGAAAGCCACGAGCACCAAAAAGATGGCGCCCAGCGTTTCCCGCATCAGGTAACGCTGGTAAAGGCGCAGGCGAAACATCAGGCTTGCCCCCTTTGCCACGGCATTTTGATGGCGATCCGCTTGTAGAACAGCAATAGCAAGGGAACCAGCATTACCGCGTGCGCCGCCCAGACACCGATCCAGAATGATAATTTGCCCTGCGCCACCCAAGCCTGACTGATCGAAATCATGTTGCTGTAGATCGCATAGATCAGGATGGCGATCAGCATGTTGGCCGAACGCCCGGCGCGCGGATTGACGTAAGACAGCGGAATCGCCAGCAAAGCCAGGATGATCGCCGAAACCGGCATGCCGATGCGCCACAGCAATTCACCGCGCGCCGGATTGTTATCCTCCATGATCAGCTCGGTAAACGGCAGGCGATTCGGCGAACGCTCGGTCGGCTTGGATTCGCCATCCTCCGTCCTGACCTTGTAGCGCTCGAACTCCATGACCTTGAACTCTGGCGTCCCCGGCTCCACCTCGTAGCGCCGTCCGTGCTCGAGTACAACGAAGCGATCGCCGTTGGGCGCGAACTCCTGATAGCCGGTATCGGACATCACGACGCCCAGTTTGCCTTCCTGCATCGACGCGACGAAAACATTGCCGACGCGGCTTGCATCCTCGGCCACGGATTCGACGAAAAAGACGCGTTGACCGCGCTTGGCCTCGCGAAAAGCGCCGGGCGACACCTGCGAGACATCGCTACGCGCCGAAAGACGCTGCTTGTACTCGGCGGTGTTGTAATTGGCCCACGGAGAGAGGAAGCCCGAAAGCACCGCGATCGCCAGAACGATGGGCAGTGAGAACTTCATCACCGGCCGAATCCATGCCGTCAGCGGCTGGCCGCAGGAAAACCAGACCACCATCTCGGAATCGCGGTAGGCACGCGACAAGCTGAGCAGGATAGCCACGAACAAGGTTAGCGAAAGCAGAATCGGCATGAAATTCAGGGCCGCGAAACCCAGCAGCGAAGCCACCGCCTCGGGCGCAATACGCCCGCCCGCCGCATCCTTGAGCAGGCGGATCAACTGCGTTGAGGCGAGAATGGCCAGCAAGGCGACACTGATGCCGGCGGCTGCCTGAGCGAACTCGCGCCGGACGGCGCGCTCGAATACCATGCTTTGACGAAACCAAAAAAATGCGTGGATAATCCCACGGTTACTGATATTTCCATGAACTGGAGCAGCCTGTGGAATTTAGCATAAAAAGCCGTAGCCCGGAAAAACAGCGCAGCGCGTGCGTCGTCGTCGGCGTCTTCGACTCGCGTAAACTGACGCCACCGGCGGCGGCCTTGGACAAGGCTGCCAACGGCTACATCGCCGGCATCCTCGACCGTGGCGACATGAATGGCGACGCCGGCAGCAGCCTGTTGCTACAGAACGTCCCCGGCACGCTATGCGACCGCGTGTTGTTGGTCGGCCTCGGCAAGGAAAAGGAATTTCACGAGATGGAATTCGCCAAGGCCATCCGCTCGGCGTTCAAGGCAATCAAAGAAACGGGCGCCACGGACGCATCGGTCTATCTGTGCGAACTGCCCGTCAGAAAGCGCAGCCTGGCCTGGCGGGTTCGCCAGAGCGCGATGATTGCGCTGGAAGCCAGCTACAAATTCGATCAGTTCAAGAGCAAGAAGGACGATACCCACCGCCCGTTGAAGAAAATCACCTTCGGCATTGAAGGGCGCAACGAACAGGCAATCGCCGAAGAAGCCCTGGCACAGGGTCTCGCTATCGCCAAAGGCATGGCACTGGCAAAGAATCTCGGCAATCTGCCGCCCAACATCTGCCACCCGACATATGTTGCCGAGCAGGCACGGGCAATGGCCAGCGAATTCAAGCTGGAATGCGAGATCCTTGAACGCGCCGACATGGAAAAACTCGGCATGCACTCCTTGCTCTCGGTGGCCCAGGGTTCGCATCAGCCGCCCAAGCTGATCGTCCTCAGCCACAAGGGCGGCAAGGCCGGCGAGAAACCCGTCGTGCTGGTCGGCAAGGGGGTCACCTTCGATACCGGTGGCATCTCGCTAAAACCGGCGCCCGACATGGACGAAATGAAATACGACATGTGCGGCGCGGCCGGCGTACTCGGCACCATGCAGGCGGTGGCGCGCATGAAGCTGCCGCTCAACCTGACGGTGATCGTTCCGGCCACCGAAAACATGCCCGGTGGCGGCGCTACCCGGCCCGGCGACATCGTCACCTCGATGTCGGGGCAAACCATCGAGATTCTCAACACCGATGCCGAAGGTCGCCTGATTCTCTGCGATGCACTGACCTACGCCGAGCGCTTCGACCCCGACACCGTCATCGACGTCGCGACGCTGACCGGCGCCTGCGTGGTGGCGCTCGGCAGCGTGGCCAGCGGTCTCTTCGCCAACAAGGACGCCCTCGCCCACGAATTGCTCGATGCCGGCAACGAAGCGCACGACCGCGCCTGGCACATGCCGTTGTGGGACGATTACCAGGAACTGCTGAAAAGCCCCTTCGCCGACATGGGCAACATCGGCGGACGCTGGGGTGGTGCCATCACCGCCGCCTGCTTCCTGTCGCGCTTTACCAAGAAATTCAAGTGGGCGCATCTCGACGTTGCCGGCACCGCGTACAAGTCCGGTGCCGACAAGGGCGCCACCGGACGTCCGGTTCCTCTGCTCGCCCATTACCTGATGAAGCGCGCCGGCAAGCTCAATTGACCCAGGTCTTCTTTTACCACGGGGCTTCGGACAAGATCGCCGCCGCCTGCGCGCTGCTCGGCGGCGCCTATGCCAAGAAGAAGCCGATGCTCGTCTTCGCGCCTGAAAAAGAGGTCGCCGACAGTGTCGACCGCAGCTTGTGGACGCAGTCGGCACTTGGCTTCATCCCGCATTGCCGGGCCGATTCGTCGCTCGCCGCCGAAACGCCGATCCTGATCACCGACAATCTCGACCAACTGCCGCAGGACGAACGGCTGATGAACCTGAGCCAGATCGTTCCGCCCGGCTTCTCGCGCTTCCAGAGTCTGATCGAAGTGGTCGGCCGCGACGAGGGCGATCGCGAGAGCGCCCGCGAGCGCGTCAAGTTCTACAAGGATCGCGGCTACGAAGTACGTTACTTCGATCTCAGCGAGCATTAGGAGCCACCGCCGATGCCCAGCCCCATCCTCGCCCGCGCCGACGCCCTGATGCAGCGGCGACGCCCGAGCAGCCCCGAACCCGATGACCTGCCGCTGCTCACCGACGCCATCAGCCCGGAGGACGACATTCCACTACTGGTCGATGTCGAGACCCCGGCGCCTGTCGCCGAAGCCATGCAGGCAGTCGAGACCGAAACCGAGCCCGAAACGGCTGGCGAGCCGCTCGCTGCAGCCGTCGCACATCCCGAACCGCCTGCGGAAGGCACCCCCAGCCTGGCTTTCGAAGGCGAAATGCTGGACATCATCGCTCACGAACTGGCGCGGCGGGTCAATGAGCGCTTGGCCGCCGAACTTCCCGGCATCATCGAAAGCACCATTCGCGAGTTTCTGGCCGAGCCGGAAATCCTGACGCTGACCAAACCGCGCGACTGAGTTTGCGGCGAAGCCGGTGCCTCGCTCCGGTATAATTTCGGGTTTTCCCCTTTTCCGCCAAGCCCATGGAACTCGCCAAAGCCTTCGAGCCAGCCGACATTGAACGCCGCTGGTACCCCGAGTGGGAAGCCCGAAATTACTTCGCTGCCGGTGTCGACCGCAGCAAACAGGACAATTTCTGCATTCTGCTGCCGCCGCCCAACGTCACCGGCACGCTGCACATGGGCCACGGCTTCAACCAGACGATCATGGACGCCCTCACCCGCTATTACCGGATGAAGGGCGCCAACACGTTGTGGCAACCGGGCACCGACCACGCCGGCATCGCGACGCAGATCGTTGTCGAGCGCCAGTTGGACGCGCAAGGCATTTCGCGCCATGACCTCGGCCGCGAGAAATTCCTGGAAAAGGTCTGGGAATGGAAGGAATACTCCGGCAACACCATCACCAAGCAGATGCGCCGCATGGGCACCAGCCCGGACTGGAAGCGCGAGCGCTTCACGATGGACGCCGGCCTCAACAAGGTCGTCACCGAAACCTTCGTCCGCCTCTACAACGAGGGCCTGATCTACCGTGGCAAACGCCTGGTGAACTGGGATCCGAAGCTGCACACCGCCGTTTCCGACCTCGAAGTCGTGCAGGAAGAAGAAGATGGCTTCATGTGGCACATCCGCTATCCGCTGGCCGACGCTAGCGGTAGCCTGGTCGTCGCCACCACCCGGCCGGAAACCATGCTCGGCGACACCGCAGTGATGGTGCACCCGGAAGACGAGCGCTACAAGCACATGATCGGCAAGATGGTGAAGCTGCCGCTGACCGACCATGAAATCCCGATCATCGCCGACAGCTACGTCGATCTCGAATTCGGCACTGGCTGCGTCAAGGTCACGCCGGCACATGACTTCAACGACTACGCCGTCGGCCAGCGCCACGGCCTGCCGATGATCTCGATCCTGACGCTGGACGCGAAAATCAACGAGCATGCCCCCGAGAAATATCGCGGCCTCGACCGCTTCGATGCGCGCAAAGCCGTCGTCGCTGACCTCGAAGCCCTCGGCATCCTGGAAAAGACCGACAAGCACAAGCTCAAGGTGCCGCGCGGCGACCGCACTGGCGTCGTCATCGAGCCGATGCTAACCGACCAGTGGTTCGTCGCGATGTCCAAACCCGGTGCCGACGGCAAGTCGATCACCGAAAAGGCGCTCGACGTCGTCCATTCCGGCGAGATCAAGTTCTATCCGGAAAACTGGGTGAATACCTACAACCAGTGGCTGAACAACATCCAGGACTGGTGCATCTCCCGCCAGCTCTGGTGGGGCCACCAGATTCCGGCCTGGTACGGCGTCAATGGCGAGGTGTTCGTCGCCCGGAACGAGGAAGAAGCACGCAAACAGGCCGACAAGGCCGGTTACGCCGGCCAGCTGACGCGCGACGAAGACGTCCTCGATACCTGGTACTCGTCCGCCCTGTGGCCATTCTCGACGCTGGACTGGACCGGCGACAAAGCGCTTGATGCGGTCAACCCCGTTTTGCAGCAATATTTGCCGTCGACCGTACTGGTCACCGGTTTCGACATCATCTTCTTCTGGGTCGCCCGCATGGTCATGATGACCAAGCACATCACCGGCAAGATCCCGTTCAAGCACGTCTATGTGCACGGCCTGATCCGCGACGGCGAAGGCCAGAAGATGTCGAAATCGAAGGGCAACGTGCTCGACCCGATCGACCTCATCGACGGCATCGGCATCGATGCGCTGGTCGAGAAACGCACGACCGGCCTGATGAATCCGAAGCAGGCCGAGAGCATCGCCAAGAAAACGAAGAAGGAATTCCCGGAAGGCATCGCCTCCTTCGGTACCGATGCGCTGCGCTTCACCTTCGCCAGCCTCGCCTCGCCCGGCCGTGACATCAAGTTCGATCTCAACCGCTGCGACGGCTACCGCAATTTCTGCAACAAGCTGTGGAACGCCACGCGCTTCGTGCTCATGAACGTCGAAGGCCACGATCTGGCCCTCGAACACCAGCAGAACGGCCCGGCCTGCGGCGGTTCCGCCCCGCTCGAATTCAGCTTCGCCGACCGCTGGATCGTCAGCCAGCTACAGCGCGTCGAGAAGGAAGTCGAGCAGCATTTCACCGACTACCGTTTCGACCTGGTCGCCCAAGCCATCTACAAGTTCATCTGGGACGAGTTCTGCGACTGGTACCTCGAAATCGCCAAGGTCGAGGTTCAGACCGGCAACGACGCCCAGCAGCGCGGCGCCCGCCGGACCCTGGTGCGCACGCTGGAAGCCGTACTGCGCCTGGCCCACCCGCTGATTCCGTTCATCACCGAAGAGCTGTGGCAGACCGTGGCACCGATCGCCGGGCGCAAAACGCACGACTCGATCATGCTCGCGGCCTACCCGCAGCCTGAGGAATACAAGATCGACGCCGCCGCGGAGACCAAGATCGAGCGCCTCAAGGCGCTGACCCATGCCTGCCGCAACCTGCGCGGCGAAATGAACGTCTCGCCCGCCCAGCGCATGCCGCTACTGGTCGCTGGCGGCGGCGAAGAAATACGCGAGTTCGCGCCCATCCTGCAAGCTCTGGGTAAGCTCTCCGAGGTACAAATCGTCGACGACATGCCGGCGGATGCGATGGCACCGGTCGCCGTCGTCGGCGAAATCCGCATGATGCTGAAAGTGGAAATCGACATTGCCGCCGAACGCGAACGTCTGGCCAAGGAGATCGAGAAGCTGGAAAAGCAGATTGCCATCGCCCAGGGCAAGCTCGCCAACGAAGGCTTCGTCGCCCGCGCCCCGGCCGCCGTCGTCGAGCAGGAAAAACAGCGCGTCGCCGACTTCACGGCTACGCTGGAAAAACTGAAACCCCAACTGGCCAAGCTCGGTCAGGCATAGAGAAGAACATGGAAGACAAACGCAGCTTTTTCGCCAAGATATTCATCGCGCTGATGATCTTTTCGGCCCTGGTGGGCGCCTGGAGCGTCGCCTTCATGATCGCCTGGCCGAAGGAAAAAACTGACGTCTGGAAGCCGGAATTCCGCCTGGTCGCCGTCTGCGAAAACAATGAACCCTGCGGCGTTGCCTATCAGGACCTGGCGGACGCGAAAGCCAAGGGTCTTGTCAAGACGCTGATTCCGGCCGCGCCGAACGGCGAGGTCCAGGAGGAGAACAACTGGCTCAAGTGGGGCATCTCCAACGGGATTTTCGAGGTCAAGGCATCGTCCTGGCACTTCCAGACGACCATCCGCTACACCGTCGAAAACGAAGTGCCGATCCTGATGGACTATCAGGACGTCGATGTCGCCCGCGCCTTCTATTTCGGCATTGCCGCCGGTCTGTTCTCGCTGCTCGGCATCTACCTGCGCCGGCTGCGCAATTGACGGTTGCGGTCGACCGCCTGAAAACACAAGATTTCAGGCGGTTGAACGTTCTCCCGCGAGCGCCGTCTGAAAGCGGTTAGCCGCCCGCCACAGACAAAAACGCATGCATCATAATCTCGCCCTGATCACGACCATTGCCGCCGCCTTCGGGCTGGCGCTGGTTTTCGGGTTCATCGCCGCCCGCCTGCGCATGCCGCCGCTGGTCGGCTACCTGCTCGCCGGGGTCATGATCGGCCCGGCGACCCCGGGCTTCGTTGCCGATGTCGGCCTGGCCGGACAACTCGCCGAAATCGGCGTCATGTTGCTGATGTTCGGCGTCGGCCTGCATTTCTCGCTGGACGACCTGCTGGCCGTCAAGCGCATCGCCATTCCCGGCGCCATCGTGCAGATCGCCGTCGCCACCGCGATGGGCATGGGATTGGCGCTCTACTGGGGATGGACACCGGGCGCCGCGCTGGTTTTCGGTCTGGCGCTGTCAGTCGCCAGCACCGTCGTCCTGCTGCGCGCCCTCGAAGCACGCGGCGTGCTCGATTCGATCAACGGACGCATCGCGGTCGGCTGGCTGGTAGTCGAGGATCTGGTCATGGTGCTCGTCCTCGTCCTGCTGCCTCCGCTGGCCGGCCTGCTCGGCGGCCAGTCCGCCGGCCTGGCCGGCGCCGCTGCCCCGCAGGGCATCTGGGTCACCCTGGGGGTCACCTTCGCCAAGATCGTCGCCTTCATGGCCCTGATGCTGGTCGTCGGCACCCGCTTGCTGCCGCGCCTGCTCTGGCTGGTCGCCCGCACCGGGTCGCGCGAGCTGTTTACGCTCTGCGTCATCGCTGCCGCCCTCGGCGTGGCCTATGGCTCGGCCGAGCTTTTCGGCGTTTCCTTCGCGCTCGGCGCCTTCTTCGCCGGCATGACCATACGTGGTTCGGAATTCAGCCACCGCGCGGCCGAGGAATCGCTGCCCCTGCGCGATGCCTTCGCCGTACTGTTCTTCGTTTCGGTCGGCATGCTGTTCGATCCGCAGGTTCTGCTCGACGAGCCGCTCCGGGTGCTGGCGGTCAGCGTCATCATCCTGTTCGGCAAGACCGTCGCCGCGGTCGCCCTCGTCCTCGCCTTCCGTTATCCGCTCAACGCCGCGCTGACCGTAGGCGCCAGCCTGGCACAGATCGGCGAGTTTTCCTTCATTCTGGCCGGGCTCGGCATGTCGCTCGGCCTGCTGCCGGCGGAAGGCAACAGCCTGATCCTGGCCGGCGCGATCATTTCGATCGCCTGTAATTCGCTGGTCTTTTCCGCGATCAACCCGCTCCAGAACTGGCTGCGCGCCCACTCGACCCTGGCCCGCCGCCTTGAATACGGCAACGACCCGACGGCCGAACTGCCGATGAGCACCGACCAGAAGCTGCTGGCCGGGCAGGTCGTGCTGGTCGGCTACGGGCGCGTCGGCCAGCGCATCTCGCAGCAACTGAACGAGCAGGGAATCAGCCACGTCGTTGTCGAGCAGAACCGCGAGCAAGTCGAAAAGCTGCGCGCCAACAACCAACTGGCGGTCAGCGGCGACGCCACCGACCCGGCGGTATTGATCCAGGCCCACATCGCCCACGCCGCCTTGCTGGTAATCGCCACGCCGGACGCCTTCGACGCGCTCAAAATGCTGGAAATCGCCCGCACCCTCAACCCGGCGATCGAAACGGTATTGCGCACGCACAGCGAAGAAGAAGCCGCGCTACTGCAACGCGAGGCAGCCGGCATTGTCTTTTTGGGTGAGAACGAGCTGGCGCGCGGCATGGCGCAACATGTTCTGGCCCGTATGGGCCGCACCGACGCCGGCAACGCCGCTCATTGAGCCGGTTGCGGTCGACCCCGAAAAAGGGGCGATTTTCAAAATCCTGTTTATTGCTGTGCCGCCAGACGTACCGGCAGCAAGCCGCGCAGCGCATTGCCGAGCCAGAACCCCTGCGCCAGATCGTCGGGTAGCAGAACCGCTTCGCGCGCCCGGCCAGTGGCCAGCAACTCGCCGCGCAGCACGCCCGGCAAGGCGCCGCTGCTCAACGGCGGCGTCAGCAAACAACCATCGCGCTCGACGAAGACGTTGCTGCGCGCTCCTTCGGCCACCTCGCCGCGTTCGTTGAGAAACACCACGTCGAATACCGGCGACCCGGGGGCCAGGATGCTCAAGGCATCGTCGTAAACTTTCCGCGCCGTCGTCTTGTGACGGCGCAACGGATCGCCGGAATCGATGCGCGTCTCGGCCAGCAGCGCCAGGCGGGACGATACCGGCGCATCGTCCAACGGAAAGGCCTGAACCTCGACGGACCCCGCCTTGTCCAGCGTCAGGCGCACACGCCAGATGCCGTGGGCTGGCAGGGCGGCCAGCCGCTGCCGCACCAGGGCCTCGTCGCAAGCGAACCCAAGCCAGGCCGCCGAACGCTGCAGGCGATCCAGATGACCGGACAGGCGCGGATACTCGCCATCCTCCCGGCGCAGGGTCTCGATCAGTTTCAGGCCGGGGTCGCAGGCGGACAAAAAAGCAGCCTTGAGCAGGCACTCCCGCCACTCGGCCGGTGCCGTCGAATCGCTGACGATGCCGCTGCCGATACCCATGCGCCCGCTATGCCCGGGCGCCAGCTCCAGCGTGCGGATAGCCACGTTAAGGCGAAAATCGCCGTCCGGCGCAAACCAGCCGAATGCGCCGGTATACAGGCCACGCGGCTGCTCCTCGAGTTCGGCGACGATCTGCATCGCCCGAATCTTCGGCGCCCCGGCGATCGAACCGCAAGGAAACAACGCCCGCAGGATTTCGCCCGGCCCGACGCCCGGCACACGCGCCGAGATTTCCGAAACCATCTGCCAGACCGTCGGGTAGTCCTCGATTTCGAACAGCCGCTCGACCTTGACACTGCCTTTGGCCGCCACGCGCCCCAGATCGTTGCGCAGCAGATCGACGATCATCAGGTTTTCCGCCTGATCCTTCAGCGAATTGCGCAATCGTTCGGCGGGCTGATCGCGTGGCAGCGTTCCCTTCATCGGCCGCGTCACCAGCCGCTCACCGGTTTTTTCCAGGAACAGCTCGGGCGAAAGCGACACGATGCCGCCCGACGCATCGCCGACGAACCCGCCGTAGCGCACCGGCTGCCGCTTCCGCAGGTGCCCATAGAGCGCCAGCGGATGGCCGAACCACGTGAAATGCAGCGGAAAGGTCAGGTTGACCTGGTAACAGTCGCCAGCCGCGATATAGCGCCGGATGCGGTCGACGGCCGCCGCATGCCCGTTTTCATCCAGCCCTTCGGTCACGCCGCCGACCCCGGCGGGCTGCCCCGCACCCTGTTCTTTCAGCCATGCCTCGGCTTCGACGGCATCGAGTGCAACCCGCCGGCGGAAGCGCCAGAAGCGCGCCAGCGGGCGCCCGCCTCCGTCCATGCGGCGACCGCCGGTCGCCGCCGGTTCCAGCGCGTAGCCCAGCGCAAAATCGAGCGCGGCGACATACCACAGGCCATCCCCGCCCATCGTTGCAAGTGCGGCATCGAAGCCGGCCGCATCGCTCACTTCGAGGCAGTCGACCAGCTCCTCGAAACGCCAAGCGGCGGGTTCACCTTGCGGCGCCCGCCGATCTTCAAAAAATGCGTGGAAACTGGCGCTTATTTGCGCTTCAGATAAAACTCGAAGACGCGATTCACTTCCTTCTGCTCGACCAAATCATTTCCGGTCTGCTTGGCAAACGCCGGAAAATCCTTGAGCGAGCCGGGATCGGTCGCCTGGACCCGCAGCACCTGACCGGTCTCCATCTCGGCCAGCGCCTTCTTGGTGCGCAGAATGGGCAGCGGGCAATTGAGCCCCTTTACATCGAGGTCGCGATCAAATTCCATGGTCCGTTACTCAATATGAGAGCCTTTGATTTTACCCCTAATTCCGCCGCTCCTTCATCTCCTCGATCTGGCGCTTCTTCATCTCCCGCAAGCGGCCGTCGATGACAGACAACTCGTAGAAATTGGCATCTCCCGCCCCTTGCGCGAGTTCCAACTGCTCGATCGCACCCGCCGTCTGCCCCTTGAGCACCGACATCTCGGCCAGCGCCAGGTGCTGCTGCGAGGGCCGCCCGAGGCCAGCATAGGATTCCGCGCGCATCCCGAAGAAGCGAACGTCGAGCGGGTAATTTTTCAGCTGCTCATCGGCAAACCCGAGTGCCTCGGCGTACTTCTTGTCGCTGACCAGGGTGTCGCCATAGCCATAAAGCAATGCCAGGTTGAGCGGAAAACGCAACATCGCCTCACGATAAAGCGCCAGCCCGGCTTCTTTCTGCCCCTGAGAAAACTTCGCTTCGGCCAGTAGCCTGTCAACCATCGGTGACGATACCTTCAGTTTACGGACCACTTGTAATTCCCGCTCGGCCGCCTGCCAGTCGCCCTTGCGCGCGAACGCCACGGCCAGACCGTAGCGCACACCGGCTTCGGAAACGTATTTACGGTCGCGCAGCAAGGTCTCGAAATCCCGGATCGCATCGACCGGGCGCCCCTGCAAGGCGCGGGCACGGGCGCGCACTAGCTGAAACTCGACACTGTCGGCCACCTGGCGATAGGCCACCGGCTGCTCACGGTTCTGCATGTCGGACATCCGTTCGCCGGTGATCGGGTGCGTGCGCAGGTAAATGGTCGCGTTGTTCTCCAAAAGCCTCGAAGACTGCTGCAAGCGCTCGAAAAATCCTGACATGCCGCGCACATCGTAACCGGCCTGGCGCAGGGTATCGAAACCGAGGCGATCGGCCTCTCGTTCGAAATCCCGCGAATAGGCCAGTTGTGATGAAATCGCCCCGGCCTGGGTCGCCGTGATCGCCGCCCCGGCCGCCTGCGGACTGGAACGGACCGCCAGCAAAGCCAGGCCCATCGCTACCATCGACGCCATCGAGAGCTTCTTCGACTGGAACACCTGGCGCGCAATATGTCGCTGCGTGACGTGCGAAACTTCGTGTGCCATGACTCCGGCCAGTTCCGACTCGGTCTGCGCGGCTAGAATAAGCCCGGTATGAACACCGATGAAGCCGCCCGGCATGGCGAAGGCGTTGATGCTGGGATCGTTGATCGCGAAGAACTGGAACCCGAGCGCAGGATCGTTGCTGACCGCCACCAGGTGGGAGCCCAACTGATTGAGGTAATTCTCGATGTCCGGGTCGTCGAGATACGACGGCTCACGCCAACGAATCTCGTTCATGATCTGCTGGCCGATCTTCTTTTCCATGGCGGGCGACAACTCGTTGCTCGCCACGTCGCCAAGCTCCGGCAAATCGTCGGCACGCAAGGGCTGGGTTATCAAGGCACAGGCCAATACGCCAGCCAGAAAACGGTGGGCAACACGCATGGTGATATGATACCGCACGCCAACGCCGCTCCTGCCGGAATGGGCGTAACCAAGCGTAACGAACCGTGACTGATCAAACACTTACCCATTTCGATGCCAGCGGCCAGGCCCACATGGTCGACGTCGGCGCCAAGGCTGAAACCGCGCGCGTCGCGCGCGCCGCCGGCAGCATTTTCATGAAACCAGAAACCCTGGCGCTGATCCGTTCCGGTTCCACCAAAAAGGGTGATGTGCTCGGAATTGCCCGGGTTGCGGCGATCCAGGCCGCCAAGCGAACCGGCGACCTGATTCCGCTTTGCCACCCGATCGCGCTGACGCGGGTCGCAGCCGAATTCTCGATCGATGGTGAACACACTGCGGTGCATTGCGAAATCACTGCCGAATGCTACGGCCGAACCGGGGTCGAAATGGAAGCATTGACCGCCGCATCAGTAGGCCTGCTCACCATCTACGACATGTGCAAGGCCGTCGACCGCGGCATGCGCATCGACAACCTGCGCCTCGTCGAGAAATCCGGCGGCAAATCGGGGCACTGGACGGCACCCTGATCATCTTCAAACCCGCAGCAGAAAACTCATGAACGAATTACGTCGAAAGCTACTGCAAGGCAGCACCGCCGCCTTGTTCGCACCTTGGATCGGCGCCGGCCTGTTGGCACCTCGCCGCGTCATCGCCGCCGAATGGAACCGCCCGGCATTCACCGCACGCAATGTTAACGAGGCGCTCAAGGCCTGGGGCGCCGCGAACGCAGCCGAGTCGCGCGATATCGTCATCAACGCGCCGGAGATCGCCGAAAACGGCGCCAAGGTCGAGATCGACATCACCAGCCAGATTCCTGCCAGCCGCAGTATCGCGATTTTCGTCGACCGCAACCCGATGCCGCTGTGTGCCGCCATCACCTTCTCGGGCGGCGCCCTGCCTTATTGTCGGGCGCAACTCAAACTGGCCGAATCGACGCGCATTCGGGCCGTGGTGAAAGCCGGCGACGGCAAGACCTATGTGGCTTTTCGCGAAATCAAGGTCACCCTGGGCGGGTGCGGAGGATAGACATGGCCGACGCAATCAAGATCCGCGCCCAGATACAGGGCGAAATCACCGACATCCGCATCCTGATGCAACACCCCATGGAAACCGGGCAACGCAAGGATGAAAAGGGGGATGCGGTGCCCGTGAACTTCATCCAGACCTTCTCGGTGTTACATAACGGAAAGTTGCTGATCGACGGCCAATTGAATACGTCGATCTCGAAGAATCCCTTGTTCGCCTTCAAGGCACGGGGAATCAAGGCTGGCGACAAGTTGACCGTCGCCTGGAACGACAGTGCTGGCGACAAGCGCCAGGACGAAATCAGCGTCCCTTGAAATAAAAAAAGCCCGTCTGAATCCAGACGGGCTTTAACTTGCTGATTATCCGGTGCTCAGGCGCTCTGGATGTTGGATGCCTGCTTGCCCT
>Ga0209310_1001548_pt1 | contig 16848 bp, 17 predicted proteins | sample AD_UKC030_MetaG_FD_184415 | JGI IMG/M metagenome (GOLD analysis project Ga0209310, IMG submission 184415) | Active sludge microbial communities of municipal wastewater-treating anaerobic digesters from USA - AD_UKC030_MetaG (SPAdes) (version 2) | ecosystem: Engineered > Bioreactor > Anaerobic >... | reverse complement strand
CCGTTATCAAGGGAAATATGAGATCTATCCCGAAGCCGGCTTTTTCAAATATCGGCTGAAGGCTTCTAACGGGGAGATCCTGATTGTCAGCCAAAGTTATGTTTCCAAAACCGGAGCCCAATCCGGAATCGAGACACTCAAACGCAATGTGGCCGAAGGAAATTTCGAAATCTACACGGACAAGAACAATTATTCGCAATTCCTTCTGAATTCGGCCGCCGGCCGCCGTTTGATTGCCGTCGGTGAATTCTACGATTCCAAGAAGCGTTGCGAGTCGGCGATTGAGTCGGTCAAACGTTTCTTCGGAACGGAAAAAGTCGTGACTTTGGATGAAATTCCCCCGGAAGAAGTCCGGGAGGAAATCGTCGAAATCAAACCCGTGGAAGCCAATCCAAACGGGAAGTACGAGTTGTTTGAAGAAAACGGGCAGTGGTTGTTCCGCCTGAAGGCATCCAACGCAGAAGTTCTTTTCGTCAGCCAAGGATATGCAGGCAAGACCAACGCAATCAATGGTTTGGAAACCATTAAGAAAGCAGTGGAAAACGCCAACTTCCGCGTTTCCAAGGACAAACAGGGTCGGTTCCAGTTCAAACTCTATTCGACCAACAATCAGCTGTTGCTGACGGGCGAAACCTATATGGAAAAAGACACCTGCATCAGCGCGATCGGCTCTGTTCGCAAATATTCCCCCGCTGCCAAAACCCTTGAAATCAAACCCGAATGATAATTGCATCATGGATCGCCGAAGGGCGATCCTTTTTTATCGGATTCACCTCATTTTCACATTTGTGTGATACAATATTCACGAATTGGTTAGGAGGGGTCCCAAATGAAACGGGGATTCTTGGTTATCCTATTGTTCGTCATTGTCAGCTTTGTATATACGATTTTGCTGGTTCAATCCAACACCTTCGAATTGATTGGGAATTTGTTCGAACAAAGCGGCATTGAAATCCTTTCGGGGCCGATCACGATCTATTCCATCGAAATCGGATTGAGCTTTTTGGCCGTTGTGATCGTTTTCCGGCTGGTCCTGAAACAGACCTACGCGACCAATAAAGCTCCGTGGATTCTCGTCATGTTGCTCGCACCAATCGTAGGAATCACCCTTTATGTTATCTTCGCTCGGGATTTCACCACTCGGCGTTTGGCCTTACGACGTCCCTTGATTGCCCAAAAAGCTTTCTTGAAATTGGAAGAGCCGACCGAACCCGATTTGGACCGATTCGCATTCGGTGAAATCTTTGGTTTCATCAAAGAGACCACCGGGCGCTCGGTTTATCAGGACGACACTCGCGTGGAACTGCTAAACAACGGGGATGTTTTCTTTCCGCGCCTTATGGAAGAATGTCGACGCGCAAAAGAGTACATCATGATGGAATTCTACATTCTTAAAAGCGACGGGATTGGCCGGCAAGTGATGGACATCTTGAAGGAAAAGGCCTTAGCGGGGGTGGATGTTTACCTCATTTATGATCACTTTGGCAGTGTCCACCACCTTAAGAAAGATTATCTGAAGTCCCTGCGGGCATCTGGGGTCAAGATTGCCGTCTTTGATCCGCAGCGGATCTCGCTTTTCAACAGTAACGTCAACTTCCGAAATCACCGCAAAGCCACTGTCATCGACGGGAACGTCGGTTTCGTCGGCGGCATGAATTTGGGGGACGAATACAATCACGGATCACCGAAATTCGGTTTCTGGCGAGACAGTCACTTGCTGATCAAGGGGAACGGGGTCACCAGCATCCAAAATGTATTCGTCAAAGACTGGTATTACATCACGGGTGCGCTCTTGGAAAAACCGTTGGATAAAAGCGTCGAATCCTTTCCCGGTCTGTTTTCCGTCGTCGAGTCCGGGCCGGACTTCGAAAACGGTTTGATCAAGGATGTTTACTTGAAAATGATTTCTTCGGCCAAAAAATCGATCAAAATCGTCACGCCCTACCTGATCATCGATCCTGAGTTGATGTCGGCGTTGAAAATCGCCGTTAAAAGCGGAGTGGACGTCACCTTCCTCGTTCCTGGGATGAGCGACCGGATGATGGTCGGATTCGCTACCAAGTCATATTATGAACCGCTGTTGAACTACGGAATAAAAATCTTCGAACTGACCGGACACTTTGTTCATTCCAAAATCATGGTCATCGACGATACGGTCGCCTCGGTCGGGTCGGTTAACTTTGATCCTAGGAGTTTTCATATCAATTTTGAAGTCACGGCTGTGTTTGCCAATCGAGCCGTTGACGATGTGGTTACCGCCTTTTCCGCAGATCTGTCGCGGTCGACGGCGGTATCCGAAACCATTTGGCAAAAACGTGGGTTTTTCCGCCGGGTCATCCAAGGCCTGGTCAATCTTTTCAGTCCCTTGTTTTAGGGAGACGGGAGGTTTTGTATGGGTTGGGTCGAATACGCAACTTTGGGGATCTTGGTCATCGGCATCGCCATTTTGGTGTTGTCGGTTTTTTCCTTGAGCGGAAGGCACCGGCTTGATCCCGCAAAGGAAGTCAGGGAAATGAAACTGGAAATGGTGGAAAAGATTGCGGAAATGAAAGGTAGCGTTGCGCAAGCTTTGGCCGAGTCGATGATGAGATTCAATGATCAGGTCAACGACAAACTGACTGACAACAACAGTAAATCGTCGGAAAACATTGCCGCATTCCGTCTTTCCGTCAACAATGAATTGGGGACATTCCAAGAAAAAATCACTGCCCGGCTCAACGACAGTTTCTCTCGCCTCGGGGAATCCGTGGACAAACGGATGGGGGCAATCAACGAAAAAGTCGAAGATAGGCTCTCCAAAGGTTTTATAGAAACGAACGAAACCTTCCGCCAGATTTCCGAGCGTGTGAAGGTCATCGACGAAGCCCAAAAAAACATTCAAGGGTTGTCGACCGAAATGATCGGTCTTCAAAACATTCTTCGCAACAATCAAGCCCGGGGATCTTTCGGTGAGTTCCAATTGAACCAGTTGCTGTTCAGCGTTTTCGGAGACAATAAAGGGCTTTATCAAACTCAGTATACCATTCGCGAAGCTTCGGGAAAACGCGAATCCGTTCGGGCTGACGCCGTGATCTTCATGCCGGATGCCGTCATCGCCATTGATTCAAAATTTCCGTTTTCAGCCTATTCTCAATTATTTGACAAAAATCGTCCGGATCCCGAAACCGAAGAAAAACTGATTTCCCAATTCGGGGCGGAAGTCCGGAAACACATCACCGACATTTCCAACAAATATATCATCCCGGGGTTGACGGCAGATTTCGCTTTGATGTTCGTGGCATCCGACGGCATTTTGGCGATGGTCCACTCCCGTCTGCCCAATGTAGTCGAATATGCGCATCAAAAACGTGTGACCATCGTATCCCCGACCACCCTTGTCCCATTGCTTTCTTCGCTTTGGGCGGTGTCGTTGGATCACAAACGCACACAATACACCCGCGAAATCATCAAACAATTGCTGGCTCTGACCAAAGACTTTGACAAATTCGCGGAAGAATGGACCCGATTGAACGACAACATCGGCAAACTTTCCCGTCAAAGTTCGGAAGTCAATTCTCGGGTGGAAAAAATCACGAACAAGTTCGAAAAAATCGCCAAAGTTGAACTTTTGGAAGAGGGTTCCACCTCATCGCAAGAATCGCTACCGGCTTCCGATCACGTTTCTGAAGAGGCCGAATGACCCCTCCCGCCCCGTCTACGGGGCGGGGATAAGTTTTTGAGGAAATATCTTGCATTTTAAAAAAGACAGTTGTATAATTAGTTCAGCATCAAAAATAAATTAAGGAGAAACACATGAACGGAACTGTAAAATGGTTTAATGCAGAAAAAGGCTACGGATTCATCACTGGAGAAGATGGGAAAGACATTTTCGCACACTATTCAGCGATCCAAGGCGAAGGCTACAAAGCTCTGGAAAACGGACAAAAAGTAAGTTTTGACGTTACCAACGGCGCTCGTGGCCCGCAAGCTGCAAACATAGTCAAACTGTAAGAGAAGACCTTGTAAGCCGGTAAAAAGAGCATTTCAGAGCAATCTGATGCTCTTTTTTTGTCCCCATCTCCCGGGAACGACCCGTTGCCTTCCGATGGTTTTCGCCCTTCGCTCTTGAAAACCGCGCGGCTTTTTCATATAATGGATTATACGTAAAAGGATGTGAAATCATGAGAATCTATAATTCCTATACCAATGCTTTGGAGACCTTCATCCCGCATCACCAAAATCAGGTATCGATTTATGTATGCGGACCGACGGTCTACAATTACATCCATATCGGGAACGCCCGCCCCGTCATTTTTTTCGACGTCGTGCGCCGTTATTTTGAATCAAAGGGATACACGGTCCGATTTGCTTCCAACTTCACCGACGTCGATGACAAGATCATCGCCAAAGCCAAAGAGGAAGGGGTCTCAGAAACCGCCGTCAGCAACCGCTACATCGAAGCCTTTCTTGCGGACTTGGAACGTCTCGGTTGCAAAACGGATTATTGGAAACCTCGGGTCACCGAATGCATGCCATCCATCATCGCTTTCATCGCTGATCTCGTAGAAAAAGAGTTTGCCTATGTAGTTGACGGCGACGTATTTTTCCGAGTTTCCCGGATTGAATCCTACGGGAAGCTTTCCAACCGGAAAATCGACGAGTTGCTTTCCGGTGCTCGGATCGATGTTAATGAAAAGAAAGAAAGCCCATTGGATTTCGTTTTATGGAAACGGACCGGAGAAGGCGTTCGCTGGGAATCGCCATTTTCCGTTGGTCGGCCGGGATGGCACACCGAATGCGTCACGATGATCGACAATTTGTTCGGAGAAGAAATCGACATTCATGGCGGCGGAATGGACCTATTGTTTCCGCACCACGAGAACGAAATTGCCCAATCCATCGCCTGCCATCAACATCGGCTCGCCCGGTATTGGATGCATAACGGCTGGATGAATATCGACGGGGAAAAAATGTCCAAAAGTTTGGGGAACTTCGTTTTGGTCAAAGACTTGAAAGTCGATCCCAAAGGGTTCCGTATGTTTCTGCTTGCCACCCATTACCGCGGCCCCATCAATTACAGCGAAGAGGGTTTGGAAGGATATCACAAAGAGTGGCAACGCTTGGAAAAAAGCGTCAGCGCCCTGCATCGCGCGTTGGATCTTCAAAGCGCCCTCGATCCGACCGCCCTTCCCGTCCTCCCGGAAATTCAAACCGCGTTGGCGGATTTCGACGAAGCCATGGAAAACGACTTCAATACCGCCAATGCTTTGACCGCTTTGAATCAGTTGTGGAAAATCGTGAACCAATTCGCTCGTCAAAAAAGCGACCTTTCCGGGATGAATCAAGCGTTGAATGCAATGAATCGTATGTTATCGGTTCTTGGTTTGGAAGTCCGGCAAACACCGCTGACCCTCGATGAAAAAGACTTATTTTCCCGCTGGGAAGCGGCCCGGAAGAACAAAGATTTCGCCGCCGCGGACAGTCTTCGCCAGCAATTGACAGAGAGGAACCTGCTCTAGATGAATATGTTTAACGGCTTGACTTTGGCCTATCTGGGCGACGCGGTTTGGGAACTTCGAATACGGAAGTATTTGCTGGACAAAGGGCTGACCAAAGTCAACGACCTTCATTCCGCAGCGATCCGTTACACCTCCGCCGGTGGTGAAGCCCAAGCCATCCGGGTTTTACTGGAAAACGGGTGGCTTTCCGAACGGGAACAGGACATCTTCAAGCGTGGTCGCAATGCCGAATCCACTCACAAACCCAAAAACGCCGATCTCGGGACCTATCACCAAGCCACCGGATTTGAAGCGGTCATCGGTCACCTCTTTTTGGAGAATCAAAACACCAGATTGGACGATTTGGTGGCCGAGAGCATCCGATTGATTGAACAAAACGCCGAATGAACCCGGGATTTCGATCAAAAAAATGGCTTTTTCTTTCCAAACGATTCTAATCCAATCCATGATACAATGAAAGTGGTGACAAGATGTCAGTGCAAATTTATGGAAAAAACGCTGTCCGCGAGGCCCTGGAGTCGGGGAAAAAGATCCTTCAAGGCTTTGTCGTCCAAGGCACCAACGAGGATCTTTGTGAAACCGCCAAAGAAATGCGGATTCGCATGACGACTTTGGATAAAGCGCTTTTTGAAAAACGTTTTTTCGGAAACACCCAAGGAATCGTCATGGAAGTCGAAGAATACAAAACCTGGACGCTTGAAGAAGGGCTTGTCCGCATCCGTAACGTGATAAATCCGTTAGTCTTGATGTTGGACGGAATTGAAGATCCCCACAATTTCGGAGCCATCATCCGCAGCGCCGAGGCCGGAGGCGTGTCTGCCATCATCATTCCGAAAAACCGCAATGTGGCGGTCACCGGAACGGTCGTGAAGGTCGCTTCCGGAGCCATCGAGCATTTGGACATCATCGAAGTCACCAATCTCAACCAAACCATAGAGAAGTTAAAAAAGAGCGGATTTTGGATTGTGGGCACCGACCTTCGGGCCGAAAAATCCTATGATGAAATCCAAGTCGAGGTTCCGCTTTGCCTGATCCTCGGCAACGAAGGAAAGGGCATCAGCCGCCTGGTGAAAGAAAACGCCGATTATAATGTCCGGATCCCGATGGTGGGAAAGACCAACAGTCTCAACGCTTCGGTGAGCGCGGGCATTTTGATCTTTGATATTCTGCGTAGACGAACAAGGTGAGAGAATGGACTTTCGCAACTACAACGACTTTGAAATCATCGATCTCATCAACCAAGGCAACGAAGAAGCTTTGGAACTGATGTTCGAGAAATACAAATACCTAGTTGCGAAAAAAATCTCCAGTTTCAACCTGACGGACGAATTTGACGATTGTTTTCAAGAAGGAATGATCGTTTTGTATAAATCCGTCCGCAAATTCAACGATTCCCATAATAAGTCGTTCACTCGTTACTTTGAAACCAACTTGGAACATCACTTCATTACGATCGTTCGGTCGCGAAGACGACGAATTCGTTTCATGGTCGAAAAACTTCCCCGCCTTGTGGAATACGATGTCGAGGAACGGGAACCGGATGTATACACCCCCGCCGAGATCGAGAGCGCCCTGGCCTTGCTCTCGGAATATGAGCGCGCCGTCTTTCAGGCCCGTTTCATCGAAGGCCGTGACATCGACGCCACTGCAGTGAAAACGGGCTCCACGGTCAAAAAAGTCTACAATGCCGTGGACCGCATCCGCAAAAAGATCAAAATACATTTGCAATGAGGATTTTCTTGACAAAACGGGTGAATTTTGATACATTTAATAAAGCAAGCGAGTTGATAAAGATGAAAGATAAAACCGTATTGATCTGCAGCGAATGCTTGTCACGAAATTATGAGATCAAAAAAACGACCGGACACACCGTCCGGCAAGAGTTGAACAAATATTGCCCCAAATGCAAGAAACATACCTTGCACAAGGAAAGCAAGTAGGAGGATATCATGGCTGATATCGAAATCAAAAAGCCCACCAAAGAAGAAAAGCTCGCCGCCAAAGCGGAAGCTCGCAAACAAAAAGCCCAAGCCCGCGCCAAAGCCCGGGAAGCCCGCTTGGCGATGACTCCGGAAGAAAAGAAATCACGGGTCATGGAGATTTTGAAAAAGGAATACAAGATTGAAAACATCCTCCTGATCATCCTCTCCCCCGTCCTCATCCTTTACGGCGTTTATATCGTCATCGGAAAATTCGGTTCCACCGATTTGACCAAGATCCTTGGTCAGTCCGAATACGAGTTCATCAACTGGTTCTTCCAGACCGATTTGGCCCGCATTCTCACCGGTTCGTTCTTGATTTTGGTGGGAGCGCTTGTCATTGTTTTCTTGATTTGGCCGTTGCTCCGTCCGAGCATCGCCGAGATGAAGAAAGTGACTTGGCCCACCGCGAAAATCTTGGGAGTCAACTCGATCCGGGTTTTCGGTTTCTTGCTGTTTTTGATGGCCATCTTCATTATTTACGGTCTCGCCCTCGATCCGCTGTTCAAGCTGATTGTCAAGAACTGATCGTGACGGGTTCCCATGATGGAAAATAAACGTTTGTGGTATATCGTCCAAACCTATTCCGGTTTTGAAAATTCGGTCAAAGAGAATCTCCTCCGCCGCATTGAAACGATGCAGATGGAAAACCTGATATTTCAGGTGATGATCCCCGAAGAAATGAAAACAGAAAAAAAGGCCGACGGTTCCACCAAAGAGAAAATGGTCAAAATGTTTCCCGGTTATGTCTTCATTGAGATGATCGTTACCGACGATTCGTGGTTTGTCGTCCGGAACACCCCTGGAGTTACCGGCTTTTTGGGAAGTTCCGGCGGAGGAACCAAACCGATTCCGCTGCTTTCGGAAGAAATCAACCCGATTCTAAAGAAATGCGGCTTGTTGCAAGTTCAGAAGCTCAACGCCAAAGTCGGGCAGACCGTTAAAGTCGCTTCTGGTGCATTGATCGGCCGGGTCGGCACGATCGAAAGCATCAACGACGAAAAAGGAACCGTTAAAATCCTTGTCGATATGTTCGGACGGAAGACCCCGATCGAACTCGATTTCGCCGAAATCGAAGTCCAATAATCAACCATTCAGTAAAGTCAGACATGTTCTGACTTTTCTTTTTTTACAAAATACCCGCGAAAATCCCAAGACATCGCCCTTCTTAATGTGATATAATGGCTTTTACAAGTGAGGTGGCCGACTTGATCAAACTTGTCAATGTTTCAAAATTCTATAGCACCAACAACGTTATCGCGATGGGGCTGCGGAAAGCCAATTTGGAACTACATGTCAACGAGTTCGTTGCCATCGTCGGGGAATCGGGTTCTGGCAAAACGACTTTGCTGAATGTCATCTGCGGAATCGATTCCTATGAAGAAGGCGAAATCTACGTCAACGGGGAAGAAACCTCGTATTTCAGCACGGAGGATATGGAAAATTTCCGCAAGAAATACGTTGCCTTCGTGTTTCAAAACTATAATTTGATCGATAGCTATACCGTTTTGCAAAACGTGGAGGCCCCGATGTTGCTGGCGGGAATTCCCCGAAAGGAAGTCAGGCGGCGAGCCCTTGAAATTATCGGTCGCGTCGGATTGAGCGAACACCTTCGCCACCGTGCAACCCGGCTTTCCGGGGGGCAGAAACAACGCGTCGTCATCGCCCGGGCTTTGGCTAAAGACTGCCCGATCATTGCTGCCGATGAGCCCACGGGGAACTTGGATTCGGAATCCGGTCGGCAGATTTTGGAACTCCTTCAGGAAATATCAAAAGACAAACTGGTGATCCTGGTCACCCATGATTTTGACCAGGTGAAGCACTTTGCCACCCGTAAAATCCGGATTTACGACGGTGAAATCGTTGAGGACATCGCGCTTCGGAGGGCGGACAAACAACCCCTCCCGATCATCGGCGATGCCCAAGCCAAGATTAGGTTTTGGCAGATTGTCCGAATGTCGTTCAACAATCTTTTGGCCACTCCCAAAAAGACTTTCTTTCTGTGGTTCACTTTGTTCATTGCCACCTTTTTTGTGGCATGGACCTATGGGGCGTTCACGCGATCCCTCGATGAAAACCGCGAAGGGTACGACTTCAATTATCAAAACGCCCAATTTCTCAATACGAGCAGCAATCGCCTTGTCATCCGTCGATCCGACGGATTGGCGTTTACTAACGATGACCTTTCCCTACTAGAAGGATTCTCCGGAACGCGTTCGGTCTTAGTCCATGATTATTTTTTGGATGACGAGGTGGCGTTTGTTACCGGGGCGGACATTAACTCCTATTCTGACTACAGTTTTGGGTTGTTATCGGTCTCTTATGTCGGATCGTCGAATCCGGTGATGCTGCGAGGGGTTCTTCCCGACGAAGACGACGAAGTCGCCATCGTGTTGCGAACCTCCAGCGGGTTGGATCCCGATGATTTGATGGACACCTTTATTTCCCAAGCCGAAGATTATAAAGATCCCAGCGATTGGCGCAAGTTTTCCGTGGTCGGAGTTCTTTCAGCCGAGGAAATCGGAATCGACGGAGCGAAAGGGACCTATGGCGACATCAATCATTTCGTGTTGATGACCGATTCCGTGGCTCGTGAGTATACGCGGAAATTGTATTTCAATCACATTACCGCTGCCTCTTTTTCGGGAACCGATGCGGATAGCGAACCACTCGTCATTCCCGCGCTGAATTTTCCGCTTTTTGAAATGTATTCCGGGACTTCGGGCGTGATCATCGATGCCACTTTACCCGCAAAAACGCTGAAAGTCGAAGGATACTATTCCGCCTTTTACAATTCCGGATGCGGCGGGTTGGGCGCCTGTAATCTCGAAGCGACCGGGGATTTGCATATCCAAGATTTCTACACCGAAACCGATCTGACCGGGATCAGTATCGATTATGTGTATGATGGCGGCTGGACGCAAGCGACCCAATTCAAAATCAGTGCCGATCTGGCCGATTCGATCATTTACGATGAAGTCTATCAAGTGTCGTTGATTGCCAATGACGAAACCGCGGCCAATCGAATTACGACGAACCTCGAATGGCTGCATGCGGGACGATTCGTCGTCGTGTCCCCCGCCCAACTGGTCGATTCCTCCATGTCCATCTCCGGAGTACTCGAATATCTCTTCACCTACTTGGCCGCGTTGATCGGGTTGGTCGCCGTTATGGGTTTGTCGTTGCTGATGACCAATCTGGTGACCAAACTGGTGTATAACACCAAAATGCACGATTATGCCATTTTCCGCACCATCGGTGCTAATCAGTCGATCATTCGCGCCTTTATTTTCACAGAAAACTTTATGAATACGATCGGGTGTTTCGTTCTATTTCTCCCGCTGGCGATTTACCTAAAAAACATCGCGTTGGCCGACACCCCGTTTATGGGATTTCAGTTTTATGAAGTCGGTCATTATTTCATCCTCTTTTTGATCCTTTTGACCCTTTCGGCACTCAATTCCAATCGTTATTGCCGTCGCGTCTTCAAAGAAACCGTCAATAAGTCCCTCAAGGTCAGCGAGTAGGGGGTGGAAAAATGATACGCATTGAACATCTTCAAAAGTATTTCAACCGAAAACGCCCCAATGAAATCCACGTGATCAACGATACATCCCTCGAATTTCCGGAAAAAGGACTGGTCGCTTTGACGGGACCCTCCGGATGCGGGAAAACAACCCTTCTCAACGTTCTTGGCGGGCTGGATCGATTTGATTCGGGTTCTATCGATTTTAATGGACATATGATCCGTTCATATCGCCCCGCGGAATGGGACGTTCTCCGAAACGAGTCCATCGGCTATATCTTCCAAAACTATTACCTCATCGAAGACAAAACCGTTTTTGAAAACGTCGAAGCCGCTTTAAACCTAGCCGGGCTTTTCAAAAAAGAGGAAGTGGAAGAGCGGGTCCACTACGTTTTAAAGAGCGTCGGAATGTATAATTTCCGCCATCGCAACGTTCTGGCTCTGTCGGGCGGGCAGCAGCAACGCGTCGCCATCGCCCGAGCCATCGTCAAAAATCCCAAAGTGGTCCTTGCCGATGAACCCACGGGCAATCTCGATGTCAACAACACATTCGAAATCATGGGCATCATCAAGAAGATCAGTCAGACATGTTTGGTCATCTTGGTCAGTCATGAACGGGAACTCGTCGATTTTTACGCCGATCGGGTCATCGAACTGCTTGACGGAAAAATCGTCAATGATTATGAAAATTCCGGCAATCGAACTTTGGAACACATCGATGACCGCAACATTTACCTGCAGGATCTATCGCTCCAACAAATGACCGGGCCGGCGGAAATAAAGTATTATTCCGAACATCCCGGAATGATTCCTCAGTTGACGCTCGTCCATCTGAACAACACGTTATTCATCAAGGCGGAAGGCGAGGCCAAGATCAAGTTTCTGACCGACGAGTCGGAAATCCGGTTGTTGGACGAACATTATAAAAAACCGGAAACCGATGATGTCACCAAATACCTTTTTGACCTCAATCAGTTTGGGCCGATTGCCCGCGACACCAAACGCAAATCTTTCGTGCGGTTGGGAGATTCGCTGCGGAAAGGGTTCAAGAAATTCCTCACCAGTCGAAAACTGGTCGGGCGCTTTTTCCTTTTCGTCTGTTTCGTCGTCGCCGCCCTCTTGGCTTTCAACATCGCCCGCGCTGCGGCGATGACCCGAGATCAAGCCTTCCTGACCGCCGGACGCGGGTTCGTCCAAGTTCAGATCAAAGCGGACATGGACATGGCTGCGGTGCAACAACTGATCGACAATACGCAACTTGATTCGGTGATCCTCGAACACGACAGTTTGAGTACGGTCGTCTTTTCCTATGAAAACTATTATCAGGGAAGCGGATCGGGAGCGGCGCAGATGACGATGTACCGATTCTTTTCCCAAAGTCTCTTTCCCGTGCCGGTGGCGATCGGTCAAGCCGACACTTCCGATTTCGTGGTCGGCGGTCTTCCGACCGACAACCGTCAGGTCGCCATTGACATGTGGTTGGCCGAGCGGATCCTCAGCGAACCGTCTTTCCAAAACCTGGGAATTCTTACGGTTGAGGATTTGTTGAACGTCACGTTGTCCAGCGGGACGATGCTGGATGGGTTGAAAATCGTCGGTGTGTTCCGTTCGGAATCTCCGGTCGTGGTCTTAACTCCCGATAACCGTTCCTATTTTCTTTCCATTCCTTCCATGGCGGCGTTCGGGACGATGGAGGGAAATATAGAGTTGACCCAGGGACGGCTCTTACAGGCGAACGATGAGGTTTTGGCCTCTTCGCTCTCCGGATACGATATCAACGACTGGGTCACCATTGAAAGCGAAGCCTTCAAGGTGGTGGGGCTGTTCGAAGGACTGCAACCCAATTTCATCCTCACCAACGATACATTTCAACGCATCAAGATCGAAAACGTCCTCCAAACAGGGGCGGCGTGGAATGAATACAACACTCAAAACCCGATGTATCTTTCATTCTACTCTGAAAATCCCGAAGCCGCGGCAACGGAATTGACGGCGTTAGGCTATGTTGCCTTCGGAACCTATCAGCACTTGAAAGAAGCAAATACTCTCGCCGTTTTCGAACAGATGATCTATGTTTACGTCGGTATCGCCGCCGTTTTGGTTTACATTATTCTGATGATGCGTTCGAGCATGCTTTCCCGTATCAAGGAAATCGGAATCTACCGTTCGATCGGAACCACCAAGACGGATTTGTACAAGATTTTCTTCTCGGAAATCTTTGCCTTCACCAGCCTGGGATCGCTGACCGGATATCTTTTCATGACATATGCCATCAACTTCGTGCAGGATCAGTTGTCTTCTTTGGGGAACGTCTTCGGGGCGAACGTCTCGGTTTTCTACTTTCCTTTCCATTACGCGGCGGCGGGTTTGATCGGCATCTTCATCGTCAACATCTTTTTCGGAATGCTTCCCATCTTTTCATTGCTCCGAAAAACCCCGGCCGAAATCAATACCAAATTCGATATTTGATTCAATCCGTGACGGTCTGCGGATTTCCGTTTTCCGAATTCTGAACCCGCCGGTTTTAGTAAATAATCATTGACATCCGCGCGGTCTCTATTGTATAATAATTCAGCGTGTGTGCGTACACAGGCTTGAGTGGGAGGATTTATCCGATAACCACATCACGAAATAAGGAGGTGTCTTTCGTGGCTAGAGAAGTCAAAACCGTCGTCAAACTGCAAATCGCAGGTGGAAAAGCAACACCAGCTCCCCCCATCGGTCCGGCATTGGGACAGGCAGGAATCAACATTCAACAGTTCTGCGTCCAATTCAATGACCGTACGAAGGAACAGGTCGGCTGGGTCATTCCGGTCATCATCACCGTCTACGATGACAGATCGTTCAAATTTGTGACCAAAACCCCGCCCGCCAGCGACTTGCTGAAAAAAGCAGCAGGCGTGCAAAAGGGTGCCGGAAACTCGAAAAAAGAAACGGTCGGTACCATTACCCGCGCAAAATTACTGGAACTTGCCGCACTCAAATTACCCGATTTGAATGCCAATGATGTCGAAGCGGCATCACGAATTCTTGAAGGCTCAGCAAGAAACATGGGAATTAAGGTTATCGACTAATCATACTAGTTGTTCAATACAACTATATATGGGAGGACATTTCCGCTAATACCAGATATAGGAGGAAAAAAACATGGCCAAAAAAGGAAAGAAATACCTCGCGGCAGAAGCCAAAGTCGACGCCGCCAAACGATATGAATACCTTGAGGCTTGCCAATTGGTCAAATCGATCGCGTTCGAAAAATTCGACGCTTCCGTCGAATTGGCGATGAATCTCAACCTCGATCCGAAGAAAGCCGAACAAAACCTGCGCGGCGCTTTGGTTCTGCCTCACGGCACGGGAAAAGAGAAACGCGTCGTCGTCTTTGCCAAAGGCGAAAAAGCCAAAGATGCGGTTACCGCCGGAGCCGATTTTGTCGGCGACGACGACCTAATCCAAAAAATTCAGGGCGGATGGTTTGACTTCGATGTCATCATCGCGACCCCCGACATGATGGGCCCGCTCGGAAAACTCGGACGCGTCCTCGGACCGAAAGGCCTCATGCCGAACCCGAAAACCGGTACCGTCACCCAAGACGTCGCCAAAGCCGTCACCGAATCCAAGGGCGGAAAGATCACCTACCGCGTTGACAAGGCCGGAAACATCCAAGTCATCGTCGGAAAAGTATCGTTCACCCCGGAAAAATTGGCGGAAAACGTCAAAGCCGTCGTCGATTTGATCAACAAACTCAAACCATCGACCGTCAAAGGCGTTTATTGCCGGAACCTCGCCATCTCTTCAACCATGGGACCCGGCGTCAAACTGGTTCTGTAATCATTACCCAAAAAATTCCATCTTTATCGAAGACAGCAGGGGCTTACGCTTAATCATCCTGCCGAGATGAAAGAAGAAAGAAACACGATTTTTCCTCTTTTTCTCGCGAGAAAGAGGTTTTGTTTTTTTCACGACATTCCATAGGAGGTGTACCGATGTCCAGAGAAGCTATCATCAGCGTCAAACAGGAAGAAGTCAACCAGTTGGCCGGCCGGATGCAAGGCGCGAAAGCCGTCGTCGTGACGGAATACCGCGGCCTCACCGTTCAAAAGACCGAAGAACTGCGCCGCGCTCTCCGCAAAGAAGGATGCGAACTCGTCGTCGCGAAGAACAATATCGCCAGACGGGCCGCCACCGCGTGCGGATTCGGAGCGATCGACGGAGACCTGAAAGGCCCGAACGGAGTCGTCATTGCGAGCAAAGAGTCCGTCGCTGCCGCCAAAATACTCCACGAATTTGCCAAGAAAAACCCGAAACTGATCGTAAAATCAGGAGTCGTGGACGGATCGTTCTTCAATGCCGTCCAAATCAAAGCCATCTCGACCTTACCGTCGAAACAAGTGCTGCTTGCCATGTTGGCCAGCCAGCTTTACTCGCCGCTCAGAGATCTCGCCGTGGGTCTCGACATGATCAACCAACAAAAAACTAATTAACCAATGGAGGAAAATAAAATGGCAAAAATCAATGCAAAAGATTTTATCGAATCGCTAAAAGAAATGACGATTCTCGAAGTCAAAGAACTCATCGACGCGATGAAAACCGAATTCGGTGTTGATCCGTCCGCCGCTGCCGGTGTCCCCGTTGCCGCCGTCGCCGCCGCTCCCGAAGAAGAACAAGGACCCAAAGAAGTCAACGTCGTTCTGACTTCCGTCGGCCAAAGCAAAGTTGCCGTCATCAAAGTCGTCCGCGAATTGACCGGACTCGGACTCATCGAAGCCAAGAACCTCGTCGATGCCGCTCCGAAGGCCATTAAAGAAAAAGTCAAAGAAGACGAAGCCAAAGAAATCGCCAAGAAACTTACCGACGCCGGAGCCACTGTCGAAATCAAGTAAGGATCCGTTTGAACCATAAACCTGAGTCCGTCTCAGGTTTTTGTCGTTTCAAAGGAGGCGGGTTTCATGCGTCATTATTTCACCAAAGACAATGACCAACTCTCCAGCAATCGGAAAACCATCCGTTTCCATCTTCGGGACCTTCTCTTCGAGTTGGAAACGGACAACGGCGTCTTTTCCAAATCCGGGCTCGACTTCGGTACCCGGGTGCTTTTGGATGCCCTGCGTTTGGAACCAGGTTCAACCGTGTTGGACATGGGGTGCGGCTACGGTCCCATCGGCATCGCCGCCGCCCGCATCTTCGGGGCCAAGGTCACGATGGCGGACGTCAACCAGCGTGCGGTGGAACTGGCCCGCAGCAACGCCGAGAAATACCGTTTGGACATCACCGTCGTGCAAAGCGACGGTTTTGCCAACGTTTCCGGATCCTTTTCGGTTATTTTGATGAATCCTCCCATCCGGGCGGGAAAACAAGTCATTTACGGTTTGTTCGCTTCCGCCAAAGACCATCTGGTCGAGGGGGGACGGTTGATTCTCGTCATTCAAAAAAAACAGGGAGCCGAGTCCGCGCTCGGATTTTTGCGGTCCTTGTACGGGACGGCGGAAATCATCGAAAGAAAATCCGGTTATCAGGTCATTGCCTGCGAAAAACATTGACGATTTGACACCCTTGTGATAAAATATTTAAATGCGATAGAATGCGCATTTTTGCATTTTTCACGTCCCATCGAAGGTTCACCCGCCTTTATCGTTTCTTCCAAGTCAACATTTGAGGTGATTCTGTGGATTACAAAACTGTAAAATACGGCAAAAAAAGAGAAAGAAGAAATTATTCCCGCGTCAAATCCAACGTCGAACTTCCCAATTTGATCGAAGTTCAGACCCAGTCCTTCGATTGGTTCATGAACATCGGTTTAAAAGAACTCTTCAAAGACATTTCCCCGATCACCAACTTCATGGAGAAC
>Ga0209310_1001545_pt1 | contig 16871 bp, 21 predicted proteins | sample AD_UKC030_MetaG_FD_184415 | JGI IMG/M metagenome (GOLD analysis project Ga0209310, IMG submission 184415) | Active sludge microbial communities of municipal wastewater-treating anaerobic digesters from USA - AD_UKC030_MetaG (SPAdes) (version 2) | ecosystem: Engineered > Bioreactor > Anaerobic >... | reverse complement strand
TCGATCAATGGGATAAGCAAGTTGGCTGGAAAGCTGTTCCCCTCCACACTGAAGACCAACTCTCCGAAGCCTACGAGGCCGGGAAGCGGGAGGCCAGTGAAGACATAGAACAGGCTGCATTTGAAAAGTGGCTATATGACAAATGCCCATCAGGCGACGTTGAGTCTGTGCAAAGGCAGTGGCTCGAAAGCTACGAGTATGCAGAATTGGCCGGGAAGATGGAGCAAGCCGCGCAGATCAACCACCTACAAATGGCACTTGCGGATACTGAAGCACTGGAAGCAGAAACAAGTGCTCGTTGTCTCAAGCAAGCCGCGCAGATCGAGATGCTGCGGAACGCGCTACTTTATGAACGATCGCTGTACTTGGAAGCAGATTCCGATATGGAAAACCAAGGTATTGAAGCACTCGCCGCCACGGAGCCGAAATAGGCTTAACTGCCTCCCCTGAGTCCTTCCCATACGCCCTTGTAGCCTTGGGTAACCTGATCTAGTGATGGTGGGGTACGGGAACCACCTCTCAGGGCTTTGATCAGCTGATAGGCAGGGATGCCCATAACCATCTGGGCAGTCCCGAGCACAGGGCTGTCAGCAACTGTTTCGCGGGCGTAGGCACGGTGTTCATAGGGAGCGATCTGACGCTGAACTTCAGGGTCCGGGTTGCTTCCCCGTAACGCCAGCAGTTCCTGCCACGATTTACGCGTCAGATCGTCCATGGTGTTACCTCGCCGGCTGGGTCGACACCACAGCGCATGACGGCGCGGCAGCGCCGGAGATCGCCGTAGCAGCCTGCGCCTGACCTTGGAGCTGGCCCTGTGCTTGGCCCTGAGCCTGACCTTGTGCCTGCCCTTGGGTTTGCCCTTGGTTCTGCAGTTGATCGGGGCCAATCACGGCGGCGAAGGCCGACGTGGCGAACAACGAGAGGAAGAGGACGAGTGCCTTCATTTGTGAATCTCCTATTTAGGTGGGTGGGTCAGAACAATGTAGTCGAGGATTGCCATCTTGATCTGGTCAAGGGGAAGCAGAGGTTCGACTGTTACCTCCACATTGGTGAGAATAACACCTGTGCCGGGGACCGGGATGTCAGGGAGTTTTACTGTTTGTTTGCTCATTTTTTACCTCTTTTGTTTTCAACTCTTTCACGGTTTCAGGTGAAGGTGTTACATCACGATTGAACGCCTGCTCGGAGCAGAATCCAAAGCAGAACAGACTGCGCGCCTCGTTCTTGCTGGCACATCCTGACAACAACAAGACCACAAGAATGACTTGCAATGTATGTATCATCTGCCGATCGCTATCCAGAAGCAACCAATACTGTTGGCCGTCTTGCCTGAGAAGGATGAGGTGGTCTGCCCATAGACCGTGCAGTTCTCCGTACCACTAGCCGATGCAGCGGTGGCAGTGATTGAATACACCGCAGAAGGGAAGGAAACCGGGAAGAGGACTGTAGACCCCGTTGATGAGAATGTGTTGAACCCCCACTGCATCATTAACCCGCCAGGGAGTGTGATGTATCCGTTGCTGGTTAGAGACTGCGCTCCAAGAGGATGGGAGTGATCACCACGAGAAACATTGGTTGAGGTGCCGGCAGTCCCAGAAGCCGAGTCTGCTGCGGGGAGTGCATTTGAAAGCATGCTGGGGTGTGCGTGATCCCCACGGGAGTATGTGGTCGAAGCACCGGGAGTACCAGTTACTGTTGGAACAGCAGGCGTGGCGTTCGACGGCTGGATGGTAGCACCTGCGGTTATTGCTGCGGTGACAAATGCTGTCGTAGCAACCTGTGTGGTGCTTGTCCCCACAGCAGCGGTCGGCGCTTTGGGAACGCCAAGCAACTCAGGGCCAGTATTGACCAGTTTGATGTTGTCGATGTTGTCGAATGCCACTGCCCCAGACAGACCATTTGTTTCAGTGCGAAACGATGTGCTCATTGCTTGCTCCCTATGTAAGCTTCGAGGTTGCTGATTTCTGATGGAGTTAAAACTCTGTTGACAAAGACTACCTGACTGACATCGGCAGTGAGCGATATGTCAGCGGTAACTCGATGTTGGTCCCCAAAAGACGTAGCACCTGCACTTGGTACAGCTCCTACAGTAGCTGCACCATTGACCCGTACTGTGATCGGCGTGATCGCTTTCTCGGAGAATATCCCGAAAATGTTAGCAACGGAGGTTGAGTATTGTGCGGAGCTATTTAAGGTGAGTCCATACGCCTGTGTTTTTACAGTGGTAAACTCAGTTAGTGCAATTTCAAGTGTTGAATAAGTTACTACCAAATAACAAGGATTTGTATTGCCTGTTGTGGGGATTTCTGCTGTCTTTATCCCCATGAATAAACTGAAACCCGTGCCGGGAATCTGGTTACCAAGTGGAGAATTTGCTAACTGATCTGCTACACCATCATAGGAAACAGCAAACTTACCGCTCGTAGTTTTTGTGCTGGGAATCGCTGTATCAGAAATAGCGACAAAGTTGAATAGCGACTGTCCTGCTATTTTGTTCCGCCATTGTCCAACTGGTTGCCCAGATGCGGTTACATTGACCTGTGCAGTCCTGCTTTGTGACATGGTGGTATAGTCACTTCCGTCGAGCCAAAACCCGATATCACCACCGAGAAACAACTCAGCAGGTGTCCATGACCCGATACCACCAGTGGTATCCCCTGTTCCAGTAATTAGGTCGAAGATCACTTGGAGTCCTTGCTCATTACTGTGCCGCGCCACGTCGTACCGCCGTCACGGGTATAGAAGCCGAGGATGTCCGTACCGGCTGCGGTCAGGGTGGGGGATGTTCCGCCAGCCCACTTCACTCCAGCCCACCATACAACGGTGAAAGCGCCACCATTGGTCAGTTCGAGGATGAAGCTGTTGACGTTCCCGGCTGCCGCGACGTTGCTCACAGCGAACGTGGTCGTACCCGTGACGGTCTTGGAGAACACACTGGCGAGCGAACAGTCGATGGCGGCGACAGCAACCGCAGCATATGCTTCGATCAGTCCAGCGTTGAACTGCTGCTTGTTGAGGAAGATATTGTCGCTGTTGAGGAAAGCGAAATTCCCATCGGTACAGGCAGCATCAAATCCGGCTTTGGTCGTCGGGCTAGTACCAGTACCACCATTCGCCAGTACGAATGCCGTCGTCGCAATCTGGTCAGTATTGGTGCCGATGGTGGCAGTAGGTGCTGTAGGGATGCCCGTGAACGTCGGGCTGTCAGAGGCTGCTCTGGACGTATCGGACGGATGCACGTGGTCATTGCGACTGGCGAACGTACCTACACCAGGCGAAGGAGAACCGTCCATCAACGGGAAGCTGTCACTGAGCGCCACGGACGAACCAGAGGTGCTTCCGCTGCCGACGATGGTCCATGTGCTTCCAGCGGGGATGCCGATGGTCACACCAGAGTTGATACCGAACGGACCAGCAGTCATACCATTCTTGCCATTTTGGATGGTGTAATCCACCGTGGCGAAGCGGTCGTTCTCGAAGATGATTGGATTGCCGACACCACCCTGAGCACCAGCCTGGTAGGCTATCAATGTGTTAGTCAGGTAATCAACACTGACCGCCATCTGACCACCTGTAGGGGGATTCGCCACCTGATCGACCAGCAACAGTTGAGCCTGCATCCCTGCGCTGCCATCGCGGGGAAGCGAACCAGTCAGTGCAGCAGCAATGTCCGACATCGTGGGATTTGCCCACGTGCTCTCGATGAGGGTGCCAGAGACAACCGGATTGCCAGCCGGCAACGAATAGATACCTTGGGGATTGCGTGGCATTTCTTACTCCGTTTTCTCAAGAATTCCGGTTGCCGGTGCGATGATTTTACTGGGAATTTCTGCCGACTGTTGTCTCATCGCGTTGAGGAAAGCATTCCGCTCCGTCGGCGGCAACTGTTCGAGGAGATTTGCCATCGCTTGCGGGTCAGCCATCGCGCGATCGATGACCTTCTGGACTTCCTCATCGGTGCGTTTGCCGGCTGTTTTTGCGATGCTCTTGGCTGCCGTGAAGACGCGGGTCATAAAGTTCGGCGTGTTCTGGGCGGCCAGATCAAATGCGCTCATGTACTTAGGAACAATCCCTTTTTCCTTTGGCAACCCGGCGACACGGGACTCGCGCTGCAGCGACTGTTCCAGATTGCGGATGTTCTGCAACTGTTGTGGTCCGACGGTCGGCTCCATCATGGTCGGTGCGAACACCTCCTCGATTTTCTGGAACGGCTGCGAGATGCCGGTCTTCTTGATGGTCGTCGGCGCGTTGCGCAACGCCTCGCTGAACAAGCCGGCGCGCTGGTTGAGTTCGTTGGACGGAGAGTTCATCGTTTTGCGCAGCACAGCGGCGACATCGGCACGGTTCTGCGGCATCGACATCTCACGGAACAGGTCGGTGCCGGTAGCGTAGTCCGGCGACTCGCGCCGCATCAACTGTGAAATCTGACGACGGGCATTGGTCACGTTATAGTCCCGCTGCGCAAACGGAATCGAGTCCAATTCGCGCAACACCCGCTGAAGCTGGTCGACGGACATCTGGTTGTACGGCTGACCCGGCATCGCTCTGCCACCCGGAGGGGGAGGACGACCTTCAGCGCGCGCCAGCCGGACAGCTTCAATGAAGTCGCGGTTCGCGTTATTGACGACCGAACCAACTGTTCCCGACCCTTGGAACGCCGCCTGCAGGTCGCGTGGAATCGATACCAGATTCGGCATCGCACTGTCGTAGTAGGGACCAGTCGTCTGGGCGCGGGCGCTCTCGAACCCGGACGGCAAGGAGCGCCCGGTAGCAGGATCGGTGCCGCGCACACCAGCCGGCGTTTCGATGTCGTCGAGAACAGCCGTTCTTGCTTTGGCTGTTGCTTCGTCGGCCTGCTCGAACAAGTGGGCCTGCGGACGGCTGCGTGCGCCTGCTTCCAGCACCGACAGTTCAGGTAGCGCCGAGGTTGCCGCCTGTCCGGCAGTAACCTGCTCGCCGGGAACGATCGGGCGCGTATTGCGCAGCGCGCTGATAGCGGCCTGCGTGCGGGGACCAAACACCTTCCGCATGTCCTCGACGGCACGACCTGTTGCACCGCCACGGATGCGTTGGACTTCCTTGAGCAGTTCGTTGCCTGCCTTACCCATGCCCATGAACACGGGACCAAGGGCTGCGCCATAGGTTGCGCCGGTCACAGGGTCGCGGTTCATCATCGCTTCGGACGTCGCGCCGGCAGCCGCGCCACCAACCATGTTCTTCGTAATCCGCGGGGCCAGCTTCACGGCGTTCGACAGTCGGGTCGCATTGGTCGCCGCCTTGAACGCGGCTGTTCCGGGGATAGCGGTCATCCCGATTTCCCCGGCGATGTTGCCGACCATACCTGCGCCGGTATCGAGCAGGGCGGCATCGATGTCCTTGTCACCTTCCGGCATCAGACCAAGAGTGCGACCGAGGTCAGCAACCGCTTTACCGCTGCCGACTAGCGCCTTCTCGTACCAAGGCATTTCTTCCAGCGTGGCTTCTGCCGCCTGATGGGTGAGCGACTTGCCAGTAGCTGCAGCCTTCGCCTGTGGCAATGACTCCTTTTGCTTCGGCTTGCCCATTCCTTCCAAGCGGGCAATCAGTTCAGGGTCGGTAATTTCCGTCCGGTCCGACTGTTGTCCCATCGCAGCCAGAACCTTCGGCGCGTACTCCTGCGTTTCCTTCGGCAACGGACGCCCGCTGGCAACAGCACCGGGACCGACGTTGTAAGCCTGCAACGCCTTGGTCGGGTCTTTGAACCGGGAATAGTTCTCGGCCAGCAACAAATCGCGGGCAACAGCCGACATGACGGGGTCGCGCGGGTCGGACAACCCCATCGCTTTTGCAGTGGCCGGCATGAACTGGTCGGCACCGACAGCGCCGGCGCGAGAGACAGCGTTCGGGTTGCCACGACTCTCGACGTGGCGAACAGCATTGCCATACGCCGCCATCGGGTGTTGCGGCAATTCGCCCGATTCAAGACGGGCAAGCAAGTCAGGATCGGTGATTTCTCTCATTGCATCCACCACCTTCCGTTGGCGTCCTTGACGTAGGTCTTGTTGCTCACAGGGTCATGCACCATGTTACCTTTTCCAGCACCGGTCGGTGCGGCCCCGGGTGAGCCAGCCGGTGCGCCCGACTGTTGTCCCCTGACACCGGGTTTCGGCAGCGCGTCCATGCGGGACTGTGCCGACACAAGAGAACCTTGTACATCGACGAGCAGCTTGGCGACTTCCTTGTTGAACGCCTCGTCCGACAGGTTCGGGTCGATGTTGCCGGCACGTGCAGCGAACTTCGCCCACTCCTTCTCCGTCACGGAGCCGGGCGCAACACCTGCACGACGAAGGTCTTCAAGCCCCTTGGTTTGCAGGAACTCCTGCAGGTTCTTGATACGCGACTGTGCTGTGGACTTGTCGTTCGGGGTCAGGCTGAAGAAGAACGGGGTGCGCCCACCGACTGCGCCGGTAGCCGCGTTCAGGTTCGGTGTCCCTTGCAGTTCGCTGATGAGTCCTTCCAGATGCTGCGCGCCCTTGATGTAGCCGCTTTCAGCATCGAGTGCTTTCTGGCGCGAGGTGTCCTGCTTCTCTTCCACACCTTCGCGCTTCAGGTCGAGTCCAGCCTGTGCGATGTCCTGCCTGTTGCCAGCAATTGCCATCAACAGTTGATTGCGCTCGCTGTCCGAACGCGACTTCTCCTGTGCGCGCAACGCCGCCTGCTCACCCGCCTCGATTTGCTTCATCTTCAACTGTGCGATGGTTTCGGGGAATGCCGCGCCCTTGTCAAGATAGGTCTGCGCGGTCTTCTGCGCCATCGGCAAGTTGAGCTTTGACATCTGCCCGGCCAGCGCCTGACGCCGACTGTTCTCCATCAACGCCTCGTCCGGGTTGCTGTAGTCGATCGGCTTCATCTCGTTCAGCCCACGGGACAACTCGTCGTACCGGCGCAACTGTTCCGTGTTCATGGAGCCACGGGCCTGCTCCGCCTGCGCCTGTTCGTAACGACCGACGCCGCGCTGGATTGCGCCGCCGATGTCCGGTTGGGACATGGCGAACACGCCGGGGGCAGATACACCCTTCGGTGCTTCCATGTTCTGCATTTCCCGCGCCTTACGCAGCTTGGCGGCGATAATCTCCGCGTTGCCGGCGAAGTCAAAGTTGGGGTCTTCGAAGTCGTATTCCATGCCTGTCACCCGTAGTTCGAGCTATTCCAGCCGTTTGTAAAATCAGCAGCGCCCTGCTGTGCGAGCGTCGGAGATTGCTGTTTGTTCTTCCCGCCAAGGATCGCACTGGTCGCATCACCAGCAGCACTCCCGATACTGCCCCACTGATTCTGAACAGCCTGACCGGATGCCTGTCCGAAGTTCTGTGCGGCAGTAGGGTCGAGGCTAGGATTCTGCGCTCCACCAATCTGGGCAATCTGCGCCGACTGAATCGGGGTCTGCCAGCCATTCACGTTGGCGATCTGGCTGTTGACTGCCTGCTGCGAGGGGGCGGTGATCTGGGCGTAGTTGCCCTGCTTCCAGTAGTCCGGCTGTGCCAGCCCCTGCTGGATGCCTTGGCGCACGCCGCCCATCGCGCCGAGGTCGGCACGGTTGGATTGGCGCAACGCCTGATCGGCTTGAAAGCCTTGCAGGATGGCATTTTGGTCGGAGTTCACCTGATTGCGGTTGATGGCGTCCTGTGCGCTGCCCCATGCTGTACCGGAGCCGGTGGCCAGTCCCATCGCTGCGAGGCGGGCGTTCTCCTGATTCCGCTGCTGATCGACCATCGGCTGATTGACGGCGCGGTAGGCGTTCATCACGTCACCGTTGACGTCGAACCCGCCACCCATGCCGCCCATGATTTCGTTGGCCTTGGTGTTGTAGGTGTCCATCAGCCCTTGGTCGCCTTCACCGAGGGTCTGACTCACCGAGCCGTCCGGGTTGAACGTCACGCCGCCACCGAACGCATTGGTCGTGTTCAGGCGATTGCCGGCGGTCTGGTTGTCGATTGCCTGCTGGTTCAGCCCCTGCGCCTTCAACTGGCTTTCCCAGTTCTGCGCCTGCGCGTAGTCTTGGTTCGACCTGTTCATACCCAGTTGCTGCTGGGCGTTGGCGATGTTCTGTTGATTGGCCCAGTCCATGTTGCCACGGGACATGTCGTTCGCAGCGCCACCCATTGCCAAGTTCGATGCGTTGTTCGTCGCCGCGTTCTGGGTGTTCATCGCGTTCTGGGCGTCACGGTTCTGCTGCGTCCACATTTGCTGATACGCAGCCGCTTCCCGCTGTTGGTTAATCGCGTCCTTTTGAGCACTGGCAGCTTTCTTGCTGGCTTTTCCACCACCAATTATGCTACCTGCTGCTCCGATACCTGCTCCTGCAACGGCACCCCAAGTCATGGTTTATCCTCCAATAGTTGCAGGCGGTCGAACTCCTCGAACGACTTGCAGATTATGTCCGCTTCCACCTGATCCACGTCCGTATGTCTGGTCCCGTGGAGGGTAGTCCAAATGGTATCTTCATGTGCGTAGACTACGCGCTTCGTACCCGGCTTGCTGATGAAGGTGCAGGGTGCTCGCAGTTCCTCAACGCCGAACTCAGTCAGCACCGACACGTGGCCCTTGGTGATCACGTTCAGATGACCATAGCGATGAATCTTGCCGACAATTACGCTGTCTCTGGGAATGAACATTTCCCGCGCATACACGTTGTCTGCAAAGCGATGGGTCAGGGGAAACTGTTCCTCCCATCCAGTGCTGACAGGAGACTCTTCCAAAATCTTCTGCATTTCCAGAATCCCGCTACGGGAAGCCCACGGTGTTGTCGTGTTCGGTACGTTGCCACGGAAGATTTCAAGTTCCATACATTTCACCTATGTACCTGCACTTTTCGGGCCACATGACGAAGTGGGTAACTGTTCCATCAGGACCGGCGAAGAAGTTTTTGAACACCCCTTCCAACTCAAACCCGAGTTTCAGGTTCAGGGCAATCGCCTTGTAGTTGTTGCCGACGACAGCACCTGTGATGCGACGAGCACCAAGGTGCTTGAACGCATAGGAGAACACGGTGTTGAGCAGGCCCCGGGTGATTGCAGCAGGGTGCTCGATACGGTTGTGGATGCAGACATTGCTGCCATTCCAACTGTTGAACATCACCGCCCCGATCAGTTCGCCATCCTTCTCGGTGCCGAAGCAGGGGTTTCCATCGAAGTAATCCACATCGACCTTCTCGGAAATCCACATACCGAGTTCCTTGTCCCTGTTGCGGTCGTTGATGAGGATCACACCACACCGCCCTTCTCCATCAGCCAGTCGGTCGACACCCACACTGTGTCGCTGCTGGTGTCGATGCCAAGACGGACGGAAGCTGCGTAGCCAATGCCGACGATGCTCACCCATTGCTTGTCACTCTGAGAGCCACCAGCCCAGACGTCACCGCCGTCCCAGATGGACGAATCCCACACACCGAAGTTGGACGTGTTGAACGATGCTGGCGCAGGTTGGGTGGCAAAGTCGAAGTCCATATTTGCGCCGGCACGGTACTTGAACTTGCCAGAGAACAGGAAGGTCGGGCGGAACATCTTGTAGTGCTTGTTGGTGCCCGGCTCACCGAAGTAGCTGAATGCCTGCTGTGCCTCGGCATTGATGGTGACACCATCAGTGCCAGCCAAGGACACGTTGTCCAGGGTGCCTTCCCATGCGCGATAGACCTTGCCGCTGGAGCCGTAAAGCAGCGAGTCGGCAACAGTCATCCAACAGTTCGCCACCATCCCCTCGAATACGGTCCATGCTTTTGTCAAGGTGTTGTAGATTAATTGGAAAGTCTGTGACGGGACGACACCCGGCACATTGATCATCATGAAGTTGGCTGCGGCGTAGGTATTGATGCTCCAGCCGGCGCGATAACTGCCCTCAGTGATGACCTCGGAGATGAGGTACTGAATCTTCTGAGACAGCGCGTTGTTCAGCACCGAGTCGTTGTCCGGAGACATGACCGAGTTCATTGTGACCATACCATACTGGGTCAGCATGGCGAAGTCACCGCCAAACTTGGTCGTGCAGCGCCGGGTGAAGGTGCCACCCACGTAAAACACACCAATCAGTTCCCAACTGGAGGCATTGGCCGGGTCAAGACCCTTGTAGAGCGACACTTCGCCTGCTGAAGAGATGGCAGCAAGATAGTCGTTTGGACCATACCCAGAGTCATAGGTATAGGTCGTCAGTGCTTGCAGGTAGCCGCCCCGGTTGAAGTTGCCGCCGAAGTCGAAGAACTCGGCCACACCGAACAGTTGCTCAGGCGGCAGATACCAAGCGCGGGTGCTGTTTTTCTCGACAGCCCAGATGCGGTGCTGGTGGGCAATCGGCTGGACCAGCAGCTTCGGATCGATATTCTTCCACGTGCCCTCGGCGATGCCGTCGCCGGCAGTCAGGCGAACCAGATCGGTGCCATCCCACCAGATGCCGTCATCCGTGCCGTTGAACGCGATGAGGTGCGTGCCGGCTGGGTTGGCTGAGTTGGTGAATTGCCACCACGGGTTCGTGGAAGCGCACAATGGGATAGCAGCGGAGTAGTCACCAGGTGTGGTGACATCCATCACCTGCGTCTGATCCACGGCAAACAGGGTTGTGCTGCCGTCGATGCCGTTGTAGCGCATCAGGGTGCAGACTTCACCATCCAGCCCAATTGCGTGTTCGCGGTAGCCTTTCCGCACCCGGACGCCAAATGGCTCGGGGAAGAAGTTCCGCAGTACAAGCGCGTCACTCTCCGGCATATTCGAAATAGGATTGAACGCATTCAGCCCACCAATCGGTGCAGTGACCGTCTTGGAGTAGCTGCGCTGCGCGGAAGCCGATGGGGCGCTCATGGTGCTCCCGTGTTCCAGTTGCCGTCAGGCACGTTGTACATGGTCAGCCACGGGGTCTTAAAGGTGTTGGCAAGGCCAAGTACCGGAGCACCGTGATCCTGCCCTGTGCAAGCGTCAAACACCCTGGTGAAGTCGGCGACGTAGTTGCTGGTGTCCAGCCCCTTCGCCTGCCACATCTTCAGTTTCAGGAATTTGACCATCAGCCAGAAGTCGAACGTCACTATGTCGAGGTCGTTCAGGATGAATGCTTGATGGGCAGAAGGCTGCTGGGCGGACTTCACCCATCCGTCGCTGATGTACTGGAAATCAAAGATATGCCCGTCACCCTGTGGCACCGGTAGGAACTCAGTCAAACCACGTGCGATGCGATAGCGGGCGAATGGGCCGACCGAGATCAACGCGTTGGTCAGCACCTGCCAGCCTTGTGGCGACACTGGCCCGTAAGCTGGCCGGCGGTTACCGTAATCCCACAGCGTCTGGTTCAGCATCCGCCCAAAGTCGGGTGGTGCAGGGTACTGCCCGACACCCGCAACAGAGGTGATGATGTGCGTCTTGGTCAGGAACTCCCAGTCGAACGCCATCACCAGTTCGTTGCCGGCAGCCTGCATCAGCCCGAGGAGTTGAATCGAGGTGGCTTCGGACGAGGTAACGAGTTCCTTCGGAGCAGGGAGACCCAACTCCATTGCTGCCTGTCTTGCGATTTGGAGCGCGTTACCTTCCATGATTTATGCCGCCTTTGCCTTTGGCTTTTGGGAGTCGAAGAGTTGCTGCATCTGCATCTTCAGCAGGGCAATCTCGTCATCCCGCTTCTGGAGTTCCGCAGTGATCTTGTTGTTCTCCGCTTCACCCTTGGCGGCAGACAGGAACAACTGGGCCTTGCGGCGCAACTCATGAGAACCCATGATCTTTTGGGCTTTGCTGTCATCCAGCGCAGCCAACTGGTCGACGGTCGAGATGTTCATGGCCTTGAGTTCGGCACACAGTCCGACAGTCATCTGCGGCCACATCTCCAGCGGAGTACCTTCGACGGCTTGAGCGAGACCCTTCTTGAACTTCTCGTACTGCTTCTCGAACCGGCCACGGAACTCGTCAGTGACAGGGCAATCGACAGTGGTTTTGGAGTCGCCAGGAACGATGATCTTGATGTATTCCCGCTCTTCGAAGATGGGACGGCCTTCCTGTTCCGAACGGAATGCGTTCTTGATGGGACGGACGTAGAAGGTGACGTAGAGCTTCGAGTCCATAGCAAACCGGGACTGGTTCGCCTGACTCTGTGCCTCGTCGTACGTTTGAAAATCGTTCATGACATTTATCCTTATTTGTCGTGGTATGCTTGGGAAACGGGGCATACCTACCCGATCAGAGTATTCAAAATGCGAGGTTACCCCAGCAATTGAGCATGATACCGTCGAACATATCACCGCTCGACCAAAAGATCAGTCTTGCGCTGGCTACCGTAGCTTGTGCCAAGGAAGAAGCCTGTAACACTTCCGAGCACTAGGCTGATGATCGAGCTAACAACCATTGCTCGAATATCATTCGTCCAGCCTTCGCCGAACATCACCGCAATCACAACTAAATAAACTAGCGGCAAGAGTAGCAACGATACCCACAGGGCCGGTGACAGCCATGGTTTGCCGCCAGATTGCATTGCGCTGTCATATTTGCGCGCTCCGGCGATGCCGCCACCGCCCGCTTCGCCAGTCAGCACATACCACTTTTCCTCAACCGCTTGATTGAATGTTTGCGCCATCACCGGGTTCGTCGAGATCGCATTGACAGCACCTTCAATACTGGTTTCGCCGGTCACTTCCTTGGCGATGGCTGCAACAGTCTCGGCGGCCTTGGCGTTCTTTTCGGCTTGTTCGCCGTTGCCGAAGATGCGAATCAGGGCGGGCGCGGCCTGTAAAAACGCTGGAATAGCTGCTGCAATGAATGGAGCCATGAGGGTTTCTCCGGTGGGGGTGGCGACGGTTTCCGGAAAGGGGGCGGCTGGCTGGCCGCTACCTCCGGGGCTGTCAGGGATGAGGTTGTCGAGAAACGCGAGGCACTTAGCCATTGATTTCGTCGGCTGGCCGTAAGGGCTGCCCGGCAGGCTCGCCCATTCGCGGTTGCATCGCTCAATGGCCGTTACCCAATCGCCCTCAAGCACGGCAGGCAGGGCGCGGCGGCGTTCGATCAAGTAAAGCGCCGCCCGATCCTGATTGGCCGGCGTGAAGTCAGGCAGATCGAGCGCCTTTGCGCATTCGTCCCAGGTGCGGCTCAAAAACTGATAGGCGCCCGCCGCCGTCGAAGTAATCGGCTTGCCGCCTAGTGTGCGCGTAATCGGAATACGCGGGTGGTCTTCGAACTGATCGAAGCGCCCACCGCCAAACAAGGTTCCGTAGTCGGCGCCTTCGGTATGGCGAATCAGTGCTAGGAACGCCTGGACATTCTGATTCTTCAGGGTCTGGTTGTGGTCAATCATCTGATGTGGTCACGCGCCCAAGTAACAATTGCCGTGCCGACCGCGACGAACGTGGCGACCTTTGTGATGAACCATGACACAACTTTAGACCGTTTCCACATATCGGACATTTCTTCGATAGTAACCCGAAGTTCCTCCCCCTCATTGATATGAACAGTAAGTTTTCCGTCCATTTGCTTAATCATTTGGTGCAGGCTGTCATTCATCAAGTCTTGCCGGTCAAGGCGCTTCAGCAGCAACTCGAACAGGTCTTCCGTGGTCATTTTCTTCCCGTTAATTAAAGCCAAGTGTTACGTCATAGGGTCCATCGGTCAGTGCAGGCCATGACACCATGTCGAAGATGAAATAGTCGCCCACGTCAATGGGTTCCAGTGCGATGATGCCTTCTTGTGTTCCGACGAAGATGCTGTCGCCAATCCGCATTCTGGAGAGCGGACCAGCGTGATTGACGCCATCCCTGTCAGTCTCATTGATACGAACCTGATTGGGTGCGCTGACACTTCCTGCGACGACAAAGCCCGTTGCCGGAACACCTGCGTTGGTCAAGTAGTTGTAGCGGGCAGACACGATACGGATGCCGGGACCGGTCGCTGTTGCGCCGCCGGCAGCATTGGTCGCGGTCACCCGGCAGATGACCGCGTTGCCGAGGTCGCTAGCCTGCACCACGTAGGTACTGTTCGTCGCGCCGACAATAAAGTTGATCCCGCTGTACCACTGGTAGGCGTAGGTGATCGGCGCAGTGCCGGTCCATGTGCCTTGCGTGGTCGTCAGGGTCGCGCCGACTTTCGCATCGCCTGTGGTGTCAGGCAAGACGGTATTGACGGGTGGGATGTCGGTGGAGGGCGTTTCATCTATTGCATAGACGCCGCCCAGAGGACCGACACGAACACCTCCCACATAAACATCACCCAGCGACTCAGGTTGATTCAACTGGATGACCAGACCCTCGCTGGCATTGAACGGCAGGCCCATCACATAGTGAGTGATCGGCGGTGGGCCAACTTGCAGCGTGCCGTCATCATCAACCTTGAACCCATTCACGTATTTCATGGAACTACCGTCCAGCCGAACACACCCGGCTCCCAGACATTGTTGCCGGCACCGTCCGCCTGTGACACCTGCCACGTGCTCCCGTTGTGGGTGCATTGGTCAGGCTCGCCGGTGAAGGCGTTCTGCAGCTTGTAGGCGTCGTACTGGTCGATCGGCTGGACCCACGGCAGCACTTCGCCGGGCACCTTGGCCTGACGAACCAGCGCCGGGATCACATAAGGATCGGGGTATGTGACTGTGTTGTAAGGCTGGATGACCCACCACAGCACGTTTTCACCATCGACGTAGAGGCCGGGGACCACGTTGCCGGTCAGCGGCAGGGCGTTCGTCCAGAACGTCGCGCCGAGGATTTCCGCTGCTTCAGCGGTTGCCTCGACTGGGTCGCCAGCCTGCACGATCTCCACGTTGGGGATTGCTGCGACCGCTGCCTCGAACGCCGGATCGCCCCAAGCGTGGAGCAGTCCAACCGTCGGGGAGGGGCCGCCATAGGCCGGTACAGAGAAGTTGTTTGGACCAAACTTATTTGTGTTTAGTGGATTGCCGTCCGTACCTTCTAGGAAGGCGTTTGCCGCTGCCATATCGGCGACGGGGATTGAAGCTGAGAAATTGCTCATGTTGTTGCTCCCTTAGCGGTCAGCCATGCCGTCAGATCGGTTGTCTCTTGCGGAGTCAATGCGCGATTCACAATCACCACGCCAGCATTGTCAGTTGATTCCGCCCAACTCGTGCCGATTGTCTGCCCCGTGAGAATCGTCGGGCTTCCACCAACAACTGCCTTTGCGACGGTGCAAGCCGAACCAAGCGACGACGGGAATGTGGTGTTCAGCACGTCATCTACAACGTCATAGTCGTTGTACTTAGCCAAGCCAGAGGTCTTGTACAGGGGACGCTTGGCGGCTGTGTCTTGGGAGGCGGGGTTTCCTTCTACCAACCTGATCGAAACATTGTCGATTGTTCCAACAAATGGGCCAAATGTACGGAATCCTGTGGTGGAATTGCTGCCGATGGCGTAAAGACGATCTGTATATGTTCCCGACGCTGTTCTGGCTGGACCAATACCATAATTATTAGTTGAAATCTGAGCGTTGATTGACCCCGACGCGACCGTCAGGGTGTAGGTCATCTCGTAGTATCCAGCTTGCAGCGGGAAGTTAAACCTGTATATCGGGTAATCATCAACAGCAATGTTGACGTTGACAACTCCACCAGAGATCGTCGCGCCTGCTCCCTTAGACCACCACCCAGTATCGCTGCTGAAGTCACGATCTGCTTGGGCAGTAATCTGCTCCGCACCTAGAACCAGCCCCTTGCTCTTGTCCAGAATCAACCCAACCGGCTGACCGTCCGCCGTGACCGGCGTAGTGCCTGCGGCGTCTTGGAACATCGTGGGGAGGTCGGACGGGTCGTACCATGCGCCTTGCTCGTTGTTCTGGAACAGGTCGATAGGCGAGAAGGACGTCGCCAACTCGCTGATATAGATGGCCCCGAGGGGTGTGACGGCGATACCACCCTCCATCAAAGCACCGACCGGAGCCGGGCCTTGAACCACGAAGATGGAGCCGTTATCTGCGCGGCGTCCGGGCAGCATTACGGGGTGGTATCCACCCAAGACAACACGTCGGTCGTGTAGGTCGGTGCGAACAGTTGTGCGCCGCTGTTCGCTTCCTGCACGGTGTCGTCGGTTGCATTGAAGTCTTCAATCGGCGTACCGTCCGTCATGGATTGAACTTGATTCTCCATGCCCTTGCCGAAGCCGATGAAGTTGGTGCGACAACCCTTGGACACCGCCGCACCATCGGTCAGGGCTTGCGCCGCTGCGATGTTCGGTTGAGCGCCACTGGTGAGGCCAACTACTGCGCCTGCTACTCCTGCCATGATTTTCTCCTTCCAAGAGAAACGGGGGCCGGGACAGCGCCCCCAAACCCAGTTAGTCGTTCATGCGGCCTTGGAACTGCAGGCCAGAGGAGGTCAGGTTGCCAGCCCATGCCAGAATCTGCACTTCGGCGTCCTGATTGACCGAGTACCGCTTGCCCGGCGACAGGGGGACCATGTCACGTTGAGCGTGCGGACGGTAGAACAGGTACTTGGTGTTCAACATGAAGCCGGTGGAAGCGGGGCAGAAGCCGCCGATACCGCCGTCGAGCACCACGTCCGCGTCCATGAACTTCGTGGTCACGAAGCCGAGGTTGGCCGAGTCGCTGGAAGTGAAACGCTGGATGGCCTGCAGGCTGTTCATGTACAGGCCCCACAACACCGAGTCCACGATGACGAGGTCGGGACGATCATTGCCGCGAACCAGTTGTCCCCACAGGGTGTTCATGTAGGTCTGGATGTTGGCAGAGGTGACAGCCGCGCCGCCGTTGGTGGTGAAGTCGAACGCCTTGGAGCGCCAGAAGTTCCACGTGGCACGGTCGATGCCGCCCGGCGAGCCGGTAGCGGGGTTGATCGGCACTTGGAGGTTCAGGCCGGTGATTTCCTTGCCACCGTAGCCGGTGCCGTCGGAATAGAGGCCGGAGGCGATGAGGTTGGCC
>Ga0209310_1001538_pt1 | contig 16930 bp, 11 predicted proteins | sample AD_UKC030_MetaG_FD_184415 | JGI IMG/M metagenome (GOLD analysis project Ga0209310, IMG submission 184415) | Active sludge microbial communities of municipal wastewater-treating anaerobic digesters from USA - AD_UKC030_MetaG (SPAdes) (version 2) | ecosystem: Engineered > Bioreactor > Anaerobic >... | reverse complement strand
CCGAAAAAATTGGCTGCACATCGGGAGCGAGGAAGCCGGGCCGAAAGTGGCGGCGATCGCCTCGATCGTTGAGACCTGTCGCCGGCTGGATATCAACCTGCGCGCCTACCTCAAGGATGTGCTTCCCCGGCTGGGCCAGTGGCCATCCAACCGTGTGGCCGAGCTGACTCCCACAGCTTGGAAAGCCGCACGTAAATCCTGACATTCCCCAAAGTCTACCACGGCGCCGTCACCAGCGACTAGACGGCCTTCCCTACACGGATACGTTCCAACTGCCGCCCCGGATGACGCGGGAAGTGCCGTTGGGGGCGCCAAGGTAGTTCGTCACGGTGCCGCCGGGATAGGTGCCATACCAGTCGAGGCACCATTCCCAGACGCTACCGTGCATGTCGCTGAGGCCCCAGCGGTTCATCTGGTGCGTGCCGACAGGCTGGGTGGTGTAGTATTTCCCGCCCATGTAATAGGAGTAGCCGGGGGGCATGTTCGTGGATCCGCTGTTGTCCCAGAACCAGGCGTAGTAACCCAACTCGGCCCCCGTCGGATCGTCGCCATAGCCGAATTCCGTGGTGCTGCCGGCGCGGCAGGCATATTCCCACTCGGCCTCGGCGGGTAGGCGGTAAGTGTAGCCAGCCGGCAGCCGTCCGGCGGCCTGCTCCCGAGCGGTCAGCAAGGCGCAGTAATTCGTGGCTTCGCTATAGCTGACGTATTCCACGGGGCGACTGGTGTCGCCAACGAACCACGCCGGGTTAGAGCCGATCAATTCCAGATACTCCTGCTGCGTAACTTCAAACCGTTGTGCCCAGAAGCCATTGGTGAGAGCCACCACCGTCGCCGGAATCTCGTCCGACTCCTGCCCGATGGAGCAGGTCCCGCTGCCAAGCGTGAACGTGCCTGGAGAAACCCAGGACCAGACCGCGGGATCGGGGTTGCCGGCTGGTTCTCCCGGGGCGGGGCCAAAGAACTGAACTGCGCGATAGAATCGCATCCCCTGGGTGGTGACCGGGACCGGATCCAGAAACTGATAGTAGTCTCCCGTGCCGGCAATGTTCGCGACCAGGGTGTCCCACGAACTCAGGTTCGTGGACCATTGCAGTTGATAAGTGGAGTCCGGTTCGGTGGGGACCCCTATCCAACAGTAACCCTCGGCGACCGCTACCTGAATGGACCCGGAAGCGCGGACCAAGGGCAGAAGGCCGGCAATAGCCCGGATCACACGTTGGTAGGCTAGTGTCTGGTGCTGACAATCGACGATCCAGTCATCCTGATCCGGGGTGCCGGTGGCGGCGCACCCATCGGCCTTCTGGAGAATGTCGTCTTGGAGATTGGCTAAAGCATGACGGGACTCGCCGCGCTGGATCATCTGCAGCACACTCTGGAGCTTGCTGGTGAGTTCCACCCGGTTGATCGCATTTCTGAAGGCGCTGTCGGGGATGTAATTAGAATCGGCCGGGTCCAGGAGGAAGCCGGTCAAAAGCGCCGACGGGCCGGAGACTTCATAGGCCCCCATATCCACGATGGCCAGGCCGTCGCCATTGCCATCCTGAGGCCTCGGGGTGCCCTCGATATCATCCTCTGGCGCCTTCGCATTGGCGGCCGCATCGATGCATGGAGAACCGACTCGGAGGCGGAAGTTCCCGTTGGCAGGATCCACAAACAGAGGATCGGCGTGGATGTTGCCCGTCCCACCCCAGGGAACATCGGAGTAGCTGATCACCGGCAAGCGGTTGGGATAGAAGATGGTGGTCTCGACCAGAATCTCCACCGAAATGTCGCCCCACAGGATGCAGTTCACGAGCGTGGCTACCGAGTCGCTCGAATAGATGCCGCCCGCCCCCCTCCCCGGCTCTGTGTCGGTCACCTCGTTGGCGGTGATGGTGCAGTTCACGATCGTCGGGAATGAACTGTCGCGGACCATGATCCCCCCGGCGCCGCAGACACTGGAATTTCCCCAAATGAGGCAGTTGGTGATCATCGGGGAGGACTTTTGCATGCCAATACCGCCCGCATATATTGGCGAATAATAATTGGCCCGGTTCCTGGCGATCGTGCAGTCCATGATCACGGGAGACGAGTGGTTCCAGAGCGAGATCCCCCCATCAAAAAGGCCCGAGTTCTCCGAGATGACGCAGTGGCGGATCGTGGGAGAGGAGTTCTCGATACTGACCCCGCCGCCCGCGGAATCATCCGCCGAATTGCCCGTGATGTCACAGCCGATGATCAGCGGGGAAGAGTCGTCCTTGCAGGCGATCCCGCCACCATCCTGGTAAACCGAGTTGCCCACGATGGTGCAGTTGCGGATGGTGGGAGACGAGGAGTTGTAGCAGTAAATTCCTCCGCCCTTCAGCCCATAGGCATGGTTGCTCGAGACCAGGCAGTTGACGATCAGCGGACGGGCTTGGCCTTTGCACGAAATCCCGCCGCCATGGCACGAATAGTTATCCAGGCTGTCTATTCCCGCCCAGTTGCCCGAGACGGTACAGTTCGTGATCGTGGGGGAGGCGTTTTCGATGTTGATCCCGCCGCCAGCACTGACGACGGAGCGGTTGTTGGTGATGATGCAACCGGCGATCGTGGGGGCGGAAAGGGAGGCGATATGCAGGGCGCCGCCACTGAAGGACCTGCAGTTGCGGAGGGTCAATCCCTCCAGCCTCGCGGTCGCGCCTTCGCCCCCAGCGAAGACAACCCCCAGATCCGTGTCGTTCCCGTCGATGACGCAGTTGGCGGGTCCATTCGCTGACTTCACGATGACCAACTTCCCATTGAAGTTGATCCCGCCCGGATAAATGCCGTCGCTCACCAGGACCGTGTCGCCGTTCACGGCCGCATTGATTCCATCCTGGATCGTGGTGATGTTGGTGCCGGTGGGCACATGGATCGTAGCAGCCGCAGCGGCAGGGAGCGCCCAAAAGAGGTGAGCGAGCGTGAACGTCAGGCTGGCGGATAGGGTCAGCCGCCAAGACAGAGCGTTTGTCGTTTTCATAGTGAATCGCTCGATCTTCTCACGACATTCAAAAATCGGTTTGTTTTGCACAATTTAGTGGCGCGAACTATACAACCGTATAGTGTTGTGTCAACGTGAATCTGCCGGGACCACACAGGCTGCCCCAGTAAAGGCGCAAGGATGAGGCGAACGATGAAACCAAAGAAACGGAATGCTGAAAAAACGAAACGGGCCATCGCCCTGGCAGCGCGGCGCCTGTTCGCCCAGCGGGACATCTCAGCGGTCAGCTTCCGTGACATCGCCGCCGCCGCCGGGGTCAGCCACGGACTGGTCCAACAGTACTTCGGGACGCGCGAGCAAATGGTCGCTGCGATCATCGAGCGCGAGATCGAGGAAGTCGGCAGGCTCCTCCGATCGAGCCAGTCCGGCAAAACCGGCCTTACCCCCCAGGACATTCGCAGCGTGCTGAAAGCCGGCGAGACCCGCTTCCGCGACTATGCCCGGCTCATCACCCGGGCAGAACTCGCGGGGATCCAACCCGAGAAGATGCTCGATCCCGCGATCCCGACGCCGGCGATGGCCTTAGCCGGCGTGATCCGCGACCTTCAAGCAGGATCACCCAACTCTTCCGCCCGGCTGGACCCCCGCCTGGTCAGCGCGTACATCAATGCCAGCCTCTTCGCCTTCGCCACCATGTCTCCCTGGCTGATGAAGTCCGTGGGCCTGGAGCCAAAGGACTACGAGGCCAAGCTTGACGAAATCGCCGACATTTCGCTGAAACTGATCTCCCTCGCCGCACGCACGCATAGCTGAAGCGGCAGAAGCCATCGAATTCAAGCGCAAAACAATGGGGCCAATTCCATAATGTTGACAGAAAGAGCCCATCGGAGAAGCTCCAGGCATGGCACGATCCTTGAGGATTTTGGTGGCGGGAAGGCATGAGGCGGAAGCTGAACGATCGCAGGCGGGGGAAGCCAGGATGAGCGGTGGTCTGCAGGTCCATCATTTGTATAGATGAAATTGACCCCACTGCCCTTCTCCCGCCGGTTTGCCGGGCGCGTTGCAGCAGCCGATCCGCCACCGACACGGCGATGTTGCGAGGCCGCTCGCGGCTCATGCCAGCGCCTCCAGGTAAGCCGCATGACGTTGAACACCCGATTGACTTTGGCGAATTGGGCGATCTGGTTAGGAGTAGCCCGACGCAGCCGGCGGCATTCGCGGAGCGCCTCCAACGCCACATCCAGACCGATCTTGTTGCGATACTTAACACAATCCGCCACCGTCTTGGCGAGAATCGTGACCCGCACTGGCACGCCTTCAATCTGATGAGATTCGCTCCCTGCGGCCAGGGAAAGCGCCGAGTAACGCACGAAGCGCACCATTGGCTTACCCAGCGACGGCACTCGCGCCCCGCTCCGAATGCCCACCCACACCTCGGGCGGCGATTGGGTGGTGAACTCGTGGAATCTCAGCGCCGAAAGCAGGCAAATCGCATCGTTATTAAGCGATAGATGAGCGGGGGTTGGCAGTGCAATCCATGCGGTCCTGCACCTATGTTCATCCAGGCGAGCATCTGTCGTGTCTTGGATGCCACGAGCACAAATGGAAGGCTCCGGCCGGGCGAGGCGGGCTGCCCAAAGCCTTCCGCCGCGCTCCGTCGGAGATTGCTCCGGAGCCGGAAGGTTCGCTGCCTTTCTCGTTCGCCAGTCTGGTCCAGCGGGTGCTCGAGGCCAAGTGCGGCGACTGTCACGCGCACCGGCAGGTCAAGCCGCATCTGGCTGCCGGCCCATCGCCTTCCGCCAACGCTTCGGCGGCCATCTACACCTCGCTGGAGCGCTATGCGTTCTATTTCCACGGCCAGGGCAGCGCGCTGGGGCTGTGTTGCTCCTCGCTCACAGACCGCGCGGGTATGCTCGCACGTCGCGCCTTGCCAGCCCGCCCAATCCCCTCCAGCAAAATCGGAATTCAGTTTTGCACAGACCCTTAATTCAAACGAATTGGGCGCGTACCACGACGCTGTTCGTCAGCAACGCGGCGAGGTCGTTTGGCCGAAGGGCGTCAATCCGGGCAATCCTGCGGGCGTGAAGCGTGATCGCCATCTTCCCTGGCCGACAGAGGCAGGAGACCCACGGGGCAAACCGAGTTGTCCAGGCAGCCTGTTAAAACGGCGGGGTGCCATGGGCTGGCCGTTTGCACTTGGAAGGGTGTCCTTGGCCGTGGCATGATCCCAACATGCGAACGAGAGAATCTTCGCTCGCCTGGGCTGTCGCCCTGGGATTCTGGTTGCTGACCTGGGCGGTGAGCGCGGCGCCGGTACCGGTGATATTCGACACCGATATCGGCGATGACATCGACGACACCTGGGCTTTAGCCATGCTTCTGGGAATGTCTCAGTTGGACCTGAAACTCATTGTCACCGATTATGGCAACACTCCGGAACGCACGCGTCTCACGGCCAAGATTCTCGAACGGGTCGGCCGCACGGACATCCCCATCGCCACCGGGATCAAAACCGGCGACGCCCCCCTGACCGTCAGTGATTGGATGGGGGACTTCAATCTGGCCACCTATCCAGGCAAGGTGTATCAGGACGGTGTTCGGGCATTGATCGACACCCTCAACGCCCAAACGCAGACGGTTACGCTAATTACGATTGGCCCCGTTCCCAACATCCGGGAAGCCCTCCGCCGAGACCCCGGCATCGCCCAACGGGCGCGCGTTGTCTGCACCGGAGGCAGAATTTACAAAGGGTTTGAAAACGGAGGCAAGCCTTCGGCCGATTGGAATGTCAGGGCCGACGCTGCCGCTTGGCAAGCCCTGGTGGCGGCCCCATGGGAGATCACCACCTCGCCGCTGGACGGCTCCGAAGAGATCGTGCTCCGTGGCCGGCGCTTCGCCCAAGTGGCGGCTTCCGATCATCCCCTGGCCCGCGTGGTCATGGACAATTACGAGCACTGGAAATACCGTGGGCAGCACCCCAAGGACGCCAGCAGCATCCTTTATGACACTGCGGCGGTGTACCTGGCCTCGGCCGAAGACTACTGCGTCATCAAGACTCTGAAGCTAGCCGTGAACGAGCAAGGCCATACGGTCAGGACGCCCGATGGGAAGGAGGTCCGTTGCCATCTCGCCTGGATAAACCGCGACGCATTTGATGATTACGTCGTCCAGACCCTGACGGAATCTCCGCGTCGCCAGGTAAGCCCGGAGATTTCCGCCCTGACGAACCAGTGGGCCCGGCCGGAACTGGTGCGGGAGGTATTGGCCGGCCACCGGCAGGAAGCGCGCGTCTCATGGTGGGGATTCGACGCTCGGGATTCCACGAAGCACCTCCAACAGGCGATCAATTCGAGGGCCAAGAGGCTGATCATTGACCGGCAACCCTCCGCATGGGTGACACGGCCCCTGTTGGGTGTGAGCCATCAGGAGATCATCTTCGAAGCGGGGGCGGAACTGGCGGCTTTGAAGAGTGCCTACCGGGCCAAGGGGGACTGCCTTCTCACGTTCCAGGATTGCGAACATGTCGCGATCCGGGGCGAGAGACAGGATGGCGGCAAATCGGCGCGCCTCCGCATGCACAAGGAGGACTACCAATCGGAAGCGTATGAGAAATCGGAATGGCGGCATGGTTTGGCGTTTCTTGGATGTCAAGACGTGCTGGTCCAAGACCTCGCGATCGAAAGAACGGGAGGGGATGGCATCTACCTGGGCACGACGCGGGGGAAAAACCTCAATCGGAACGTGGTGATCCGGCGGGTGGACTGCGACGCCAACCACCGTCAAGGCATCAGCGTCATCAGCGCGGAGAACCTGTTGATTGAGGAGTGCCTATTGCGCAACACTCGGGGCACGGCTCTGCAGGCGGGCATTGACTTCGAGCCAAATGACCCCACGGATGTCCTGGTCAATTGCGTGATGCGCCGCTGCCTCGCCACCAACAACGCAGGAACAGGGTTCCAGATCTGCCCCCAATTTCTGAGCCGCCGTTCCAGGCCCATCTCGCTTTTCCTGGAAGACTGTGTCTCCCGCGGCAACCAGCAGCATGCCGTTCACCTCTGCAGCGCCCCGAAGGACCCGCCGACAGGACAGCTGCGGATCACACGGTTCCTCGCGGCAAACGACGGCATGGCCGGACTCTCTGTGCAGTTCAATCCCTACGATGGGGTGGGCATCGAGCTGGCAGACTCCATCCTTCGGGACTGCGCCTGCACGGACTCCTTTTTCCCGCCGCTATACGTGCAAGGCCTGGAGGTGGACAGCCGCCCCGCGGGCAACCTCCACTTCAAGAACGTCACGGTCAAGGATGATCGCGACCGTTCAATCCTCAAAATCCGCGACCGGAAAGGCTACGGGGTGAAGGCCAACACGGGGGAAATCATCCTCGAACGGCAAGGACGCAAGACAACCATCGCCATCGACGACGCCTGGCTGGAAACGATGCGCGAATGAGCGCTAGCATTCGCACCGATCAGCTCCGGCACCGGGCGCCGCACTCGGCGGCCGCCCTGGAACGAACTCGGCGTAAAAGGAATGACGGCGTGAACGATGAGTCGCCGATCGTGCACCGTGCGCCTTCCAGCGAACCTTGCTTCAGACGGACGGTCACGGGCTTCGCACCCTGAACGTTGTCGTCATCCGAATAGCGGCACACGAGAATTGCGAGTTTGCCGTCCTTGTTGACGGCGGCCGTCGCATAGATGCAAAAACGTCACGTCGGACAAGATGCCATGGAAGCTCATTCCCGGCATGCTTTTGCCTGCGGTGTAGCCGCTGTTTTCTCCAATCGTGCTTGACCCGCAAGCGGCGGCAGCATAGGACAAGACGCGATGAATTCGCCCCTAAAAGCCGTTTCCCATCAAGTATTGCTCTGCATGGGGATGGCCGCCATGTGGACGGCCCGCGCCGAAGATGTCGCGGGAAACATGATCACAGCCTGGCAGCCGGGCATGCTCGACATCCACCAGATCAGCACGGGCCGCGGCAATGCCGGGCTCTATATCCTTCCCGACGGCACCACGCTGCTGGTGGACGCCGGCGAGTTGCCCAGGAAATCGGCACAACACACTCCCGACCGCCCGGACAGCACCCGCCGGGCTGGCGAGTGGATCGTGCGTTACCTCCGCCACGCTTTGGCGCATGACCCGCAGCCGATCCTCGACTATGTGATTCTGACGCACTTTCACGATGATCACAGCGGCGGCCCATCGGACCAGATGCCCCTGGCGGGCTCCGGAACCTACAGACTTACCGGGCTGACCCAGGTGGGCGCGAGTTTCAAGTTTGGCAAGTTGTTGGATCGCGGCTGGCCCGATTACAATTATCCCTCCCCGCTCGGAGGCGCCGCCACGACGAACTATCGGGCCTTTGTGCAATGGCAGGTGGAACACCAGAAGTTAAAAGTGGAACGCTTCGTGCCGGGGCGCAACGACCAGGTGGTCTTGTGCCGGGACGCGAAGAAATATCCCAACTTTCAGTTCCGCAACGTGGGCGCCAATGGAGAAGTATGGACCGGGCAAGGCACCGCGACGGAGAAGCATTTTCCCCCACTGGATACGGTGCCGCGCAGCCTCTGGCCCCACGAGAACATGTGCAGCATTTCGTTTCGCCTGAGCTATGGCAAATTCGACTATTTTAACGGGGGCGACATTCCGGGCGTACCGCCAGCCGGCCGGCCCGCGTGGCACGATGTCGAAACCCCGGTCGCCAAGGCGGTGGGGCCGGTGGAGGCGGCCATCCTGGACCACCATGGCTACGTGGACACGCAAAACGAATTCTTCGTGAGCACGTTGCGGCCGCGCGTGTGGACGCTTTCGGTGTGGGATGCGCATCATCCCACCCCGGCCGTTTGGAATCGGCTCCTGTCAACGAACCTCTATCCGGGCCCGCGCGATGTCGTTGCCACGGACCGGCACCCGACCAACTTTCTGGCGGCCGCCCGCGCTGACAAACTGACCGGCGATGCCGGCCACATCGTCTTGCGCGTCGCGCCCGGCGGGGACAGTTTTTGCGTGGTGCTGGTGGACGACACCTCGGAAAGTCACCGCGTCAAGCAGATCTTCGGGCCATATCCGTCACGCTGATGAAGTTCGTGAATCGCTCGACTGCTCGACGTAAGTTCGCGTGAACAATGAGCCCGAAAGACTTCTGCTATCGACTCTTCTCATATGAGGACGCAAATCAAACTCACCCGTCGGTCCTTTCTGGGCACCACCGCCTCGGCCATGATGGCGACTCCCGCGCTGATCCAGCGTGCCACCAGCGCGGACGCAATTCCCGGATTCGACCAAACGAAGACCAATTACGACCGGACCAAGGTCTGGAAGCCGTTCAGCGACCGCAAGATCAGGGTCGGCTTGGTCGGCTTCGTGGCCACGGACGCGCCGTCGCACGCCCGGCACTGCATCGAGGTGCTCAACCACGGCAAACATGTTTGCACCGCCGTGCCCGCTTTCTACGGGGATAGGGTTCCTTCATATTGGCCGTTCAACCAATGCAGACGGGGACAAATGTGAGTTTGGGAGATGTCACTTCTTCATCAAGCTCCTGTGCCGGCGTGGCCCTGGCTGGCTGTCATGGTGGCGCTGGCGTGTGACGCAGCCTTGCCGGCGGGAGGGGAAAACAGGACGCCACCCGCCGTCACGCCAAATGAGTTCACGGGCTCGGACGCGGAGCGGATCAATCGCGCGATTGAGTTGGCCGCCGCCACGGGCCGCCGGGTGGTGATTCCGCGTGTCAATCGCAGCGGCGCTGAGCAACGGGAAGTCTGGTCGCTCGATTCGGCCATCCTGCTGCGGAGCAATACCACGCTGGAACTGGATGACTGCCGGATCCAGCTCTCCGATCGCTGCCGCGACAACATGATGCGCAGCGCGAACTGCGGGCGCGGCATCTCGGACATCCCCCTTTTGCGGAACATCCATATCCGTGGTGTGGGCCACCCCGTGCTGGAAGGCGCTGACCGTCCGCGAGCGACCGGCGACAGCGCCAAGACTCTCGGCGCACAATCGTTTGGCACAGATGCGGGCGTTGCCGGCGAAAGCCAAAAGGGCGATTGGCGGAACATCGGCATCCTTCTGGCGTTCGTGGAGGATTTCAGCATCCGGAATATTGCCATCAAGGATTCGCATTGCTGGGGCATTTCGCTGGAGCGTTGCGCCAACGGGGTCCTGCGGGATATTGATTTCGCCTCCAGCGGTTTCAAAATGATGGAGGGCGTTCCGCGGACGATTCTGAATCAAGACGGGATTGATCTGCGGCAAGGTTGCCATGACATCCTGATCGAGAACATCACCGGCTACACGGGCGACGATCTTGTCGCCCTGACCGCCATTCCGCACGAGAGCCACGTCAGCGGCGGTCTCGAATCCACCATGGTGAGCGCCGCAGCCAATCGCGGCCAGGGTCTGGACGACATCCACCACGTCACGTTGAGAAACATCAAAGGACATTGCCGGGGCGGCCACCACATCGTCAGGTTCCTCAACACGTCGGGACTCCGGATGCACGACATCCTTCTCGACGGCCTGATCGACACCTCGCCGGCGGACGTTCACGGCCGCGCGGCGTTGAAGATTGGCGACAAGAATCCGCGCTGGGGCGGGGTGACGCCGTTGGGCGACACGAGCCGCATCACTGCCTGCAACATCACGAGCCGGTCCCAGCACGCGATCCTCATCGCCGGCTCGCTGGCCGACTCAGCCATCAGCAATGTCGTGCATCGCGGTGCGGCGGCCGAACCGGTAACTCTGGAGTCGGGGCCGCAACATGTCCGCAACGTCACGGTCACCAACGTTCACTCCCTGCGGAAATGAAACCAATCCTGCTGATCACGCTTCTTTGCCTGGGGCTGCTCACACCCTCGCACGGCGCGCCGGCCCCCGATTCATCGCTCCAGCTCTGGCTGCCGCTCGACGAAGGCTCCGGCACCCTTGCGGTTGACCGTTCGCCGAACCGCCTCGACGCCGAACTCACCAATGTGCAATGGGCAAAGGGCGCCTTTGGCACAGCCGTCCATTTTGGCGGCACAAATGCGTTCATTGATCTGCCGGCCGTTCCGTCTCTGAACGGCGCGACCCAATGCACCCTCTCGATTTGGGCCATGTGGGAAGGCACCGGGCGCTACCCCAACTTGCTCACCACGCACACCTGGAGTCCCGGCGGTTTGATGTTGTTCGTCAGCGACGATGCCTGTTCGTTCCGCATGGGGCGGCCCGGCAACCGCGCGGGTGTGGCTGGCGAGGCTTGGACTGAAACCGGCGTCGGTTTGCTGAGACCCCTTCCGATGCGGCAGTGGGTTCACCTTTGCGTTGTCTTCGCGCTGCCGAACATCACCAGCTATGTGAACGGCAAGCCCGTCGGCACGCAAACCTGGCCCTATCCCGTCGCGGCGGACGGGCTCCGCATCGGCGCCTGGTCCGGACCTGTTTCCCATCGCGGTCTGATCAGCGACCTGCGCATCTACGGCCGGGCACTCGCCTCGCAGGAAGTGCGCGAACTGGCGCAGAACCCCGCTCGCGGCAGCGCCGCCTACACGCTGGTGGATGAATCGGCGAATCCGCCGCCGCTCGCCGCCACTTTCGAGAATCGCCACGCCACGCTGGCGATTGACTCGCGGGGCCGCATCACGTCGGTGCGCAGCAAGGCGTCGGGCCGCGAACTGCTCGCCCGCCCGCAAGAACTGATGTCAGCGCGGTTGAAAGACGGACGCCAGATCACCGCCCGCAAAGCTTCCTTCGCCAACGGTGCGCTGACGTTTGAATTTCCGCGGGGTCAGGGTGCGGCGGTACTGGTGGTGGACGCGCGTCCGGATTTCTTCACCTTCGCCATTCGCTCGCTGGGCGTGTCCAATGCCGCCACTCTCACGTTCGTCAACCTGCCCGTGGCGGCGGCAAAGTTTCGCGGCGGGATGGCCAACATGCTTTCCGATGACGTGGACGCCGTCTGTTTGCGCGGCTACGAACTTCCGGTCGAAATGGCGGTGGACGGCAACCCCGCCGCGTTGCGAGTCTGGACGACTGCAGAGCACGGTCTGACGGGCTGGCGCGCGGGCCTGGCCGCTGGTCCCAAGGCCGAGATGCCCGCGATGCTCCGGGCGATGACAACGGAAGCCAGCGTGCCCGCGTCAAAGCTGGGCGGCGCCTGGGCGCTCGGCGCCGAAGCGAACCGCGGCTCGTATCTGTTCGCCGATCTGTCCCTCGCGTCCGTGGACGACTGGATCGAGCTTGCGCGCCGCGGCGGTTTCACTCACATCCACTTGCACGGTTGGTGGGACACGCTCGGCCACTACGGCGTCAATACAAACCTTTTCCCGAACGGTCTGACGGACATGAAGCAGGCCGTCGCTCGCATCCACGCGGCGGGACTGAAGGCCGGCATCCACACGCTTACCGCTTGCATTGACCCGCGCGACGCCTGGGTGACGCCCGAGGCCAGCCCGCACCTTGTCGCCACGGACTCCTACACGCTGGCGCGCCCGATGTCGCCCACGGACACCGCGATTTTCGTGAACGAGAAGCCAGCGGCGCATCACGATGTCGTGTTCACCTATATGGGCAACGGCAACGCCATTCGTATCGGCAAGGAGATCGTGCAATACAGCGAGGTCGTGTTCGAGCCGCCGTATGCGTTCGCGAAATGCCAGCGCGGCGCGTTCAAGACCCGTCCAACGGCCCACGCCGCCGGGGACCGCGCCGATTATCTGCAACAACGCTACATCGCGTTCTACCCGGAACCCGGCTCGCTGCTCGCCAACGAATTAGCGGAGTGTATTGCCCGCGTCTTCAACGCCTGTCAGCTCGACCAGATTTATTTCGACGGCTCCGAAGGCATGATGGCCCGCTACGGCATTGATTTCATGCGCCACGCCATCTTCAAGCGGCTGCACGGCGAGGTGCTGGTCGAGGCCAGCGAATGGGGCAAACACAACTGGTGGTTCCACTCCCGCCTCGGCGCGTGGGATCATCCGGTCTGGGCACCGAAACGATTTCACGACCTGCACATCGCGTCCGGCGCCAGGTTCCGCGACTCCGACCTGCTTGAACCGCAGATGGGCTGGTGGGCGCCACGCGGTCCGACCAAACAGGCGCGCGGCCACTTTCTGGACGAGATGGAGTATTTCGGGGCCAAGAATCTTGGCCTCGACTCCGCGATGTCCATCCAGGGTGTGAACGTCTCGCACCAGCCGTTGCCTTTTCATATCGAGAAGCAGTTCACCGTCCTCGGCTGGTACGAGCAAATGCGGCTCGCGCGTTACTTTGACACGCAGACGGTGACCCGCCTGGCTGTGCCTGGCGACGAATTCCGTCTGCGACAGGACCGCGACGGGGCGTGGAAGTTTACGCCGGTCAGGATGTCTGCCCACCGCATCAGCGCGCTCGGCAATGGCTCGGAGCGTTGGACGAGCCGGAATCCATTCACAGACCAGCCCGTGGCGGTCCGCATCGAGGCGCTCTATTCCGTAGTTCCGTACGACAGCCCGAAGCGCATCGTCGTCGTGGACTCCGCCGAATTCAGTGCGTTCCGACAGACGACCAGTTCGTCATCGGTTTCGCTCCACCTGGATGCAGTGACCAGCGAAACCCGCGGTGGCGACCGCAACGCGCGCCTGCGCGCTGGGAACAAAGGCGCGGCTCGGCGTGGCGCCTGGGCCAGGGCCGGTCTGGTCTTCCCGGCTCCCTATCGGAACCTCACCGGCGCGGGCGCGCTGGGCGTTTGGGTCAAAGGCGACGGCAAAGGCGCGCTGCTGAATCTCCAACTCGCCACGCCGCGCGAATACATGCACGCGCTGTCCGACCACCACGTGCTTCTCGATTTCACGGGCTGGCGCTACGTCGAGCTTCTTTTCCGTGAGCGCGATGTGGAGCGAATGTCCGATTACCAGTGGCCCTACGCCGGCAGCTACGACCTCCACCGCAATCCGCTGGACCTGGCGCACATCTCCGAGGTCAACCTCTACCTCAATCACCTGCCGGCCGGCGACAGCACCGAAGTGGTCGTCAGTCCCATCATCGCACTCCCGGTCCAACCCGCCGAGTTGAAGAACCCGGTGCTCACGGTCAACAGCGAGACGCTCCTGGTGCCGACGACCCTGAAATCGGGCGATTTCATCGAACTCGAACCCATCGGCGACTGCGCGCACTACGACGAGAACGGTGACTTGCGGGCGTGGGTTCGTCCAACGATGGCGGCGGCTTGGCCGCTGCTGAAGTCAGGCGAGAACACCGTCGCCTTCGATTGCGACAAACCAGCGGGCGCGAGCGCCCGTGCCGAAGTGAGTGTCAACGCCAGCGGCGCGCCATTTGGCATCTTGAACCCGCGCGCCAGGGTCGGGTGGAAGCACTTGGCTCGTGAATACGACATGCCCCGGTGGATCACCGCGCCAAACGGCGTCAACAACCTCTGGGAACTGCGGGTTCGTCCAGGCGAGACGGCCCGGTTGGAAATTGAACTGAGCGGCGGCATGGACATGCCTGTGCTGACAGTGAACGGCCACGCGCTCCGTTTTCCTCTCCAGCTCAAGCCTCGCCAACGGCTGATCTGCCGCGACCAGCGTCACTGGACTGTGCTCGACACCAACCGCGTGCCCGTCGCTAAGGGCGATCTCATCACCTCGCCCCCTCTTCTCAAGAGCGGATTGAACCAACTTTCGTTCACCTGTGGCACGCCTGACCATGCGACGGTCAGGCTTGTGAAGGTGTATGAACCTTGAAGCTCGGCGATGCGAATCAAGTCTGGACGATAATGAACCACAGCACCGCGTGGACAAAGGCGGCATGCTCGGGCTCTCCGGTCTATGCCGCTCCTGCATTGATTGCCGCAAATAGCGTATTGATGCCGTAAACACAGTCATTGAAAGATGAGCCCGGTTCTATGCAGAGACATGCCTTTCGCACAATTGGCTTCGCCCTGGGGCTGTTCTGCCCTCAAGCCGCGCTCCTCGCTGCCGCTGACGCAGGGTACGACTGGCCGGGCTGGCGAGGTCCGGAACGCAACGGCATCTCGCGCGAGACGGCTTGGAACTGGCAGTGGAGTTCCAACGGCCCCGCCGTCCTCTGGCGGGGTTCCGTCGGCAAAGGCTTCGCTTCCTTGGCCGTGTCCAATGGGCGGGTCTATACGCTGGGCAACGCGGAGGATAGGGACACGGTGTTCTGCCTGGCGGCGGATACGGGTGCCATCCTTTGGCGGCACTCCTACCCATGCGAACTGCAGCCGCTATCCTACGAAGGCGGCCCCGGCGCCACTCCCGCTGTGGATGGTCAACGTGTGTTCACGTTTAGCAAGGGTGGGGACCTGTTCTGTCTCGACGCGGAAAACGGCCAGGTGATTTGGTCGAAGAGATTCGCTCCCTGGCCCTACCAAGAGGGCGACTGGAGGAACACCTGGCGTTACGCGGGGTCGCCGCTGGTGGATGGAGACCGATTGTTCCTCAGCTTGGGACAGGCCGGCACGGCATTCAACAAGACCGACGGGGCCGTCATCTGGCAAAGTTCCGCCGGGCATCCGGGCTATTCGTCGCCCGTGCCCTTCCGCGCCGGGGCGGCTGACGCGCTGGCTTTCTTCTCGGGCCGCGCGGTTTTCGGAGTGGATAGAACCTCTGGCCGGCAGCTCTGGAAAATCCCTTGGAAGACGCTGTGGGATCTCAATGCCGCCGACCCCATCATTCACGAAGGCAAAATGTTCGTGTCGTCAGGCAATGGGGTGGGCTGCGCGCTGTTCGACATCGCGGCCCAACCGCCGCGCGAGGTGTGGCGCAACAAGAACCTCAAGAGCACCATCAACTCGGCGGTGCTTTGGCAGGGGTATCTCTACGGCTTCAATGACACCCATCTGGCGTGCATCTCGTGGACGACCGGGGAGGAGCAATGGAGCACACGGGACGTGCGCAAAGGCTCGCTCGTGGTGGCGGCGGACAGACTGATCCTGCTGAGCGAAACCGGCAGACTGGTCGTGGCCGAGGCGAATCCCCAGCGCTATCAGCCTTTGGCGCAGGCGCAGATCCTGGAAGGGCGCTGCTGGACAACCCCAGTCCTGTCGCACGGACGACTGCTGGTTCGCAATGCCAGCGGGCAGGTGGTCTGCCTGGATGTGCGGAAACCGGAATCCTAACGCCAAGCCGTAGTTGCTTACAGCTCATAAAAAGGGCCGGAAAACGTCCGTAACGGCCCAAGACTGGCCGATTTTATCCGGATCTTCTTTTTCATGAACGAGTTGTCTCGGCGACAGCTGGAAACCAAAGCAAAGTCCGCGCGGTTGTTGCTCCGCTCGAAGAGCAGCAAGGTGGGCATGACGGCCGACTCGCGCGCGGCGTCAAGGATTGGTCAGCGCTTGCCGCGCTGCCGCTCGCGGTAGTCGCGCGGGCTGACGCCCTGGAGCTTTTTGAAAAAGTGGCTGAAATAGAACTCGCTGGAGAAGTTCATTTGCTCCGTTACCTGCTTGACGGACAGGCCCGGGTCTGAAAGCAGCAATTGCGCGTGTTCCAGGCGCCGGCGCTGGACATAGTTGTGAAGATTCTCCCCCATGACTTCGAAGAACAGTGTGCGCAGCCCGGAGTAGCTTACCCCTGCCATGCCGGCCAATTCTCTCACATGCCAGTCGTAGTGGGGTTTCGCATCGACCGCGTTGAGCACGCGCATCACCGCCGCGGGCAGGTCGGGCCGATTGGGCGAGAGCGTATCTCTCGAGTGGAGCAGCGTGCCCAGCATTTCGGTCAGGATGACAAGAGAGCGCAATGGGGTCAGATCCATACATATTACTAATGGAGAGCCTTGAGGGTCACCCCTTGCCGCCGCTTCTGCGGCCTCCGCTCCCCCAGCCTCCGCCGCAGCTCTTCCACAAACCGCCGCTTCGCCCCGTCCTCGGCCAAGCCCGCCGCAAAGCGCCGCACCGCCTGCGCCGCCGCCCCATACGTCAACCCCCCAACCGCGCGCACGACCTCCGCCAACGCATGCCGCCCATACCGCACCGCCACGTACATCGTCCCGTCCCGACCCC